>Ga0181558_10000650_pt1 | contig 32605 bp, 20 predicted proteins | sample 011ome_22_FD_133754 | JGI IMG/M metagenome (GOLD analysis project Ga0181558, IMG submission 133754) | Coastal salt marsh microbial communities from the Groves Creek Marsh, Skidaway Island, Georgia - 011507BT metaG (megahit assembly) | ecosystem: Environmental > Aquatic > Marine > Intertidal... | reverse complement strand
TGCCTAATGATATTTGCGAGCGAAACTGGTGCTAAATCTATTGCAGTTTCGTTATCCTTATTGACTAACTCTTTTCTAGCGCCTGAGGCGAGTAATTTTAAGCAGCACTCTTTCTTATTGATCATTGCAGCCAACATTAAAAGGGTGAATCCGTGTCCGTCGCGATAATTCGGATCGACTTGGCCGCTACTCAAAATAGTTTCTAAAGACGCAGCATCGCCAAGTTTGATCGCTTCGCGTGCCTCGACTCCATTAAAAGCGCGCTGTGGTTGTTGTTGTTGTTGTTGTTGTTGTTGTTGTTGTTGAGATTCCAATGTGACTGGATTCTCTCTGGATGTTGTTGTCGCTGTCATCGTTGCTGGTGATTTCATCATTGATGTCAATCCCGTTGAAATGCTCCCATTTTTATCTTCGCTTGATGGAGTAAACTTTAGTGGACTCGGAGATGCGGCTATTGTCTTGTGAAGCGCTGCGCTAGAAAGGTGAAACTCTTCCAACGACTTTTGTTTTGAACGCGAGCTGCACATCATTGGCGTTTCTTCCTCCCACGAATCGTAGCCGTCAAAGCCGTTGCTCTTTCTTCGTTCGTGTCGCTGAGGCGTCGTCTCGTTGTTTCCACTCGATTTTCCATTGATGTTGTCATTACTATTATTAGAGCTACCATTTTTTCTGTTCTTATTACCCTTTGGTATCGTCCAGTTATCTCCGGCGTTTTCCAATATCCGCAAGGCACCATCGAGGAAAAGCTCTTTGCAACCAATAAACGACGCGACTTCTGGCAAAACGTTCAACGTTCTATCGTTCATCATTATGTTTAAAATCTGTTCAAAAGCTGCTCTCCTCTCCTCTAAGTGTTGCGGAGAAACAATCAACACTTTCGGAGGAAACGGAGGTAATCGCGCACCTTTTGTCGAAGAGAACGCGTACAACTCTCGGAATTGAGAGAATCTTCGCACCGAAGTGAACGTCGTCGACGTTTTTTTTTTATCGTACTCTCCTCCTCCAATATCATCATCATCGCACCGGACGATTACAGCCTCGACCGGGTAGAACTGAACGATTTTGTTGTTCACCGACTTTGCGACGGGCTCGGAAACCTTCACCTCGAACAACATCGCGCGTTTTGTTCCTTGCGTGTGGAAAGCGAGACACAGAAAGGTGGTTTGTTTTTTTTTTAATAACGACCCGAAACGTCGTTCGTCACTTCTCACAATCAGATATAGATATAGCAGAGTCTCTCTTTCCGTTTTACGAACACTTCACCGCTCTCAGAAGGAGGAGGAGGAGGACGACGAGGACGTGCAGCGCTTCACGACACGTCTCTCTCTCTCTCTCTCTCTCTCTCTTTCGTGAATGATGAGTAGAAGCGAAAACATGAGATGAACGCGCTCGAAGAAGGCATAATAATCATCAGACGCGTCTTCGTTAGTTAAACGAAGAATTTTTCACGGCACGAGAACAAAATGAGAGAAGAACACTACACTCCCACTTTACACGCTTGGAGTTACTGCGCGTTCTTCGCGCAATTCTTCGGGTACTTCCTTTTGAGCGCTTTGATTGAAGTTTACTTCTACAAATTACGAAGCGAGAAGGAAATCTCGTGGAAGATACAACCAAACGGATGGAAGAAGTGGCCCGGGATTAGAAGAAAACAGAATAGAAAGAATACCTTTAGTTCCTTTGCGCTTTCTGTTCCTTTGTTGGATTTCTTCACCTCGAGTAGGCCCGATGAGAATAATGCCACGAGCGCATCATCATCATCATCAACTACAAAGAGGCACCCGAAACACAGGACGTTTGCGAGTTTGAATTTAGTCGTTTCCAGCCTCTTTGCGTTGATTGTTACGGAGCTCACCGTGCGAAGGAAATCGAGCATAAACGAAGCCGCGATGTTTGAGACGAGCGCATTCGCAATAGGTATCGGGTTATTTTACGCGCTTCTATTACAGTCCGCGTTGGAGTATCCCTGGCACCGGCTGATGCACCACAAGTTTTTCTATAAGAGGATGCACAAATATCATCACGAATACAAAAGCCCGGTGGTGTATTGCGACTTGTTCATCCACCCTTTAGAGGCTTTCGGATATTATTGCATTTTATATTCGCCCGCGTTTGCGTTGAAAGACTTACCGAAAGAGTCTTTCTTGTTGTACATGGCGATAGTAGGAGTGTTTGGTGTTCTCGATCATTCGGGCGTGGATTTTCGTTTGCCTTGGTTTCTCTTCTCCTACGAAGCGAGGTTCCACGACTTGCATCATAAACATTTCAACGTCAACTATGCCTTCCCGTTCCAATGGCCGGACCGAATCTTCGGTACGCTTAAAACGGACTGTTAGCAGAATATAACGTTAGTTTTTTATCGTAGCAGTAGATGTGCAATGTAGAGAGCTTTTATTAGTAGCGACGCGTGCTTGAAAAAATTTTCGCGCGCACACCACAAGACAAAGACCGAAAATTTAAGTTTCCCCTATTTGCAATCACATCTCTCTCGTGTATCACTTCACTTTTTTTTTTAAAACACACGCGCGCGCGCGAGCTTGGTAGAAAAGAAGAAAAAGCATCGAACAGAACTAAACGAACGAGGAGCGCGCTTTCGTGTGTCCGGTCGCGCGTCCTGATAAAGAGAGAGAAAGAGGTCGTTTCCTTGAAGAAGGAGCGCGCGTTTGTTTTCTCCCCGTAGTAGTCTGAGAAAAAAAATTCAAAAGACAAGTCGCCGTCGTCTTCGTTCGTCGTCGTCGTCGTCGTCGTCTGTCCCCTTCCCTCTTCTGTGCGGCGTTTAAAACGCGTTTACGAATAAAAAAATGATGACAACGACGCCAAACGGGAGAAGCAAAAACAACAGCGCGATCATGCAAGCGTTCCGAAACACGCCTTCTATGGACTTGAACCATCTCAGCAGAGGTGAAGCCGAGCAATTGAACCGCAAGTGTTTGCAGCTGGAGATGGAAAACGAGGAACTTCGTTTAGACGTCGAGGAGTTGTTGGAAGAGAAGAAAGACTGGGAAGAAGTGGAAGATAAAATCGATCGAGAGCTGACGAGAGCGGACGAGGAGTACAAAGAGAAGAGAAAAGAGTGGCTCAAGACGAGAGAGGAGCTGGAAAGAACGAGGCAGAGTTACGAACAGGAGAGGAGGCGGAGGCAAGAGCTGGAAGATGAGATGCGTTTGTTGGAGTCAAACGATTACGAAGTCACAAAAACGTCGCGAAGAAACGCACAGTTGGAGAAGAATCTCGAACAGGTTTCGCATCAAGTTGAAATGTTGGAGAGTGAGAATGCCAAAGCAAAGAAAGAGATGAAGAAGTTGGAGAACGAAATATCTGATTTGGAAGAAGCTTTGGAGGAGAAGATGGCGGCGGTGGAATCTCTCGAGGCGGAGAAGAAAAAGCTGAAAAATTTGAACGAAGAGCAACGACCAGCTTTGGAAGCTGCAAAACGTAAGATGAGCGATATCGCGAAAGAGCTCGAGTACAAAGAAGAGAGAATCGCGAAATTGGAAACGCAGCTGGAAGATAAAAGCAAAGAGCTAAAGCAAGAGGCGTTTTTGCGCAAGGAGCAAACGAGCCTGTTGAACGGCGTGCAAAAAGACATCCTGGCAAAACAAAACGAAATTCATAAGCAGGACGCGCAAATCCAAAAGCTCGAGGCAGATAAAGTAAAAAAGCTGAAGCAAGCTGGAACTGAATTCGAGAAAGAGTTGAATCTTCGCGAGGCTGAGGTGGAAAAAAGAGAGAAACTGGCTGAGAAGCTCCAAGTGCGTGTGGACGAAATGGAGGAAAAACACAAGAAAGTACTCAGCGACTTCGCAGCGAAAGAACGCGAATTCATCGCGAAAGAAAAGGCGCTAAAAGAAGTAGTCGCAAAAAAAGATAAAGAAAGTTCACAAACTTCGAAAGAACGCGAAAAAGAAATTAGTGAGGCTACGAAGAAGATATTGGCGCGAGAGAAGGAGCTCGAAGCCAAGGAGAAGACAATGGCGAAAGAGCTCGAGAAGAAGAAAGCTGAATTGGAGAAATCAATCAAGGATGACATCGCCAAGAAAGAGAAAGAAATCGCGCAAATAACAAAGGCGTTGGAGAGCGAGAGACAAAATGCGGCGAAGACGCTCGCGGCGAGAGAAAAAGAGCTCGAGACGAAGGAGAAAAATATGGAAAAGGAGCTACTGAAGAAAAACGCCGAGTTTGAGAAATCTATTCACGAGAAAATCGGAAAGAAAGAGAAAGAGACTTCAAACACGGCGAAAACTTTAGAGAAAGAGAGAGAGGAAATGACGAAAAGTTTATCCGTTCGAGAAAAAGAACTCGAGGCAAAGTTCTTAGCGAAGGAGAAAGAGCTCGAAAAGACATTAGTAGCAAAAGTAAAAGAACTCGAGTCGAAGTTTTTAGTGAAAGAAAAAGAGATTGAGACGAAAGAGAAAAACATCGCGAAAGAGCTGGCGCAAAAAGAAAAAGAGTTTGCAAAGAGACAGGCAGAGTTAGAACAACGTTTGGAGTACGAAGCAGATCAACGATTGCAGGAAGCGGCGGAGAAGGAGTCAGACCTTAACGCCAGGGAGAGAGAACTCTCGCGAGAGATGGCGGCGAGAGAGAAGGAGCACACTCGCAAGTTAGCAGCCCAAGAGAAAGAAAGATCGCAAGCTGCCGCGCAAAAAGAGCGAGAAATTATAGAAAAAGAGAAGAAAACGGCAGAAAAATTAGCGGCACAACATAAAGAAGCAATGGAAGCCGTCGAGGTCGAAAAGCGCGCGTTGAGTACAAAAGAGAAAGAGCTCGCAAAGGAAAAAGCAAACTTGCGAAAGAGCACCGGCCCGATTTCGCCAACATTTTTTTCATCTCTTTTATCGCCTTCGAGGAAAGCGACTCCAACAACTACCAAAAAGGAAACAACGACGCCAGCGATTACTTTACTAGCTTCAGCTGCTCGCCAAACGACGTTGAAGAAATCACCTAGGAGCAAAAGCGATGTCGATGTAGTAGAGGCCACAAAAGCCAAGGTGGAGAACAACACCTCCGCCATCATGGGAGCCGGCTTTTTACAAAGTGTTAAGAAAGCCACGAGCAGCTCGTTCGTTGCCGCCGCGCAAACGACGTACTCTTTTTTGAAACCAATAGTTGGAGGTTCACTTGAAGAGCTTTCACCAACGGAAGCCGCCGCCGTTCCGAAATCAGCCGCTTCGAAGGATAAAAGTGCAGTAAAAAAATCCTCCGCCGCAAAAGTGGCAAAGACTCCGAAAAGTTCCAGCGCCGTGAAGCAGAAACTCACGAAGAAATTTGAAGAGAACAAGTCGCAGCTGAGCCGAGCGATGAAGAGATTAGAAGATACCAACGCTCCTCCTCTCTCCGAAGCTCAGAAAGAGAAAGACGACGTCGCTTCGCTCAAACGTCGCGCGTCGATGGAACTTCCGATTCCGACTTCTGCTTTCAAGAAAACGCCTCCTCCTTCTGTGGCTACTACGAAAAGACGTAAATCGCGTGTCTGGGGGAACGACGACTCGAACGTAGCAGCCGCAAAGGCAGTAGCAGTTGCTTTGGCAACATCGGAACCGTCGCCAAAGAAAGAAGTCGACGCGAAAGCAAAAGACGAAGACGCCCCGGAGCCGAAGAAGCGCGGTCGCAAACCCAAAGCGAAAGCGGTGGCGAAAGCGGTTCCAGTCAAGAAAACGACGACAACAAAAAAGCCAAAAGCAGCAGCAGCAGCAAAGAAAACGGCAACGACGATAACAACAAAAACAACAAAAGTAGCAAAAAAGCCAAAAGCAGCGACGGTAAAGAAGAGCGCTGCGACTCCCGTGAAAGCGACTAGAAAATCTGCCCGAACACGAAAGTAATCTCGTGTGCCAGAAAATACATCAACACACCAATCAGCATTTTTAAAATCATCTACTATTGTACAATCATTTCTTTTAACCACATCATCACAATCGTCGTCGTTGCCTATTTACTTCTTTTCCATGGAATTTGTTTCTTTCTACCGACGGGATCTGCGCCTAGCGCAACTTTTACCGCCTCGGCGAGAGTGTTGCACTTGATGATCTCCATGCCTTGCTTTTTCCCAGCTTCTTCGCTTGCTCCAGTGAAGGGCATGAGGACTCGTTTGAAACCCATCGTCGCAGCTTCCGCGATGCGTCTTTCTGCTTGCATAACTGGCCGTAATTCTCCTCCCAAACCAACTTCGCCAAAGAAACACATATCGGCTGGTAAGGGCCTTTCTAAAAAGGAAGAAGCAATCGCCATGGCTACCGCAACATCGGTCGAGGGATCGTCCAGTTTCAAACCACCCACGACATTTACAAAAATATCGTTGCGTTGAACTCTCCTTCCTAAAACAAATTTTGCTAACACAGCCAGAAGAAGCTGCATACGCTCAAATTTCAAGCCGACTGCGGTACGTACGGCTGGGGCAACCACAGCACCACCCGAATTATTGCCCTCTCCGTCGTCGTAAGTCGAAGATCTATCGTTACATAACGCCTGAACTTCAAGCATGAATGGTCGAGATCCTTGTAAAGTAACGGTTGGCGCAGCGCTAACATCGTCAGAAATTATGCGTTCGCCTAAGAAAAGAGCGGACGGTGACGGCACCGGGACCAAGCCTTGATCGGCCATTTGGAAGACACCAACTTCATCTGTACTGCCATACCTATTCTTATGGCCGCGCAAAATACGAACGGCTCTGTCGGCGTCACCTTCTAAGTAGAGAACTACATCTACTATGTGTTCGAGAACTCTAGGACCGGCAATATCTCCGGATTTGGTCACGTGACCAACTATGAACACCGGCATGCCAGAGGTTTTTGCAGCGTGCAGCAACGCCGTCGCGCACTCTCTAACTTGGCTCACCGATCCAGGAGATCCGGTAGCATCTTCTAAAAATACAGTTTGAATCGAATCAACAACTAACGCTGACGGTTCTAATCGGTTCACGGCATCTAAGATATTTTCTAAACGCGTCGCGGAATATAAATACACGCCGTCCTGGTTAATCTCCATGCGTTCAGCTCTAGACGCGACTTGCTCGACAGATTCTTCGCCGCTCGCGTACAAGACGCCACCTCCAGAGAAGAGAGCTTCTTCTACTCCCTCTTCTCCCGCATCGGATTCCTCGTCAGTCGTCGCTTTCTTTGCTTTTTTCGCCGTCTCGGTCGCTTGTTTCCCGAGAAGTCCTGCCAACTGCAATAAAACGGTACTCTTCCCAACGCCCGGATCACCGCCAACTAGTACTAATCCACCCGGCACGACGCCACCACCTAAAACGCGCTCAATTTCTGAGCCCAACGCACCCGGTAAAGGTACCCGACGCATATTCTTCGAGTTTTTCGATTCTGGTTTCAACACTTCCTTCAACGCGCGCGGCGCGTTCGAGTCCGAAACCCAACCACCATTATTAACCGTGCTTGCCCTCTTATTGCTTCGTTTGAAAATCAAAGACGAGGACGACTTCAGTTCCGCATCGTTGTTGTTTGATTGCGCGCGTTGCGCCGCCGCCGCTCCAGCTCCGCCTCCAGATTTTCCTTTATTCGACGCGGTCGCGTTTGAAATCGGTTCTCGAAAAACTTTCATGGAGTCCCACGCTTTACACCCGGGGCACTGGCCGTACCACTGCGAGTAATCTTCGCCGCAATCTTGACATAAGTATCGCTGTTTCGTCTTTGCAGACGAGGAGGATCCCCCTATCGCGCGGATGGTTGTCGATGTCGAAATATTTTTATTTCGCGCGATGGTGGTGGCGTGTTGAATTCGAATTCTGTTGACGCTCGCGAACGCGAGCGGTGTCCCTCTGCCGAGAAAAGAAGAAGGAGAAGAAAACGACGACGACGACGACGAAGATGATAAAGAAGAAGATGTCGATAACATCGCTTTTCTGTTGTTGTTTGTACTACTTCTACCGATGAATCTGCGCAACAAGGCGTTTGTCCTTTGATTCGCGACTGCTCGATACGCCATTATTTTTTATGTGTGTGGGAAGTTGGCGGGAAAAGTTTTTTTTACGAGTCGTATCCATCAAAAACAAAACAAAACAAAAAAATACTCCGAGGGGGTGCGTGGTGAGCGTTTAACTTTTTCGCAACATGTGCTCTCTTTCTTCTTTCTCTTCTTCTTGTTTTTCGTATTAGTAGTGTAAGTCTGCATCGAAGGAAATCACCATCCGTACGAGTGCGGCCATCTGTTCGAGGACCTCTTCTTCCTCTTTTGGTCGGACATTAAAACTTTTGGAAACTTGAACATAGTTCTGGCGCGTTCTTTCTCTTCCGTGGCGTATTTGCTTTTGAACGCGTCAATCATCCACTCGACTTCCTCGATTTCTTCGTGTTTTGGGTCGATCGATTTCGCTGTTTGTAAATCTTTCTTTGCTTCGGCGAAATTCGCTCTGTAGATGTGCGCTCGAGCTCTTCTCGTGTACAGCTTGAAATTTCCCGTCGGTTCCGGCCAAACCTCCTCTGCTTTGTTTAAATGCTCGATCGCTTCTCCGTAATCCTTCATCCCGATGCACACCGATGCGATGTTCATCAAACAAAAAGACTTGTTTTGCTCGATTTCGAATTGACCCATTTGCCTGTCCGTGGCTTTAATGAGATTCATAATCGACAAAGCTTGTTCGTACTTTTCCTTTGCCTCTTCAAAATTTTTCTTGACGTAGAGCAAGTTACCCTCGTGTCGTAAAGTGCACTGTTCGTTCAAAGCGCTGACTAAATCCTTCGATTCGACGTTGATCTTTCGATTCACTCTCTTATCAAACTGTTCGTGCCCTTCTGCGTTCGGGTTTTTCAAGTACTCGACCATGCGATGTTCCAACTCCTCCTCTTGGACGTATCCGTTATCGACGAGATCTTTCGCATGTTGAAGCATTTCAATCACGCGAGGATTTTTCGCCCACTTTCCGAAATCACCTTGCTCGTCGTTACAAAACGTCTGAATGATTCTCCTCAAAAACTTGTGTTCCATGAACGGCGCTATGTTTTGTTGTGCCTCGTAATCTGATTCCAACACTTTATCTCGAAACCCACACGCCTCGATGCGATGTCCGACTCTTTCCGCTCTCCTTATTTCTTTCCTCTGGTGTTCCTGAACTTTCTCTTTGTTTTCCGGTTGCATGCAAAACTGCTTGAACTGCTGCGCGAACGCGTCTTGGTCGTCTCCCATGCCTCCTCTGCCACCGCCCTCCCCGGGATTACCCATGATGTCCATGATGACTTGCGTTCGTGTTTTTTGACTGATTTCCTTTTTTTTTTTTAATAAAGCCAAGAGCGAGCGTTTTTTTTTCTTTCCTCTTTTGTGTTTCGTGATCTGGGAGAGGCGTTTTCGGAAAAAAAGGGAGAAGGGAGGGAGGTCGAACAGTCGAAGGGATTTTTTTAGGTCACAAAAAAAAATTGACCAAAATCGCGTCACCAGAAAGAACACTCCCTCGGGAAAATAATAAATAAGTTTGCGCTCTGTGACAATATAACACACACCGCACGAGCTCTTACATATAATACATACAAAGCGAGAAGAGAAGGAGAGAGAAAAAAAATGTTTACAAACGCGTTACACGCCTCGGCATCTGTCGTCTCCGTTTCCACGTCCTCTGCCTCTTCTGTCGTGAAGAGAAGAAGCAACGTGATTTGCGCTGCCTCGTCGTCCCATCGATCGGATAAAATAACCACGCACGCTGTCAACAACGTTGAAGAGAAACAACAACAACAACAGAAAACGAGAAGAGAGGTGATGAAATTCGCAGCGCTCGCACCGGCGTTGTTTTCTGCCATGCCGGCGATGGCTATTTTGCAAGGGAACGACGAAGAAGACGAAGTGTTCCTGGCCAAGGCGAAAGCGAACAGAAACGCGAAATTACAGGATGAGAGAAGCAAGCAGGCGAAATATGCGGGCGAGAAACTTGGTCGATCGACTGGCGACGTCGCGGCGTTGCAACTCGCGGTCTTTAAAATTTCAAAGGCGGGCAGTTTAATCGATCAAGATTCGATTTATGGCGCTGGAGCAGAGTTGGAGTCTGGAAATTGGGAGAAAGAGTTGGGCAAGTCTGAGTTTGGCACGGAAGCGTTGACCTCGGCGGTGGGAGCGTTGAAAAAAGCGTGCGCGTCGGGCGATGCGAACGAGGCGAAGAAAGCATACGTCGTCACCGCGAACGCATTGAAAGAAACCGCAAACGCAGCAGGAGTCGCGGCTCAGTTAAAGAAACTCTAATGAGAGAGAGAGAGAGAGAGAGAAAGAGAGAAGACAAATAATATTATTAAGTGCTCAGTTGTAAACCTCATCATCACATCGTTATATTTATTACACTAATCAAAACGGTTCGGATTCGAAGAACTCGTTTGCCTCCTTCGCTTTGACAAATTTCACGAGGGAAGAATATTTACCCATCAAAGGCTTGATGATACCCCATACCGGTTTGAAAACGAACGGCGCTTCCACCAACAACACTTGCGAAATACGTTTCGGATAGTAATCGAATATGCACGAGATGAAAAACTTCGTAAAGTCGATGTCGGCATTCTTCATGGAAAATCCTCTCAAATCATACACGCACATCACCGTTTCTTGCTCGAAACCTTCTTTTTTCAGCTCCTCTAATCCTTCATCCAACAATTTTACGCATAACTTCTGCGTATCTTCCAACACTCTCGTCGCGACTTCGTGCTTTATCAGCGTCACCAACACCACCGGTCGCCCCAACACGTCTCTCTCTTTCATCAACACCGCCTTCCCTGTTCTTGCTTCCTCAATCACCGATGGCGCGTTTAAACTCTCCTTGGAAAAGTTTTCCTCTCTCCAGGTTTGATATTTCACTATTTTCTTCAGCGCCGCTTCGCCGTCCAACTTTCGGTCTCGAATAAACCAGTCGACGACATCGTTCTCGACTTGTGAGATTTCCTCCTCGTGATTTGCTCTCAACTGTTCTCTCACTTTAATCACTTCGTCTTTGTCGAATTCGGCTAAAACTAACCCAGATTCTTTGGCTTTCTCTATGGCTTCGCTGGACGCTGCAGCATGAACGGTTGTGGCGAATCGCTTTTGTTTGTGTAGGTGTCTTTGTAATGTCTTCGTCGTCTTCGTCGCCGTCGCTCTCGAGGACGAGGAGGCCGTCAATCCCCGTTGTCGTCGGGAAGAAATGTTTCTCGTCTTCGTTGAAGTCGTCGCGGACGACGCCGACGAAGACAGGAAGGAGCATGTCATTGCGGCCATTCTTTCAAGCGATTACGTGTTCGAGATGTGTGACAAGAAGTAACGCTCTTTCTTCCTATTTTCAACGCGTCAAATAATTGATGCTATCGCGCGGGAGAAGAGAAGACAAGCGTATGCTTTTGATGAAGATATGGCTGTGGGGAAAAAGATTTTTTTGCGATCGTCGTCCCCTCGAGCGTCGAGAACATCAAAAAATACAAACTGTCACAAAAATACACGCACTCAAAGCGAAAGAAAGTGGACAAAAAGCAGCAGTGCAATAAAAAAACACGGGCGCGGGAAATATCCGCCGTCTCAACTGTTCAACCATCGATCGACTTCGGCGTCTTCATCCTCGCTGTCTTCTTCCTCTTCTTCCTCTTGATCGTCGTAAAAACTATCATCGCTTATCGCACTGCTATTGCTCGCATTACCTCGATAGTACCCGTCGTCGTTGTCGTCTTCGAGGCTATTCTTGACGAGCGAGAAATCGAGCTTTGGAACCGGATACCCTGGTGACATCACTCTGGGCGTTAGAGTTCGTCCCCAACTGATTTCTTCGACCGGAAGCCCGTAAAATTGAGAGGTTTTTGGTAACGGCGTCCATTGGTTTTCTTCATCTTCGTCCTCTTCTTCGTCTTCGTCTTCGCTTCTGTTTTTATCTTCGGACGAGGACGGAGCAGCAGTAGCTTCGCAAAATCTCGCCGCTATTTCTTTCAACTCCCTCGGTTTGATTTCACCGCAGAATACGCGAGAAATTATCTTACCGAGTTGCGTGACGTCGTCTCGTAATTCTGCAATTGTTTTCATCGCCTTCGCGTTCTCTCTCTTTCCGTTTGATCTCTCTAGCTTTTCTATTCGTAAAGAGTCTTCGAGACTTCGTATCTTCTCCGTATTCTCCGCACAGACGAGGCACTTCAGTATTTTCTTTTCGTCTTCATTTTCATCCTCGCTATTACTATCAATATTATCATCATTACACATTACGTCGCGTATGAGTTCCAGACGCCCTCGAAAGAGGTTCGATTTTCGAACCAAGTCGTCGAGTGCCTCTTTGCACAGTGTTCGTTTCCGTCTCGGCGAAGCCGTCGTTTCCTCAATTTTCTTCCTGAGCTGTTTTTCCAACTCGTGCTCGCTCGTAGCTATCGTTTCCTTTCGTTCTTTTTCTGTGCCGTTTTGCCGACCAAAGACTGTCGATGTCGTCATCAATGTCGTCTTTTTCCCACCAGCAGAGACTGAAGTTGAACTTGCCAGAGAAGAAGAAGAAGAAGGTGCTTTTGCCCTCGCCGGTCCTCCTCGAACGAGCACGTGTTGGTCGGCGCGTTTCCGTACCGCCGCCGCCGCGGTCGGAGGCTGCTTCGCCAAAACGGGCGGTTCTCTCGGCTTGAGCCTCGGAGCGATTGGTGGCGCTGTTTGTCTACCATTTGTATTCCTTTGCTTCGTTACTTCTCGCTTTTGAGACGGTGGTGGTTGCGATGGTAGCGGCGGTCTCGTCGCACCAAAACGAGACGAGACGAGGTCGTTGTTTTTCCTCTGTCGAGGAGGCACTCCTATCGTCGATTGCGCGCGTTGCGGAGGCTGAGACTTGTGCCCCGCGAGGACGCGCGATTTCGACGAGATTGTCGTCGTCGTCGTCGTCGTCGTTTTCGTGCTATTCGTTGATATCAGCGCGCGCATCGCGCGTTCCCTCGAGCGCGTTTGGTTTTCCTGCAACGCGCCGTGGAGACTCGTTTTTGACCGAGGAGGAGGAAGAGGAGAAGGAGGAGGAGGAGGAAGAAGAGGACGACTTTTTGATGAAAACAAAGCCGTCGATGATGACGATGACGATGAGGACGACGACGACGACGACGGTTGCCGCCTTGGCGGAAGTCGACTCTCCCTCTTGCCTCTCTCTCGCGCGGGACCAGAGGAAGACGACGAAGGTGGGCCCCACATCCGATATGGTTGTTTTTTTTCCTCTCGCGAGCGCGTTTTGTGCGTATTTTTTATATTTTCGTGTTTGCTTCTCTCTTTTGCCGTCGGATGTGGCTGATGACCCTTTGCTTCACTCTTCTTTAATAAAGGGAAAAAAAGAACTCCAAAAAGTTACGATGTCAACAATTGCAACGGCTACGTTCCGTTCAGCGTCTTCCTTCTCCTCCTCCTCCTACTCTTCGTTCGCGTCGTCGTCGTCGTCGTCGAAACGTCTGCAGCAAAAAGTCTCCAACAAGAGCGGAAGCGTCGTCTCGAAGAAGAAGTGGATTACTCCGAGAGCCGAATCGTCGTCGTCATCCTCCTCCTCTTCTTCTTCTTCTTCTTCTTCTTCGGTCGAGTTTTTGGAAGCGCAAGGATTAGGTACTAGTAGCGATGGTGCGAAAGAGGCCTTCTCTAAGTTCGCTCAAGAAGGGGGTTTCCCCGTGTGGTTGCCTGAAGTAGTGAACGGACGGGTGTGTATGGTTGGGCTCTCGATTGGCGCTTCGGTCGAAGTGACCCAGCACTTGTCCTTGCTCGAGCAAGTCCCGCATAGCTTAGTCCAGTTGGCCCTACTCGGGGGAGCCATAATATATGCGTCTACGAAACCGTTCGAATTCAATCCTCAAAATGGATACAACGCGAATCCAGAAAGTTTAGAAGGGATTAGAGATACGCCTGGGATGCTCGTTGTTGAAAAGTGTAATTTTACGCCTTCGGTGGAAATGACGCACGGGCGGATTGCGATGACTGCGTTCACATTGCTTTGCTTGATTGAATTGATCTCCGGGAAGCCATTTTTTGGTTAAGCTATATACACTGTACATATATACGTGCTACTATTATTACACATGGTAAAAATCTGCTAAAAATCTCTACTCACTGCTATCATTGATACGCGCTCTTGCTAATTAACTCACTCTCCGTCTTATTCCTCTCGCTCTCTCTTCTTTCCACCACTACCATCACCAGCAGAAAGAAGACTGCCGAACACGCCGGAGGGTACGGAGGTTTTTGGTTCATCATCATCATCATCATCGTCATCAAATCCTAAATCGATCTCTTCAGGATTCTTTGGAACGTCGTCCCGATCGCCGCCAACTACGTGTGACTTCACGAATCCTGCGATCGGAGCCGCGTTTCTATTCTCCAGCTCTTCTCTCTCGAGCTGTTTCATCAAGTCTTCTTCACCATCGCCTTCTTCTCCTCCTCCTCCGGCTTGTGGTTCCAAAGCGTCGGCTGGTACTTCAACGACAGACATATTGAAGTGCATTTGCGAAAACGAAGCGGCGACGGATCTCTTCACTCGCAACATATCGCGAAACGTATCTTCGTTTCCATTCTTGACTTCAAAGTCATTCCATTGACCCCAAAAGGTACCGTCTTGCGCAGGATTTGAAAATTGACTTGCGTGAGTGTATAACGCTCTCGCTCGGTCGATTTCACCGAGAGAAACCTCTAATTCAGCGTACTTAACGCACACGATCTTGGTAGAGTTATCGTCCAATCTATTCTTCTTCTTCTTCTTCGCATCGTAGGTATTATCATCGTCGTCGCCATCATCGTCGATGATTTTCTCATAGATCGATCGAACTTTGCCGACGCCAAAGAAGTCCATCGCGCGCTTGACGTAAATATCCAACACTTCTAACTTATCACTCATAGATTTGATTTTTGTCAAAGCCTGGTCGTAAATATCCATCGCCCGTTTGGAGAGACCAAACTGCTCCTCTAACTTTGCGTATTCTAAAAAGAACTCTTTGCAATCCTTTGGCGGCGCTTGCTCGCAGCACTGCTCGAATAAATCTCTCGCGCGCTCGACTTTTTTACCTTGGAATCGATCGACAAACTGCGTCAAATAAGCGCGCCAAATATCGATAGAATGCGGAAAATTAAACAAGTTCACCCCGCGCTCATACACGTGAAAGGAATCCTCGAAGAATTTCGATTCTTGGAGCATAGCCGCGTAGTTGAGAATAATTTGCGGCGTAGCTATGCGTAAATCAAGTATCTTTTCGTACACAATTCTCGCATTTTCTGGAGAAACCGATTCTTCCAAGTCGCAATAAAACATCCATAATTTGATCGATTTGTGCACCTTTTCTTGAACGAGCAGAGCGTCGTACTCGCCTTTTGTGGTATTTGATGCATTAATATTTCTTCTTTCCTCTTTGTTGCGATTTCCGAGAAGAACTCTTTTCATGAGCGCCAACGCTTGCTTAAAATTCTTATTGCGCAACTCGAACTCGGCGTATTCACACCAAATCGTCGCGAGTTCATCAACGCTTTTGAAGTTAGGCGAATTCGTAGCCTTTTCAAAAATAACTCTTGCGTTGTCCAAGTCGCCGTGTACTTCGTAAAACTTTGCAAAGTCTGTCCACACTTGCGAAATCGATCCGATAGATGCTTTCGCGTCCACAGTTTGTAATGCTAAGGAATAGGTGGACACGATTTCTTTCGAGTTTGCCGTTGAAGAGGATTCATTCGAAGAAGATAAAAGCGAGATACGTTTTAACCACTCGTGGACGTTGTGCGGGTTTTGTCGTAACATCACGCTCGACAAAAGAATCGGTCTGCGTTCCATCAAGTGTTCCAAACGCGCCAAACGCAACTCAATTTCATCATCGTTTTCGTCATTTTCATTTTCTTCTTCCATTTTTGAGCTCAACACACTTTCTTCAAAGGCGGCGTAGGCGTCGAAAATGAGCGAAAAATCTCTCACCGTCATCACAGTCTCTAATCCTTCTTCGTAGATGTCTCTCGCTTTTTCGAACAAACCTCGCCTGATGTAATAATCCGCCAACGATGCCCAGAGCTTCCCGACTTCGTCTTTCGGAAACTTTTTCATGGCGCTTCTGAGAATGGCAGAGACGTTCAACGAGGAAGAAGAATGTGACAATATATTATTTTCTTTTGATTCATCAATCTTCGTGGTAATCAAATCGCAAAGCTCGAGCCACATCTGGTGTTTGGATTTATTCAACAACGAGACAAAGTTCTCGTCGTTTAAGATTTCAACCAGTCTTTGACTGCTTTCTGCGAAGCGTCCTCGATTCTTGAGAAAAGCTATGTACTCCTCGACGTGTTGAGGTTCAAATTGTACATACCGCCGATAGACTCTGCACGCCGTTTCGATTGGGATCTTATCTGAACTTCTTATGAACGGTAAATAGAGGGAGGACCAAAATTTGGAATGTTCCGTGATGTCTAACGATTGCAACGCTCGATCGCAAACGCGTCTCGTTTTCGTAATCAAATACTGATCTTGCCACAACGTTTTTATGTACAACTCCCAAATTTCAAAGTCGTTCGAGATGTTTGCTATGCATCTCTCAAAGACCAAGTTCATTTTGTTGAACTCATTTGAATTTAATTCTATCGATTGATTGTTTGATTCCTTTAATTCGTTCAATCTCCATCGTAAATATTTCAACCACAAGTTTCTCGATTTTGGATTCGCTTTGACGGCTCGCTCGTGAATTGTCAGAAGCTTCGAGAAGGACGAAGAATTTGACGATAAAAACTGAATGTATTTATCCCAAACGTCCTCAACGTACGGGTTTTGGAGTATATTTTCTTCGAATATTAGGTCGTGGTCGGTGATTTCTAAATCGTCGCCTTGGTTTGCATTTCCCATGTCCACAACTTGTTGTTGCTGATGCGCGGCGGAAGAAGTTTTGCAGCAGCAGCAGCAGAAAAAGAAAAGAGAAAGCTTTGTGGATTGCGTGTACGAGGAGTTTTGTTTTTTCTTTCAAAAAATTAGGAACTGGATATTATACACACGGCCTGTGTAAGAACCACTCACAGAAAGAAAAAGAGGTGCGCGTCCTGCGGGCAATGCAATCGCCAGGCCACGCTCGCTGTGGTCGAGCAAGCTCGTTTTCCTCAGCCCTCTCGAAAAATAGTGGAAAAACTTATTTCGATGCGAACATCGAAATTACCGTTTTGCCGGTAATAGAACAGATACTACACTTGATCAAAGCTTAATTGCCTTGGAAAAGTGAAGATGTGAAGTCTTCGGACCTGAATATAAACAAAAAATTTCTTTTTTACAAAAACTTATCACAAATTCTTTTTTAGTTGCTTTGATAATACTTTTTGAATAACATTCACCAGTTATATTAATAAAAATCGACTCCAACGTGACTGCATCTTTGCGCTTGGGGTAATTAGATCACACGTGACCATTAGGGATGTATCTAAATTGCTTTTTGAAAACAAACTAAGTCCGAACTACCAGGGTAGCAATACACTGGTGAATTTTTGTAAGCGTTTGGCAATACAAACGCTTCTTCTCCTCTCTTGTCTCTAATAACACACAGACCGCGTGTATAAATCTCGCGAGAGGAAGTGGGAGCGATGGCGTACCTTCGCTCCCCTTGAAGAAATTACACCATGTCTAACATTGTCAGACAACCGAGTCTCCACGTCAATTTGCAAGGACGTGGACTCATCGATCCCGGGCCGTTTTGTTGTTCACGGCAGCCGGCTGGTCAGGTAAGTGACGATTGTAAAAGTCTGGTGAAATATATAAAGGTTCGCATGATCTCTGTTAGGAAAGTATTCATATTTTTCATAATTTCGGAGAAATGAATACTTTTTAGAAACAAATACAAAAAGAAAATATATTGAAAACCCCACGAGGTGGTAGATCTCAAGCCCGAGGCTATAGTTGGAAACGTGTATGTCGCCTTTTACTACCTACACAGCAACTGTAGTCTCACTTCAAAGGCTTCAACAAATTTTTCTATTTACTTCTAAAACCGACCTTCAAAAAATCAAAAACGATCGTCGGTTCTTTCCTCTCTTACGCGCAAAAATACACAGGCCGCGTGTTTGAACGAAAAGTGCGGGAGAAAAAAGAGCTTTCTTGTGTCGTACCACCGCATAATATAATTCTTGTTACACATTTTATTGCTGGTGGGTGGTTTTTTAAAATGACGACTTTACGATGACGACGACGGCGACGATGATGCTATGTTGATGATGATATTAAACTCGTCGCTATTATTCTAACGTCGTCGTTGTCGTTCCGTGACTGCGTTTGTTATCGAGTAGCAGCAGTGAACACATGAGAATGTTGATGCAAAAAGCAGCACGAGTACTTCACCAACAGCCGTCTTCTTCTTTGCTGAAAAGGAGACGTAGTATTACGACTCGTATTAGAACTAGTACGACTATTTCTCGCACTACTATTACTACTGCTCGTAGCACTTCGTATGATGATGAAGAACGCGAAGAAGACGAAGAGGAAGAAGGAGAAGAAGAGGAACAACAAAATTCATTGATACTGAAAAAGTTCAACGTGGCGCTGGCATTTGATGACGAAAACGATGATGACGACGAAAGAATTGCAAAACGCTTTCTCGTCTCATCTTTTTATCGCATGGCGGCGGCAAATGATGAAATCATCCACAAAGTATATATATACAATAATAATAGTAACAACAATACATTTGATTCAGATGGTGGCAGTGTCAAAACTGTAGTATTAGACTTTCGTAAAAAGCCATCAAACGCAACATCAGGAAACGATGAAGATGATGGTGACATGGTAAGATTCGTCGCAGTTGATGATACTACGTTAGTGGGTAAAAAAGGAAAACTTGTTTCTCTTCTGCCACCTGGCGGTGTTGGTGATTCAAGTGATGATGGTTATTCTGACGACATCGAAGATACAATAAGTAGAAAATCTGGAAAGATCCACTCGTTATTAAAATTAATAACTGTCAACGTTTTGCAAAACAAAAACGTTTTAGCGACCACGTCTTATCCGCCGCACGATTTTCTGGCGCACCATTTATTCGCGGCATCAATTGGCGCTTTCAAAAAGAGAAGTGGCGCTTTAAATGCACGACGAAAGATCAAGGAGGAGTATATGCGATTATGTTTGAAAAGAGTTCATAAAACTGAAAATAATAACTTTTATTATATTTTCTTCAACTTGAACTCACAAACGTCCAAATGGAACGCGTTACAAGCGTACGAGTCCTTGAGTAAAAATTCTTTTACACAACATCATGGTCATGTAATACCAGTAGCTCTAGTGTATGGTGATTCAAAAGAAGAAAACATCGAGCGTTCTACTTTTGTGTGGATATTCGATAAGAAATACCATATAAACGATTTTTGCCAGTGCGTATATTCAGACAATTGGAGAGAAGCGGAAACGCTCGTGTTTGGCAAGAAGAACAACAAAAATACCTGGCCGGAGAGATTTCGTAAAGATCTGCTGCTCGAGTTTCCGAAAGAAAAAGAAGAAGTTAAATTAAAGCCTTCAATAATCACCGTCGCCGCGTTTGCACAGGGGGTCGCGAAGTCATCCGTTGTGTTTATAGCTCCGAACATGTCAGAGAAAAACAACAACCACAAAAGCGACTGTACTTTACGAAAGCTCTTTCAATCTGCTGGAATTACGTTCACTGGAACGTCCGCCGCGTTTGCCACGAGAGCTGCCGATAGAGTGTTCCTTTCGAGTGCGTTGAATAATTCGAAAGTTAAAATTCCAGGCGTCATGGGAATACCCAAGAAAGTCATCTTACGATCCGCACTCGCAGTAATGGCCGAAGAATACGTCGAGAAAAACGAGTTTTCAAAATCAGTCTCAAACATTCAACGCGCCGTCCGAACCTACGCCGAGGCTACGAAAGAGTTGAACTGCGCAGAATTGTGCATAAAGAGTCAATTTTTTGAAAAGAACTCGGAAAATTCAAGTGTAACTCGGATTCAAAGTGCAAAGGATCTGGAGACGTTTGCGTACGAATGCAGATACAACAAAAACCAACGATTTTCGTCAAACAGCAACATCCAGAATAATTTCATTCTCGAACCGTTCGTGGAGACTGGCAAAGTGGTGCTTTCGAGTAGTAAAGAATTGCATTTTCAGTTCGTTCAAAGAGATGAGCAAAAGTCAGGAAAAATGTCACTGTCCGAATCGCGTTGGCTCAAAATATACGCCGGCGGTATCGGGCCCGAAGGTAAAATGAAAGCCTTAGATCCCACATGTCTTGTTGAAAAGTCTTCTGAAAATAAAGGAAAAACCACCGTCGAATACGCGTATCTAGATTGCGTTACGGATGGAAAAACGAAAAAGTTGTTTTTTGACGAAAAGAAAATTGAGAGCGTCGTGAAAGCTAGAATAGAACGAATTTTAAACCTTACTGGCATTTCTGGTGTCGCCATGTTACGATGTTTCGTCAACGTAGACTCTGGGGAGTTGATTGTGGAAGACGTGGATCATTCTCCGGATATGACGGAAAGAAGCGGAACGTTTTACCATCAAGCGCTTAGATATTTCCATCGCGAAGAGCTCGACAACGATGAAAGAAGTTCTAGCGATATGAGAGAAAACGACGACAAGGACGAGGACGAGGACGATGTCAGCATAGAAAAAGCAATGAACATAATTGCAGCGAAAGGATTAGAGAATACGAGTTTCTTCACGCGTCTGATAGCGATAGCAATGTTTAAATAAAATGAAAGCACACTTCGCGCATTGTAGTGATTTTTATTTTGGTCTGGTACCGGTACAAAAACATTTTATTACATGACCGTCAAAACGTTGTTCGCGTCGAATCCTTCGCCACTCGACGGCCACTCGCGAGCTAATCGCCATTCGCCGTCGACTTTGAATTTAACTAAATACGTTCCCGGCGGCAATCTCGCTTCGCCTGTAAACGTGCTACTCCCACCTTCCACAAAACTCGGGTATAATTGGATTCCTCTGGTCCATCCATCGAAATCACCCATCATGATTACATCCGATGCGATGCCGTGATATTCGAGAGGCACAGTGCGAACAACCGTTGAGTCGATTTCTTTTGCATTCTTTGTTAACGTCGACTCTATCAGTTGTAAACGATTGACAAACTTTTCGAGCTTTTGCTCGCCCCTCGCTCTTCGCGTTGGGTCGTCGCCGCTTTTGGCAATATCATTCTGCGCGTCTCGAATGAGACGTAACAGCTCTCCTGACTCTTTCGCCGCACCGTATAACAACTCGTTCGCTCTCTTCAAATCGTCATCGCGAGTCAAAAGGGTTTTCTCGAGATACTTTGCGAATGCATTTGAAGACGCGACGCGTTCATTCAATCGAGTTCTCAACGTTAACATTTGATCGTACAAGCGTCGTTGCGAACCGCCGCCGAAATTGTTTGCAGTGTCCACATCTGCATTGTTGGCTATTCCTTTTATCTTTTCTTCTTCTTCCTCTCGTTCCATCGCCGCTAATCGCGATACCGGTGTAGATGACGCTGATGATGACGCTGATGGCGTTGGGGACGAAGACGACGACGACGAAGAAGATGCCGCTTTGCTCTTCTTCTTCCTCAACTCCAAGTTCGCTTGTTTCATCTCCTCCAACGATTTCTTCAACTCTTGCACTCGCGAGGACGTTTTGTCTCCTTTCCCTCTTTCTTCTTCTTCTTCTTCTTCGTCCTCGTCACCGCTGTTCGAAGAGGACAACTTCATATCTAAAGCTTGCAACTTGGCTTCCGCTGCTGCTGCTAGTGCCTCTGCGCGTTGGACCGCCATCGATGCTTCTTCAACGCGATCGTCGAAATCGTTGCTTCTGCCATTCGACGACGGTGAAGAAGATGAAGACATGCCAGATTTTGACGATGACGACGAAGACGCGGCGTTCGCGCTCGCGTTCCTTCGATTCGGAGACGACGATGACGAAGAGATTATTGCTCCAATTCTTCTCTTCGTCGTGACGTTTTTCCCGAGACAAACGGGGCGATGCGATGCCCTCGTCGTCGTCGTCGTTGGCGTCTTCGCCGTCGTCATCATCGTCGTAGTCATCGCAACTCTTCCTTCTCCGCTCGTGTACTAACGACAACGACGTATAAAACAATACGGTGCGCGTGTTAAACAATAACGATAATAATAACGGATTTCTCAAATTCGACAGGTGCGTGTGTGTGTGTTTGTTCCTCGCACCAATAATCCAATATCTTCTTTTGCGTGATGATGTGTTTATCTTTCTTTGTGGTTGAAAGTGAAGAGAGCAGCACGAGTCGGGCGGCGGGGCACTCAAAACACTCGCGCGTACTCAAAGTAAAGAAAAAAAATTTCTTCTTCCTCACACGAAAGCACCCCAAACACGGCGGGAATAAAAATATAAATAAAGAGAAAAATGGCGTCGAAGAAACTGGCGCAAACCATCTCGAAACCCGCGTCTGCGTCGGAGGCGGGGAACATCATCCAACAAACGCTGAAGAAAGTCGCGCCGTGGAAAATCACGGGCCCAGCTTCCGACCCCGAATGGCAGAACGTCCCGGTCTCCGCCGAGGACTATCGCTTCAGAAGCCCAGCCTCGTTTCCTTCGGAAAACGTGAAAGTACCAAACTCGGAACCCGATCGCGTGTTCAACACGCGATATTACCCTCGCGACAGTCGTAGAGCGTTCCAACCGGTCTTGCACGGTCGCGACAAGGTGAAAACGGTCGTCGCTTTATCGCCGACCGAAAACACGGCCGGGAAAGAGTGGGACGAACTTCTCGGGAATGAAATCGGCAAGATCTCTCCGACTGATTTTTTCCCAGGAAGGAGAGACGCATCCCAGAACTACACGCAAAAGTCGAGCGGGTATCGCGCGGTGCCGCTGTTGGAGAATCCAGGCGGAGGGTACACTCAGTAAAAATATACATCGAGTAGGGAGAGAGAGAGAGAGAGAGAGATTTTTCGTGTACCATCATCGTTAGTCCTTATATATTCTGTAATACTACTATATTGTTCTTTAGCCTCTTATTTTAGCCCGTAACTCAAACCTCTACTTCTTCGTTACACATAAACGCATAAACACAAAGAGAGAGAGAGAGGCGATAAACAATAATAATCACAACAACAACAACAACAATAATAAGTAGCTAAACAACAACAACAACAACAACAACAACAACAACAACAACAACAACAAACATGGGTCAAATTTTCAGCGCGCTGATGTCGTACTTCTCGGCGAATCAAGAAAAAGAGTACAAAATAGTCATCGTCGGTTTAGACAACGCCGGGAAGACGACGACTTTGTATAAACTGCACTTAGGGGAAGTCGTGCAAACGCAACCGACGATTGGATCGAACGTCGAAGCGGTGGTGCACGATAACGTTTCGTTTGAAGTTTGGGATTTAGGCGGCCAATCGAGTTTACGAAACGCGTGGCAGAGTTATTATAAAAGTTCGGACGCGATGGTGTTGATGGTAGACAGCACCGATCGAGGGAGGATGAATTTATCGAAGCAAGAACTGTTTAAAATGCTCGACGCGGATGAGGTGAAGAATAATCCACAGTGTTGCGTGTTAGTGTTTGCGAATAAGCAAGACTTGCCGGACGCCATGACGGTGGTGGAGTTAACCGAGACGCTCGGCTTGGATACGATTGCGAACAGAGATTGGCACGTCCAAGCGTGCTGCGCGTTGAGCGGGATGGGGTTGAACGAAGGGTTGAGTTGGATCGCTGCAAAAGTTACCGGGGGAGGCGCGGATGGTATTTCCACCTTTATTGGAGGAAGCTGATCAATGAATATTTTATTTTTGTATATCTCGCGTGCGCGCGCACGCGAGGGAGAGAATGTAGAAAAGCTAGAAAAGAAAGAATTTTTAGAAACGTAGCAAAAGCGGTTGTGTTTGTAATAGCAATGATGACAACAAAATTTCGAGTAGTATTATCTACTAAGCTGGCGTCGTGCTTGAAACGGTTTCTTCTTCTCCTTCTCCTTCTTCTTCCTCTTCTTCTTCTTCTTGAATGTGCACACCGCCAACTCTCGACGTCGATGTTTTTCTGTCCTCGATACCCGGCGTTTTGGGTTCGGGCGTCTTTGGCTCTTCAATCGAGGGAGGCTCGTCTTTTTTTGGCGGCAAAAGCCTCGGTACTGCGTGTTTCGAGGTATCTTCGTACTCTTCGACCATCTTTTTCAGCTCTTCGATGCCATCTTCTCGCTCGCTCGCGATTTTCTTAATCGAATCTGCCATTTTGACGTACGCATCGTACTCAGCAACTTTGTACGAAAAGATTGCCATGCGCACTCGGGGCTCGTTTTCTCTGAGAAAACACTTGCACCTTTCTAATAACATCGATGTCGTCCCCTTCAATTGCGATTCTCTTTTATTCTCCAAAATCTCGTATCTATCGATTTCTTTCGCTTTCCCGGGCGACTCTTGCTTCTCCTCGGGAAGTTGACGAAGTTTCGCCAGCTTTTCTCGACACGGCGTGAGTTGATTGAAAACCTTTTCGTGTTCGTCAAATGCACCTTTTAATTTCCTCGCGAAGCTCAATTCCATCTTCGCCACTACGTCTGTGAGCGTGTGTTCGAAACTATCGAGAAAGTCTCCGTACTCTTGGCTCGTTTCGTTCAAGGAGTACGACACTGCGTTCAAGAACCCGTTGACGTGCAACACGTCGTTCAACAAGTCGTAATTTTTCTTGTTCTTTTCGATATCTGAGATATTGATACCGCTGCTGTTTGCTCGGTTGGATATCGATTGTAATTCGTTCGCGAATGTCTGAGACTTTGCGGATGCCAACCGCTGATGACGCAGGTAAATCTCTCCGTTCCTTTTCAGCGTGTGCGCCACGTCGCGAAGTATTTCAACCGCGTACACCTGCGCGAAGGAGAAGTCGTGCGCGTGTGAAAACCTCGTTAAAAATAATAGTCTACGTACGTAAAAGAAGAGAGAGGAGTTTTAACGCGCACCGTGTGTAACAATTCGTCGTCGTGCTGAAACTGAATCCGCGTGTTCGCGACGACGTCCTCGGTCAGTCGAGGATTTTTATTCAGTCTCGTTTTCTTCGTGGACATTAGCGTTGATGTTGTTGTCGTCATCATCGCGCGCGCGCGTGTATTTTTTTTTGTATCGCATCTCCGATGCGATGCGTGTGTACGAGTATAAAATTTCATTTTCTCTTGTGGAGACTTCTTCTTATTAACGTTCATAAATCAATAACAACGCGCTCAATGATGGATTCTATGGATACTAAAAAAAACACTATTCTCCGAACCGAAACTTTACATCATCTTCACATGATCTCTTTGACTATCTTCCCGACTAATACCATTTGTTCCTTCGCTGCTAAACGCATCGTTCGCATCTGCGTCAACTCTTCGTCCACTTCCGGCGTGACACCTTCCGGTCGACTTCTCAACTCCGCCTCTTGTTGCTCAAACTGCACGTCTTGTTCGTCCATGCTCGCCTTAAACCCGTCCACGGCGCCGGCTAATTCCGCCAATTCCACGTTTCCTTCCTTTGCAACTCTTCGCACGATTTCCTTCATCTTTTCATCCGTCGTTTCGCCTTTTTCCGCCATGATTTGCCACTCTCTTATGATGTTATCAATCACTCCTAACGTCGGCGGCGCGTTGTACTTTTGATACAATTGCACGAGAAAACTCAACACGCCTTGCAAACTCGCGATGACTCGTTCGTCGTCGTTCCTTTTCTTCGATTCTTCCAACATCGCGTGCGACGCGGCGACCACGCCTTCGGTGAGTAAACCTTGTTGTCCAAACTCCTCGGCTTTGGCGATGACTTCCTCCGTGGTTTCGCACGAAATCAGCTGATAAAATCGTTCAAACTCCTCCGGAGCGACGTTCGGTGGCATCGGGGTGGCGTTGTTGTACGCGTTGATCGCGTCTTCTTCCATTCCGTTCGTGATGACGGTAGTTTTACTTTTCGCGCCTCCTCCTCCTCCTCCTGTTTTTCTTCTCATCGCGTTTCTTCTCGCCGCCGGTAACGATAAAGTACCGCGAGCGGCAGCGGCACGTCGTCCGCGAAGGACGGATGCTCCACTCGTCGCACTCGTCGTCGCGTTCATCGTCGCACTCGCCGCTGAGCAGCTGGTCACCATTTCTTTCCTTCTGTTGTTATTATTATACTATAAGCACAGCGCGCGTTATTATGATTGAAATGTTGGATATCTCTCTCCAAAAGTGCAAAAAGTTGACACACGAGTGCAACTGACAGATAGATGACAGAGAGGAAAAAAGCAAAAAAAGGCAAAAAAAGCAAAAAAAAACAAAACGAACAGAAGAGAGAGAGAGAGAGAGATCGTTACTTTTGGAAACCTCATTCTTTTTATAAACACGCATCATAATAATATTACTATATAACAATCATGCACGTCGCATTCGCAAACGCACAGGTAAAAAAACCCACTTTTCACGCGCTCTTCTCCTCTCGTTGCTCGTTCTCTCTCTCTCTCTCTCTTTCTCGTATAGCAGTTGACAAAAAAAAGGGAATGATGAGAGCGTCTCTCTCGTGCATCGATCTTATCGATTTCGAGCACGTGTTTTTACGTCAGCAAAAAAAAAGAAACTAACGAGAAAGAAAACGCGCGCGTTTTTTCTTCCTCTCGTTCATAATGACGACAGATATTATCGGCCAAACGAGGCTACAACGGCACAGCTTTAGTATCTAATTCTAGCAATAAGCTCGTTGGCGGGAACAGACGACCGTCGACGTTAGGGTTAAGATCGCTCACCAGAGCGTCCATGGAAGAAGCCGAGGAGGTGGAGTTGGACGCTATGGAGCGAATGGAGAAAGCGATGGAAGTGATGTCGGATAACTTTGCCACGGTGAGAACTGGACGAGCGAACCCAAACATGTTGGACAGAATAGAAGTTGATTATTACGGGGCGATGACACCGTTGAAATCCATATCGAACACGAATAACTTGGACGCGCAAACGCTCGTTATTCAGCCGTTTGATAAAGGCGCCTTGAAGGAAATCGAGAAAGCCATCGTGAGATCGGATTTGGGTATCACTCCGTCAAACGATGGGTCCGTGATTCGATTAGTCGTGCCGCCGTTGACGGCAGAGAGAAGAAAAGAGTTGACAAAACAAGTCAGCAAATTGGGCGAAGAAGGGAAGGTGGCTTTGAGAAACGTGAGAAGAGACGCGATGACAAAGATTAAAAAAATGAAGACAGACAAGACTTTGGGGGAGGACGAATTCGCGTCGTTCGAGAAGAAAATTGAAGATTTGACGACTTCGTACGTGAAAAAGACGGACGATGCGGTGAAAGCGAAGGAGAAAGAGTTGACTACGGTTTAATTTTAACATGTGATATTAATAATAATGATAATTTACCGTTGTTTAAGATTGCGATTTATATATTTTTTCTCTGCTCTCGCGCCAGTCGTGTCGTTTTTGGCGCGTTCACGTAAGAATCTAGTTTTGCTTTTGGCTCTCTACGTCGTTGAAGTCTTCCTCCTCCATGGACATGCGTTCAGCTGGACTGACTATCTTTCTCCACTTTTGCGGTCCCAAGTCCCTGGCTAAAATACAAATATTCTCCGAGACTCGCAAAATGAAGAGTCCGAGGACGACGAGCCAAATGCCGAATAACCCGAGCTCTTGTTTCGATACGCAAAACCACAACGCGTACGCCGAGAGAGGCAAGTTGATGACTTGCGTGAGAGCAGCAAACTCTATTCTCCCGGTGGCAAAAACTAACCCATCCGTGACGCAAACGCAGCAATACGTCAAAATCGAAAAAAACACCATCGGTGCCACGGATCCAACCTCAGACATTACCGCCAAGTTCTTCGTAAACATCTCCGGTTGATATGCTAAAATAGAGGCGCAGAGTGCTCCAACTCCCGCTCCTAATCCCAACCCAGCTAATAAAAGTAATCTCCCAGCTCTTCTCACGTAAAGCGATTCCTTATTCGTCGCGAATCCATTCGCATTCCTAGGTCCAGCCGTAGCGAGCACGGATTGCGCGCACGCCGACAGCGGTTCTGGACAAAACTGCGCCACGGAAACGATACCCGCCACGACTTGGTGCGCGGCAATTGTAACGACGTTGATTGTCGACGCCAAAGCAGCCGCGTAACTATAGAATAACATAATACACACCGATCTTACGGATAAAACACCACCGGCGGTGATGAAAGGTTTCGAACGCGCTCTCGTAGGCATCCGAAACATCAAATTGTGATTCCTCGAAAGCTTTCGCAGAAATATCAAAGCCCCGCACGTCTGCGAAATCGCAGTAGCTACGGCTGCGCCCGCGATGCCCATTTTCGGTGGACCAATTACTAAATACAAATCCAAGACTAAATTCAATCCACCGGCGAATGCGAAAATTTTCATCGGCGATTGTGAATCTCTTTGTCCGAGACACGTCGCCGTACCGACGAGTGTTATCAAAAAACATGGCATCGTAAAAGCTCTCGTTCTTAAATACGTCACCGCCGGTTGCATGACGTGAGGTTGTGTTTGCATGAGATCTAAAAGCGGCACCGCGAAGACAATCATACTAAACGCCGCCAACAATCCCATAACAATCGCAATAGTGAGTGCGTCGGAGATGACCATCGCTAATCCTTTCGCGTCTTTCGCGTCCATATTTCTACTCACCATGCCAGTCGTGGCAATCGTCAGAAACTGAAATATCATCGCCACGAAACCGAAAATGGACGTGTTCGGTCCCAAAGCCGCTAAATATGACGCTGATATGCGACCGACGCACGCAGTATCCACTAAAGTCATAACTGGATCGCATAATACGGCACCGAGCGCGGGAACAGCAAATTTTACGATTTGTCTCAACGTCAAAGGTGGAAAGTCTATTTCTTTTTCTTTTCTGCCGTTGTGGGTGACGAGCGATGATGCCCCTGCGTTTGGTCTCGGCGACTTCTGCCCAGACCCAATCATCTTCGGGCTCGTAGAAGAATTTGTCGCCTCTTTGCCGCTGCTCAGAGTGTTACTATTCAGAGGTTGTTTGCCCATTGCGCCGTGTCCTCTGGGATGTAAACCTCCCGCGTCTTTTGATTTATCGCCGACGCGCATCGCTTCCGCGACATCAATCGGTCTGTTTTCTTTCTGTTGTTGTTGTTGTTGTTGTTGTTGTAACATTTGTTGCTCCGAAGAAATCATCGTTGGTTTCGAGTCTCCAGCCCCCATGACTTCAACCTTTGTTACTCTTTTAATCTCCGTCGACGTCGTCTTCGATGTTCTCGATATTGTATTTTGCAGTCGTTCTTCCTCTTCGTCGTCTTCGTCTTGGGAGCTATCGAAACTGTCTTGATCCTCTCCAAATTGATACAAGATTTCGTCGTATAAAGGAATGCGATCTCCTCCCTCTTCTTCTCCTTCTCCTTCTAAATTATCTTCTCTTCTTCTTTTGTCGTTTGCTCTTCCTACCAACGCGTTCGCGCGAGCGTCGTCCTCGTCGTTCTTTTTCCTAATAAAAGTACCGCTGCTACTAAATTTACTCCTACTTTTTTCACTTCCTTTCCTTTCCCGCACGTCGAAGACGAAGAGCGAAGAAGAAGCGAAATTTCCACCCGCCCGACGTCCTCCTCTTCTCGTTAAAGTCTTATCGCTGCTCCTCTTGCCACGCCGCGAGACGAATAAAACCGAACTGGAAAAGTTGTTGCTCGCACTACTTCTCGTCGTCTGCATTCACACTTTTAAAGAAAACGCGCCCTCTTTTTCTTCTTCTTCTTCTCTTCTCCCCTATTTTCCGTTCCGAGTGAATGCGACCGCTTTGGGGTGATGAAGAAGCACACACACAAAACACAAAATTCGTTTTTGAAAAGAGCCGCTCTTTTGCCTTCACGTGCTTTAACGCGCTTTTTACTCGTCGTCGTCCACGCACACAAAAAAAGGTCCCCTCGCGCCGCTCTCTTTTACATAAAACGGGTGGGTGCGCGTGCGACGAGAGGAGGACGACGACGCGCAGAGAGCTGTTGTTTATTTTTTTTTTTGACGGGGGTTGGACGACCATCGAAAACCGAAAACGTGAACTTTTCACAACTCAAAACCATTCTCAACTCAAAACCATCTTCTTCGCGTGTTTTTCTTTAACTTGGTGAGCAAAGGGAGAGAGAGAGCAGAGAGAGAGGGGAAAAATCGAAAGAAGCGCACTCACTCACACGCGCATTATATGTGATATTTTATTCACTTGGTTGGGGCCGCCACTTTTTGTTGTCACAAAAATCAAACGCAGACGCGCGCGCGCATATAACAACACGCACAAATATATAACACATAAAACATGACGACCGGCGACGACGGCGACGGCGAGAGCCAACGACAACGACAACGACGACAACAAAAAAGAGAAGGTAGTAGTAATAACGATGGTGGTTCCAACTTTAACTTTGACGAGTTAGCCGAAGCCATCCAAGAGATGAGAGAGAAGAAGAAGGATGAAGAAGAAGAAGGAGACGACGAAAACGATAACAGTTGGCAAAACCATCCGGCGTTTTGGACGAAGGGCGAAAACGGGAACATGGAAGATTGGTTCGACGAAAACTCGGACGAGTTTCAAGCGCTGAAAGCGCTGTTACTCGACGACGGCGATTTGACGACGAAAGAGAAAGCGGAGATGCAAAAGCAGAAAGGGAACGGACAGTTGAAGTATAAGATGCAGAAGATGTACATTCGGAAAGCGGTGGAGGAATACACGCTGGGAATCGCTCTGTGCGAAGACGCTTTGCGTTGCGAGAAGAACAGCAGCGGGGCAGAAGAGGGTGAAAAAGAAAAAGATGAAGCGACGACGACGACGACGACGAGCGACGAAAAAAAAGAGGAGATAGAGCGAAGAGAGATTCGAACGCTTCTCTCGCAACTGTATAACAACAGAGCGTTCGCGGCGCTGAACATAGGAAACAACAAGCGCTGCGTCGAAGACGCGGAGAAATGTTTAGAGCTCGACGAGACGAACATCAAGGCGTATTTTAGAGCGGCGACGGCGTGTAAAAACTTGTTCGATTACGAGCGGTGTTTGAAGTTTTGCAAGAGAGGCTTAGAGGTGGAAAAAGACGCTCCAGAGTTGAAAACGTTGAAGAAAGTAGCTAAAAAACGATACGAGGCGGAAAAAGCAGAAAACGAGAGGAGATTAGAGATCAATCGAGGTTCGGAGGTGTTGGCGAAAACGTTGACGCAGACGAAGAAAATCAAGTGGGGGCCGCCGAGATTACACACCGGGCAAAGGTTACCAGAGTACGACGAGCAGGCGAAAGAGTTTGCATTTTTCACGTTGATCGTGTACCCGGAGTTTGATCAAACCGACGTCATTCAGCAGTTCCGAGAGCACGATAGCTTTAAAGCGCACTTGGACGTGTTGTTCGATCCGAACGGACCTCCGTTACCGTGGGACGAAAAGAACGAGTACGATAGAAATTCAGTCAGGTTGTATTACGAAACGAACGCGGTGAAGCCGTACGAAGAGAAAGCGCTGGCGATGAAAATTGCCGAATACGCCGGCGGCGACGTGAAAGAAACTATGATGCAAAGCGAATTAGAGTTAAACTTGGAAGCGCACAGAACGGATCCGAGAGATAGAAAATTCGTTCAGTTGAAAAGCGAAAACTGGACGCTCGCGGACGTCTTGAAAGAGAAAGACTACGTCGTCAGCGGTCACCCGACTTTGTTTTGCGTGGTTAAAGATAGCGCGTTCGAGAAGAAGTTTTTAGACGGACAGTGGACGTATTAACGTTTCATTCGTAGTAAAATGTTATTGTTGTAGTTAGTTAGTATTATGTAGCATTAATAGGAAACAATACATACATAACGAGCACGTGTACTACTACGACGCACGCAAAACCGGCCCGAGTTTTTGCTCTTCGCGAATTGAAACGCGAATTGTGAACACAAAATCAAGATCCGCAACATCGTTTAAATCGTTTCCCACTGTTACACGGACACGGCGAATTGTTCGAATACGCGCCTTTCAAATTCCTCGCCTCTTGTTTCATGTCTCCGCTCTTTTGTAAATCTCTCACGATGTTTTCAAAGTCGGCGACTGATTTCGGCAAGCTCGCGCCGTTTAACACCGCTTTCCGAATCTTACCGAACATCAACTTGGTCGTCGCGTGCGCTAATATCACTCGTTTTACCTTATCGCTCGTAATCTCATCGTCCTCGCACAATTTCGCAACCTCGTTCAGTCTCGTCGTTCGCTTCCCGACCGACGTCGGATCGATCAACTCTTCCTCCGTCATGAACGAACATATTTTTTTCAACTGTTTCGCGTCGAGACCAATTTTACCGAAACCAGAGTTTACGACTCCGGCGTCCGTGCCTTCCTCCTCCGCTTTCGCGAACATCTCCACGAGCTCTTTCAGAGTGAATGTCTCCGGTGGAAGTTCCATTTCTTTTTTACCGCCGCCGGTGAAGAATCCTTTCACGGCATCGAACATCGAAAAAGTACTCGCCGAGGAAGACGAAAAGAGTAAACTTTGGCTTTTTCTAAAAATTTCTTCGCGCCGTCGTCGCGGTTGTTGTTGTTGTTGTCGTCCTTGAAGATGGCACGACGACGACGACGACGAAGAAGAACACGAACGAGAACAACAGCGCCGAGAGGAAGAAAAGAACAGAGCGGAACAACAGAATAAACCTAAACGCTTTTTTATCATCTTCTCTCTTCAAGTCGTTTTTTATCGTCGTAAAAGGCAGCGGCAGGGCGGCACACGGGTAGGTAGGTCGTTACTTCATGATTTGACTTCTCTCTCTCTCGCGTGTTCTTGTGTTTGGTTTTGATGATTTTT
>Ga0181558_10000648_pt1 | contig 32639 bp, 30 predicted proteins | sample 011ome_22_FD_133754 | JGI IMG/M metagenome (GOLD analysis project Ga0181558, IMG submission 133754) | Coastal salt marsh microbial communities from the Groves Creek Marsh, Skidaway Island, Georgia - 011507BT metaG (megahit assembly) | ecosystem: Environmental > Aquatic > Marine > Intertidal... | reverse complement strand
TGGGAAAGAGTTTGTGGTGCATGGATACAAGAAGCAAGTAACGAAAGAGAACTAACTCAAAAATTTCTTGTAACCCTTACTAACCATCCTAATTTCGACCAATTTCATGGATTTCTGCACCCGAAGGTCGACCTTGCTGCAAACTTTCTCGAGCTAACAAGCATTGATATCAGAGAAACCAATCGTTGATCAGGATGACCGAGTCAGTTGCACTCCACTCCCTTTATGCATTTGCGAGCAGACTACTAGACTCAAAGAGCCCAATTCCAAAAAAATAAGGATTTGTTCCCATTGGCTTAACAAAGGAGGTTGTTCAAAATGGAAAGCAAGGCAGGATTTTGTAAAGAGGTATAATGTAATGCGGCCGTAACAGATTAGAAAAAAGGAAAAACTGACCTTTCAAACGAAAATTTTCCGTCATTTTAATCAAAGATAAGATGTTTGTTGGCCAAGTCGAAGATATGATAGCGAAATAAGGTTTTAATACCCTTAGAAAAATTCGCCTATGATGAATCTTAACAAAAAAATTAATTAAATGAAATTAAATGAAACGAGACCAAAGTGGTATCATTAAGACAATTTATCTTTTTAGCATAAGATCCTAACGAATTAGTTCAAGATCAAGATCGAATGGTGAATAAAATCATTTTTCTAAATAATTAAACGGGGGCGATTATTCGAATGTTGAAATATTGGTTTGAGGTAATCCGAAATTGCGAAATACCTTTTCATAGATTTGTTGCAATACTTATCTTCGTTTTTTTAATACTCGGTTTAGATCTCATAACACTCTCAAGCATTCCCATTTTTTTTGCCGAAGAAAATAGCTTTCAGTTTCCTCTATTAGAGAGTGAATTAGCCGCCGATAAAACATTGGTCTTTGCGGTGATACTAATAAGTTTTATGTTACGAACATTACTTTCCTTTTTTTTCCAAGTTATCGTTATCAAATTCGGTGTAGATCTTCAGCTATCGCTGAGAGAAAGACTGCTGCGGAAAAAACTGGAAGCTGGTTACCATGAAGATTATCGCGATAACCTTTCCAGTGATTTCATATTTGGGTTACAAGTAGTTCCGACTTCAATAGCCAATTTATTGATACAGTTTTTTCAGGCATGTGGAGAGGCTTTCATTGGGATTGGGCTGATTATCTTCATCGCCAGCATAAGTTCAGATCTTTTCGTTTCATTTTTTTTCGGTTTTGGATTGATTGGTTTGTTTTACTTGACTGTTTTCAAAAGAATAACAAAAGAGGCTGGAAAGATCGAAAATGCAATGGTCTCGAGGATGCTATTACAGTTGAAAGAAGTTCATCACGGCATCAACGATATTAAACAATTTAGAGCTCAGAATTACTTCTTTGAACGGCTACAGGATGCGTTTAGGAGACTTGCAGGGTCTATTGTAACCATTAGAGTAATCTCGTCGGGCACACGTTATGTCCTCGAATTGGGCTTTGTTGTAGTTTTATTTTTCTTCTTTTTTGTTCTGGATGGTCTTAAAACGGGCGAAGCGTTCTTGATAGAGCTTGGTGTTTTTACAGTTGCAGGTTATCGGTTAGTACCAGGTTTTAGGTCCGTGATTGCTATGTATGTGCAGTTAAACAATCATCAAAACACAGCTGAAAGATTTCTTGAGCTTATGCAAAGACGTTCCGAGACCTCTAAGAGTCCGCTTTCGGGAAGTTTAGACGATGAGAACGGAAATTTTAAGTTCGAGTCACTCGAATTGAGGCGCATCAGTTTTGGATATAACGAAGGTGTGGATTTGTTTAAAGATTTAGACCTTCAAATCGTGCGCGGTGATTTTGTTGCGATCCTGGGTCCATCCGGGGCCGGGAAAACCACGCTTATTGATATTATTTCGGGTCGGTTACCAACAAGGTCCGGGACTATACACGTAAACGAAAGTCTTATCGACCAAACTGTGTTTAATGGAATAACTAGTTATATGTCGCAGGCCCCCTTTGTTTTCTCAGGCACCGTAGAAGAAAATATTTGTTTGACAAACAATAGAGATCTGATAAATCAAGATTTATTCGGGAAGGCCCTTGCTCTTGCGAATATCGATTTTCTTGGTAAAGGACACGAGCAGTTAAAGAAAATCCTAAATGAAGATGGATCTAATTTTTCGAGCGGTCAGATTCAGCGTATCTGCCTGGCTAGAGCGGTTTATTTTAGGAAGCAGATTTTGATAATTGACGAGGGAACCAGTAAGTTAGATCAGAAAAATCGAGACGAAATTTACTCGGCTTTAGTAGCCCTCACCCGCAGCGGTGTTACCATTTTGATGGTGACTCACGATGCTGAAGTGTTGAGATACAGTAACCGCACTATTGATTTGGCTCAATTTGGAAAATAGGAATTAAGCGGTTGGGAAAATGGGCCGAGGGTCTGATCCAATTGATGATATTTTTTAAAGACATCGAGGGATGCTTTCTATGAGTTTCGATCAATTTTTAAGTCGATCGAAGTTTGCCATTGATTCGTTTCTATTCAAGGAAACTGAAGCGATCAATGTTGTAATGGATACTTTTTCGTCGACAGGTGTCCCATGTGCATTAGTGGTTGATGAGAAATGCAGAATTCTCGGCACTATTAGTGATGGTGATATTCGGAAGGGCTTAAGGTCAGGGTTGGATTTGAGTGATTGTGCGCATTCATTCATGAATCCAAAACCTTTGATACTGAGACCGAGCGATTTGATTTGCACCATCAAGAAAAAGGCAATTCAGAAGGGAGTCGATTTTTTCCCAATCTGTGATGGAAATGACGCAGTCACGGACATCTACAGGATAGGTGCGGGTGCAGATCTCGTCCTTTCCGACTTTCCATTCGTAATAATGGCTGGGGGGTTCGGAAAAAGACTTGGAGATTTGACGACTAAAACTCCTAAGCCGTTGTTACCAATACGGGGTAAGCCAATAATAGAGCATATTATTGATCAGGCGGTGCGCTCTGGATTCTACAATATTTTCGTTACAGTTCACTTCGAAAAAGATCAGATCATAAAAGCTATTGGAGATGGAAGCGAAAAAGGGGTATCTATACGATATATAGAAGAGCAGGAACCTCTCGGTACCGCAGGAAGTTTGTATTATCTTCCCCAATTTAGTGGTCCGTTATGCCTGATAAACGGTGATATTCTCGGTGATATAAATTATAAAGAATTTATGAGAAAACATCTCAGTATGAGCGTGCAAGCGACGATCGGTGTGTACAAATATGAAATTGAAAATCCATTTGGCGTTGTAGAGGTAAGTGACTCGTTGGTTACAGGATTCAGGGAAAAACCGAAATGGTCGGCTAAGGTTAACGGCGGGGTTTATGTGATTGACCGCGCGATAGTAACGCAAGTGTTGGACGGTAGACCGTGCGATATGAATACATTTTTGAATACAATGTTGCAAAATGATCAACGAATAGCTGTGTTCGATTTGAAGGAATGGGTAGACGTTGGGAGTCCAGAAGCGTATTCCCATAATTGTTAAAAACAAAGGGAGATATTAAGAGAGCTTCTTTGATTTTTTTGCTGGGTTTCCCGACCATATTTCGTTGTCCGGAACGTTCTTCGTTACGATTGAGCCCGCACCAATTATGCAGTTTTTACCAATTGTGATTCCTGGTAGTACTGTGGCATTAGCGCCAATTAATGTATGTTCCCCTATTTTAGCGTTGCCGCAAATAACGGCCCCTAAAGATAAATGGACAAATTGACTGATTTCTGAGTCATGCCCAACTACCGAGTTATTGTTAATTATACTGAAAGCTCCTATAGAGCTGTTTGCTTTCACGGAACTAAGCGGAAGACAGACTGAACCAGTTCCAATAATCGCAGTTTTGTCGATCGCACTTGTGTGATGAATTAATGAAGGAAAATTAGCATTGTTAGCTAAAAATTTCTCCATAATATCAGCGACCCTTCGTGATCGATCACCAATTCCTAGTAATAGGTTTATCTTTTGGTTTTTTTGGGAGGCTAAAAATTGTGACTCGTATAATATGAGATCGTCTGATGCTCGATTTTCATTATCTTTTTCAATAAATCCACTGAAACTAAAACAGTCTCCGTCTGCAATCATTGATTTTAATACGTGTGCATGACCTGACGATCCGATAATGTAAATAACGGGTTTACTTTCTAACATAATTTAGAATTGCCTCAACTATGAGTGTCGCACTCTTGGGTTTATATATATTATTCTTATCGTTGATAACAGCATCTAGAAATTTTCGAGAAGTAACTTTTTTTATTCCTTCTATTATGTCAAATTCCGTGTTACTCACCGAGATAATATTTTTGTTTTGCTCACGGCCTAGTTGCCTCGGCAGAATATTTAGTGTTGGTTTGTCGATAAATTTAGTCTCTAGAATACCAGCTGAACTATTCCCTATTACGGCTCGAGATAGATGGGCAACCTTGAGGAAAAGATCACTGCCTAAATGAGGTATGTAGATACTGTCGCGAGATTTCGTACAATAGTTTTTGATTTGTTGGTTTATGGCGAAACCCCCCGGATCTGAGTTTGCTGCTGTAAAAACAAAGTTATACTTATCTTCGAAGTGTGAGAGCGCACTTAAAAGCGGCGTAATAGCTGAGTTGGCAGAGGTGTTACTTGGGTGAAAGTTTATCAGCAGAAATTCTCTTTCGGACTTGGTCAATTTGGTAATATCGGCTGGGAGTGGGCTCGGAGAGTTGAGTCGTTGTTGCACGGTGAGCCCGGCTAGATAACCTGATACGAAAATCGTGTCTGGTAGTATACCTAATGAAAGTAGCTTGTTCGCATGACTTTTGAGTTTGGGAAAGTGAAAAGAGCTTTGCAGGCTAATAAGATCTCTATAGAGATTGTCTCTCGATCCCAGTGTTGTGTCTCCTCCTGAAAAGTGAACTAGTGAAGTATCCGATAAATGAGTGGCTACTGCAAAGGCAAGAGTTTCGACCCGGTCACCTAAAACTAAGACAGAATCTTGCGGGTTATTCGCCAAGTATTTTCCTAGATCTTCAATTATTTTTGACGTTAGGGAGCTTTGATACGTTTCTAACGTTTCGTTGAGGTCTATTTTTTGGACGATCACATTTTTGAAGTTTTTGATAATTTCATTTGCCGACATTCCCCGCTGCGGATCGAGATGAGACCCAGTGACGTAAATCGCTAGCTCTACGTCTTTGGCGGCTCCTAGCGTTGTCAAAATCGGTTCCAGAATTGTGTATTCAGAGCGATTTGAGGTACATGCAAGTAATTTAGTCATCGAAGTCTTTGGGTTCGACTAATTGCCCCTTCTCGACACCGTGTCTTAGGCGCCTAGTGAGGACGCGATCTAGGTCGCTGGGGAGAAGTCCAGAAGCTGGTCGTTTGACGTCTATATCCTCTATCGTGATGATATGATCATTAGCTAAAGATTTATTGTAGTACAGACCGCGTCTGAAAAGTTGTCGATTCAAGATTTCGCAACTTTGAGGTTCAACAGATCCGTCGCCGATCATGAGTTGGAATGTTGATAGTCTATCCATCAGGCTTTTCAGCTCAGCGAAGGTGATCGAAGCTTTGTGATCAGGTCCTTCTAGTTTCTTGTCCAGGGTTACATGTTTTTCGATAATGCTCGCGCCCATCGCGACAGCGTAAATCGCTGCATCGATACCAATGCTGTGATCTGAGTATCCAACCGGTAAGGAAAATTCTTTTTTTAATGTTTTTATAGCGTTAAGGTTCAACTGCGAGTCCGGTGCTGGATATGCGGAAACGCAATGAAATAAAGACAATGCAGGACAAGGAGTCTTTTCAATTACTTTTACAGCGGCGCTAATTTCTTTTAGCGTCGCCATACCAGTGGATAAATAAATTGGCTTGTTTTTTTTTCCTATGTGTTCAAGCAATGGAAAGTTCATCAAATCACCAGACCCGATTTTGTAAAGTGGTACATCTAGCGCCTCTAAGAGATCTGCCGAAGCTTGATCTTTAGGTGTGGAGATAAACGTGGTCCCAGATTTTTTTGCGCATTCTACAAGTTCTAGATGGTCGAAATAAGACAATTCGAGTTTTTGCAGCATTTCAAGCTGAGAGACGTTATCCGTTTCTGCACCACTGACTTTTTGGTATTCGAGTTTGGGAGCTTTTTCTGAGATAACCCTTGATGCTACAAAGGTTTGAAATTTGACGAAATTAACGCCACATCTGGCACTTTCGTTTATTAAGTGTTTTGCAAGATTAATGCTGCCGTTGTGGTTTACACCAATCTCAGCAATTACTTGTACCATTTTCTATTCCTAAGAGAATTGTTTCAGCTAGTGTAAAGTCATCATGGGTGTCAATATCCACAGATTCTTCTTCCAACATGATGAATTCTAAAGGCTGTCCTGGCGTGATTTCTTTACTTTTTTTGAAACGCGCTAAACTAATAATGTAAATCGCTCCATTTCTGTGGAATTTGTTGTCGCGAATATAGCCAGATACTAAGCAGTCTGGCCGCACCTTTTCATACATGTTTAAAGCTTTGTTTAGGTGCCCAATATTTCTTAGGGGTGAGGTGGGTTGCAACAGAACTATATGGGTGTCAGATAGTTTTACGCTTTTATTTGACTTTAAGTATTGTGATACAAAATTCGCTAGAGTGTCGTCGCTGCTGCATGAATCACCACTCACCGCGTCCGGTCGATGGTACTTGGTCGAGATGTGATGGATGTCAGCAATACTAGTAAAAACTGGATCATCTGAGAAGCTGTAGCATTCCTTCAGTTGATCGCTTTCACGCATTAGGTCAAATGTATAAACGCATAATGGCTTTTGGCACAGTGGTTTAGTATTTTTCCCTGGTAACCTTTTTGATCCGGCGCGTGCCATTGTGACAGCTATAAACACCCATTGGCTCCTTAGGTTGATAGATTGGAACTGACGAAAGGATTAGCCCTTAAAGTACCATCTTTGAATTGAACCACAATATCTCCTAGAACTGCTTTAATACTATTTTGAGATTAACTGGTTCTCAAGATGGTCTTTTCCTAGCTTAGACAGATTCTTTGTATCAGGCTGACCGGGGGTTTTTTACTCGATTAGCCTTTCGCGCAATTCCTTCTGAGACCCTGCCCAATGAATTCGATAATAATCATATACACCATAGGACTCCCACTTAAAAAAGTCTTTGCTACGAGACATCCCAAAGCAGATCGATTTTCTACCGGTTATTGACGCGATAGCCAACGCGGCTGAGCAGTATCCAATCACAATTGTGGCGCCACCCAAATCTGTGCCAAGATCTTTATTATTAGATATTTCAGTGAACGGATTACTTGCGAATTCAGCATACTCGTCTTGTAATTGTGACGGATGAGGCCTTATCACCGAACGAATTTTTAATTCGTAAAGAACCTCCAGACAAGCTGTCACTATATCTTGCTCGGTGAACTGGAGAGCGCTAGTTTCTACCATTCCTTTAGATTTCGCCGCCGTCAACGGACTGCCTAAGATGAGTGCACTCGCTGCTTGGGGCTTTTCTGGGATCTGAACCCCATGGTACAGAAAATATTTGAACTGTAGGTTTTCATCAACCAGCACCTTATCGCGGGACAGTTGCAATCGTTCTCTTAAAATATTTTCGGCCAACTTATCGGATACGACGAACTTCGTAGGCAGTTGGTTTGGTTTTCTATTCGAGAATTTAAAACGTTCAGCGTAATCATACCAGCTATCGAGAACCAGCCAGGTCGGTATACCTTTGCGATTTGCTAACACTATCGCCCTTAAGAACGCTTGGTCTGTCCAAGATGCGCTAAGAATAATCCAGTCTGAGAAATCTATAAGATCTCTCCAATCGTCAACATATCTGACTTGTAAAGAAGAGTGCTCGTCGATCAGATGCCGAGACGAAATAGGGACATAGGCCGTTACTGATCGAATATTTTTTGCTAATATCAGCCCGATAACGGTGTTAATACCCCCGGGATCTGCACCGATTATCCCTATTCTATTTGTCAATCTATTTTGTGCCCATATATACGTAATGATGTCCATCAATGTTAAAATAGCTATTATCAAAGTAGCCTATTTCATTAGTAGTGAACTGGGCGAATAACCATCTAATATGAGGCTCGCTGTTTACGATGTAGTATCTGTGTGCGAATCCACCCTCGATTTTATTCATAACGCTCGAATCATCATATTCGTAAACGTTTTCACCTAAGTATGAGCCTCTTTTTGCGCAAACGTTTTGATTGCTCATAAGTGATACCAAGATTCTTCCATTCGGCTTGAGTATACGTCTGAATTCGGAAATTAGACTCAGCACCTTTGACTCATTCGCCAAAAGATATACAACCTGGTTGCTCAGAATTGAGTCGAAAAAATTATCAGGGTAGGGTAACGCTTGGTCATTAGGCTGCAACGTTATCAATTCGGGATTGAAATTCAAAGTCAGACCGCGATCTGTGATTTTTTGGTTAACCCTGTCTCTCAAGCTCTCTTCAATATCGACACCAAACATTTCGTACCCGAGCCTACTGAAATGTATTAGATTTTCACCAAAACCATAACCATAGTCTAAACATTTACCCATGGTAGGGCGTAAAAAAGCAGACTCTAATCGAATTATATTTTCATTAGGATATTTATGATCATATCCTTGACGAAACGCGTGTTGATAAGCTTCAACGGTCGGTCTATCTATTAAAAAGTCTGTAGTTACTTTTGACATATCGCTACCCAATGCTCTCCGTTTACATTCATATAATTGTTACCCCAAGACCCAATTTGCACGTTGGAAAAAAATTGTTTCATAAGTATTTCCAATTCGTAAGTCGTTTCTGGGACGAATAAATTAAATTCTACGTTCACCGCCTTATCCATCTCACTGCCCTCAAATTTATAGGTATTGCGAGATGTCTTGATCGATTGCCGTACAAATGAATTTTCTGCTGCGAGTGTTGAAATTATTGCCTTGCCGCCGGGTTTAAGGACCCTTGCTAACTCGGACAAACATTGAATGGCAGCCTCCTCGGTACCCAGCATCTCTAAAACACCTAGGCTAATTACATAATCATAAGATTCGGAATCGAAATCGAGTTTGTTGTCTTGAGCTAGCAGCGATAGTGAGAATTGTGTCGCAGGTATTTGCTTAAGCTTTGCTTTGTGTTCCACCCACCTAATGAGCTCTTCAGAAATTTCGACTCCATCCACTTTGTAACCACTCCGGACTAAGTGAAACATATTTTCTCCATATCCGAATCCGTGATCGAGAACTCGCCCAGGACCTTCAAAAAACCACTTTTCAAGCCTGACTAGATTAACATTTGGATATGCATGATCATGCTCCATATTGGCGTACATTGTTTTATACGACAGGACATTTGTTTTATCAATTAGTGACATCTATATAGCTCCAGATTAAAAAACCTGATTTTTCAACGTCCATTGACCATCAGCGTTTTTAACCCACAAATGATTAGCTCTGAACTTATCTTCTATTTGTTTAAATTCGGATTCGGTCATATTAATGTATGCAAGGAACTCTTTAAAATGTTTCTTAGGAAATTCTCCATCAAACTTCCTAACTAACGCAACCCCTTCGTCTCGCGTGATATGGCCATCCCGAATTTCATGTGCGGCGTCTGAAGTGGCTCTCCCTAGACCAAATTTCAAATATGCAAAGTAATTATGAAATCCTGCGAACTTATCATCGAGGCTAGCATATTTTGAATATGTTCCCTCTGAGCGTCCATCCGGTTCGGCTTCGAAATCTATGTTTTCTACTGCATAATAATAATTTTCTTGAGGGATCCATTTTTTGTAATAGCCAAAAAAGTGATTCTCTAAACCAATCTTATCGGCTTCTTCAGTAGTTGGTGGAAAATAAAAGTTAAGAAGATTTTTTGAGATTCCATATTGCTCCCATACTTCAGGTGGCATCCCAGAGAAATAATGCTTGGTCATATCTTCTGAAATATTATGAGACCGTCTTCCAACGGCTTTCATGTCACCGCCGTACTCTACTTCACCGTCCTCTCCATACATGACTAAAGGAATATTGTGCGTGATTGCCATTCGCATGGGAAACGCTTTTTGCCCATAGATAAAAGGTTGAAAAGGGTCGCCGAGATGAACTGTCGATAACTTAGTGAGAAGTCTATGGAGTTGACCATTGGGCGTGCCAACTATGTTATCGATGCCTGAGTGAATTAATTTTTCGAGGTTTCGCCGACCAACGTCCGTGTATGCATGAGGAGCCCACGTAACGGTTAGAGGATTCATGCCGTAATCAAATTTTAGCTTATGAGCTACGTATACACTATCTTTCCCACCCGAACACGGCACCACGACATCCCAGTATCCATCTGACCGTCTATGTTTGTCTAGTAAGATTCGCAGCTCTCTTTCCCTTGCCTCCCAGTCGATCTCTCGTTTTAACTCGGCCACACGACAAGCCCCGCAGACTCCAGAATCATCGAATTCAATTCTGGGTCTCTGGTTTGAGATCACGCATCTAGCGCAAAATTTGACGTCACTAGGAAGTCCGTATTTTTTTTGGATATCCATAAAATGTTCCCTATAGAGATTGGAAATTTGACAATAGTCTTTCCCCAGCGTTTCTACTTTTTTCTGGATGAAACTGGGTGCCGAAAATATTGGTGCCATTGCTTATGACCGACGAAAAAGTGATTTCACCATAAACTGATCTTGCGATTGTTAAATCTTGAGTTTCAGGTAGATAGTACGAATGGAGAAAGTAAAAGCGATCGTCATCGTTTATACCGTTAGTTAATGGGTTTTGCCACTTGGTATCCTCGATTGATGCCCACCCAACATGAGGGACTTTCAGAGTTGTTCGAGTGTTCATGGCTCTGATCTGTCCTTTTAGTAACGCTAGCCCATGTGTTTCATTGCTTTCGTCACTTTTCTCGAAGAGCATTTGCATCCCCAAACAGATTCCGAGAACGTAATTTGAGCTGCAGTTCGTGTACTCTAACAAACTATCGCTCCAGTTAGCGGATGATAGTTTCTTCATTCCAGTTTTGAAGTGGCCGACTCCAGGAACGATTATTTTTTTGACAAGTTTTAATTGGTTTGGAGTGTCAATTAATAGAGGGGATGCTCCAATCCTCTCTACAGCTTTCGCAACACTGAAAATGTTCGCTGCGTTTGTATTTACTAATCCTATTTTCATTTTTTGTATTCGATACGGTTTTTCGATGGGATTGATAAAGTATTGATGTCGTTCCAATTTATTCTTTCGTAATGAAGGCTGGAGGCCAGAGCCACAGCGTCGGCAAGATGTTCCTCAAACACTGCTGATAAATCAATGATATTCGAAGCTCCTCCACATAATATGACCGGTATTGTCAGCTTATTTGTCAGGTATTTGGACAGAGGCGTATGGAAGCCCCTCATCCGCCCATCATGATCAATTGAGGTGACCAATATTTCTCCTGCACCTAGTCGAGCTGCGTCCTCAGCCCAAGTTGCCGCATCGAGCCCGGTCTGTTGGCGACCGTGTTCGGAGTAGACTTGAAAGTTTTCAATCATTTCAGCGGTGGGGTTGTTGTCAAGTACCCGGCGACCGCTTACAGTGACACCTGAGGTTGCCCCTAAAAATCTTGAGTCAGGCCATTGTTTGTAGTCGACCGCAACCACGACACACTGCGAGCCAAACTCGTTGGCAAGTATCGTAATCAGGTCAGGGTTTTTAACGGCAGCTGTGTTTAAACAGACCTTATCAGCTCCACTTTCTAGTGCTTCCCTAGCTGTCGCAAGGCCCGAGATCCCTCCGCCGACTGTGAGTGGAATTCCAATTTGCGCAGCAACTTTTGACACTACTTCTAACAAATTGTTGCGGCCATAAAGGCTTGCGACTGTATCTAGCAGCAATAACTCGTCAGCACCGCTCTCCGCATATTTTATGCATAAATCGACGGGATCTCCGATGATCCTCAATCCTTCAAATGCGATTCCTTTAATAACGTTAGGACCTTTAATTTCGATTCTTGCTATGACTCGAGGTCTTGACATATCTACTCTTTCTTGAAATTCACGAGGACTGATGAAAACTCAGCTCACAAGCGCGAGCCAGTCAAAACGGTAAGGAGTATAAGCCAAGCGCTATTTAAAGGATACAGGCAAGCTAGGTAGGTTGATTTTGTTCCCTGATTCAAAAACGATCAGATCGCGTCAAATTTTTTATGACCAAATGTATCTAGCGAAAATTCAACCCATTGAAGATACGATACATGAATGACGATGCAGCCTATGCCGATATCCGATTACTCGCTAATTATCAATGTGATGGGTCGAAACCGGGACTTTTAGGTGAGGGCTGCTCGGCAGATTGATTATTGACCCGCTTAGATGACTTGTTACGGTTAGTGGTCCTTTGGGATTATTTTTATACATGGGTAACGAATGGAGGGGCACCCAGCTGGGTCTGCAATGCACCCCAGATGAATTGATGTAATTCAAGATAAGTTCTATATCGATAGGTTTATCGGGTATTGAGGAGACTATTGTGGCTTGGAGCCAATAGTTGCTTCTGGTTCCGGCTGGTTCTTCCACTAGATCGAAAAATTCAGATTTGCCCAAAGTTTGTTTGTAATAACCATATAGTTTTCGTTTGTTAGAAATAAGAGTTTCGATCTTAGCCAATTGAGCAATTCCAAGTGCTGCGTTAATGTTGGGCATTCGAAAGTTATATCCAATTTGATCATGAAAATATCGCCAGCTGTGGGGTAACTTCGCTGTCGTTGCGAGATGTCGCGCTTGATTAGCTATATTTTCATTATTTGTAATGATCGCCCCACCTCCTCCCGTAGTTATGATTTTATTACCGTTGAAACTAACGCAGCCGATCGTACCAAAAGTTCCAAGGTGTTTTTTTCCGTAGAGCGTGCCTAACGATTCCGCTGCATCCTCAATTATCGGGATATTGTAGTCGTAAGCAATACGCAACAATGGTTCCATTGCGCATGAGTGGCCAAAGGTATGGACGGGTACGATCGCTTTGATTGGATTACCTGTCTCCTTGTTTATTAACACCCCGGCTCTTATTTTTCCTATGTGCTTTAGTCGCGATTCTAAAGCATTTGGACACATCCCTAGCGTCTCTTTGGTTATGTCAACAAAGTGAGGGATGCCACCCAGATAGGTTGCAGCATTCGCAGTCGCTACAAAAGTGAAGCTTGGCATTAAAACTTCATCATTTCGTTGTATTCCGATGGTTGCCAAGGCAGTTTGCAAAGCCGCCGTTCCTGTTGAGGTAGCTATGACGTACTTAGCTCCCATGTAATCGGCTAGAGCTTGTTCGAATTGGCCGACCTGCTCTCCTACAGAGGAGACAAAACCACTGTCCAAGCATTTTACTAATTCAGTTTTTTCCTCCGGCCCGAGGCTAGGCTCATGCAGAGCTATAATTTTGTCATCGGAGAGAGCCCGGGCAGCTGAAGATATTTGTTTCGCTATTATTTCGTTTGTATCAGACATAGTAACTTCAATCTTAAGCACATATTCTAAGTGACTCTGGACTGTAGGAACCTAATCAGCCATGAGTCCCCATTTTTATCTAATTTTTCGTAAAGTTTCCGACGTTGATTTCCTTCAAAAAGCCAGCTTTTGCTGAGCGAGTTTTTTTACAAAATCAGCTAGTGATAAATTTCCAAGTGCAGAGTGTGGTCTAACTTGATTGAAATTTTTTCTCCATCGGCCGAGTTTACAGTGGGCATCACGCTGTAACGAGAACAACATCTCGGTTAAACACTCATCCCTCAGCCGTCCATTGAAGCTCTCGATAAAAGGATTTTGCGTCTGTTTCCCAGGCTGCATGTAATACCAATCGATCTCCCTGTCTTGAACCCGCTTCAGCACTGCCGTGCTGGTGATGTTTGTCTTATCATCCGTGGCAATCATCTTTGGACAGCCACGTTGCGACATAGCGCTTGTAGCTCTTTCACAGCCCCTGTCGCTGAGAGCGATGTATCCCTAATCAAGGCCAAGTTCTCTAGTATAAAATCATCGACCACTGCCAAGATGCGGAACCGATGCCGGTCGGTGAAGGCATTACTCACAAAATCTAAGTTCCAATGCCCGTTAACTGCGGTAGGTGTCTACGTGCGCGTAGGGCACGCTTCTGGCTACCTCTGCGCTTTGCTCGCAGCTTCTCCTCTTTGTAGATCCGATGGAACTTCTTTAAGTTCACCTGGATCTCTTCTCGCTCGAGAAGGACGCGGATCCTCCCACAGCCAAGCCAAGGACGCTCACTGATAATCTGCGCCACCTGATCTCGCAGTTCCGCATCATCTGGTCGCTTCGACTTATAACAAACAGTCAATCGATCCACTGCCATAACAACACGCCCTTCGTTAACTGAGACCGCTGGCTGTTTGCAGAAACTTCGCAGCCTCGCATTTAGGGTCGGGCGTTACATGTTTTTTGAGCTCTCGTTCCTCAGCATGGCGCTATCGAGCATCTGACCAGCCAAAACCTGCTTCAGCGCTGTGTTTCCTGCATTCAAAGACTCTAGCGTCCGAGATTTCCATGTCACTAAAGCTGACTTTCAATTGTAAAAAGGTAGCCTGACTGAACCCACGGCATCGACATACATTGGCTATTAGCGCACCTGCTTCCTGGTCCTTCAAGATCTGTAAGACCTGGTGTTCCGTATATCACTTTTTGCACCACCCTACCTATTACGGCCCTACTCTGCATTAAAATGGAAAAGCTTCAGGAGTTTGTGTCGAGCCCAGAATAATACTGTGAATACAGTACACCGAACACAACAAACAATACACACCGAAGGTAAAGAATATACTCAAGATGTTTAGTAGATCTAAGAATATCCAAAAGTGATAGTCTGACTACGCGAGATCGAATTGCTACATCAAGGTAGTGGATAGTGACGAAAGGGTATTTAATACAACAAGCTTATTGTGGTGGCTCGAGGATGCAACTTTGGTTGATCGTGTGAAAACTGAAAGTGTCTTAGAGATTGAGGAGTGGCAGCATGAATTTGTCAGGCTCAGTTATACGGTCGTCCCTAGCAACAGCATAGGACTGCTCAAAGAAATTCTAAAGCTATTTGCGGCGGGCGTTTTATACATACCTTCGGGAGTAGTTGAACGTTTAATGAGGTTTAAAGACTACTCAAGTTTGGCGATCACTGTGTCTGGCAAGAGCATTTCCAGTTGTAATGATTTTGAGCGTATTTTCGGCGACTATTGCGCGATAGAAGGCATGTTGAAGATAAGACTACCTCATGGGAACTTTTTTCCAACTTGGTACAAAAACGGGATTTTATCTATAACGTCATTGTTTTCGTTCACTGATATTTGGCACGCTGCTCGCATTTTCTATGTATCGCGAGGGAGTGAATACGCTTTCAGCAAAAACAGAAAAAATTTCTTTCATGCTGTTGGTTTCCTCAAATTTGTGGCATTCCATCTTCACTTGGAGAGGGTCCTAAGAAATCTCTTGTCCAAGAAACTTGATGTCATTAACTTTAGTTTCGAAGGTATTTTTTGGGAAAGATTAATGCTGTTAGCCGCAAAAGAATCTGGTCATCGTTTGGGCGGTTTTCAGCGTGGGATTTTCTTGCCTCGAAGCCTTCGATATTTTTCAAACCATCGACCGTCGAAAATATTCGTAAGTGGACCTAGGGTCGCAGCTTATGTGCGCAACAGTCTCAATTGTGAGACGTCGGTACTAGGGGTAATCCCTCTAGAGCGTGTCGCAGTAGGTAAAAAAACCAGGAAATCGGAGCGAAATGCTGTTTACATGTCACAAGGGGCTCGTGATCAGGATCTGTTTTGGATTGATAAAATGGACCCTATATTCAGGGACAGGGGCTTAACTACTTACTTTAAGCCTCATCCATTAATAGACTATCGCTCGTCCCAACTAGGGGAGCGACAGACAGTTAATCTTTCTCTAGTTGAGCTATTTTCGCAAGGCACTCTTATTGTTGGTTTTTTCTCCTTTTCCATGGTGGAGGCTAGAATATCAGGAGCGGAAGTTATCTCTCTGAGTAATCTTTTTAATGATAATGATAACTATGGTGACTGGACGCCTTTTTTTCATAGCCCAAATACTATAGACGAACTTACATCGTTACTCTCCATTTTAGTCAATGGTGATGAGGGCCCACAGTTGCCGTCGATCGGGGAGTGGTATGATTGTCGATAGTTTTGATTTTGAAGAGCAGGTAGGTATGCGAGTTGGCGTCAAATAGCGGCCCCGCCAATGTAGTAGATATTTCGGCAGTGATTGCTACAATCGGTAATAGGCGATCAATATTAGAAACAATTCGATCTCTAAAGCAAGTATGCACTAGCTTGGTTGAGATAATAGTAGTCTTACCCCCCGATTGCGAAACTCCAGACTTCTTGATTGACGATATTAAGGAAAGTCAAATACCTGTCCTAATTTTAGTATCGACGGAGAAGGGTCAGGTTCGGCAACGCCAATATGGCGTTTCAAAGGCAACGACAGAATATATTATCTACTGCGACGATGATATTGAGCTGACAGGCTCGTTTCCAGTCCTCTTGCCGAATTTTGTCGTTGCTCCGGTGTTTGCTGATGCTGAGAGAAGAGTGATGACCAACGAGATCGCTTTTCAAGATACGTTTATTGCACATCTTGCCGCTAAAATGATCGGCTTCCGCTGGAGCGAGGGCAGAGTTACGGTGTTTGGTCTAGGATTGCCGTTCTCATACACAGAAACTGAACATCTGCTCTTAAGTGAAGTCACGATTGAAAGGGAATGGTTGCCTGGTGGCTGCATCATTTTTCCTCGCTCATCATTCCCTGACACTGACTATTACCCATTCGAAGGATACGCCTACGGTGAAGATGTTCTGCTTTCATTGATTTTTCGATCTAAGGGCTTGTTGTTGGCTCACGTTACGTCTTTTCGGGCTAATCTAGTGAGCTATCATGGTCCTCTGAAAAAGATTAAATTCAGAGACAGGATTAGGTTTTATTGGAATATTCGAAAAATTTTATACTTTTTGATCAAAGCCCGAAGAGAATTGCTGAAATGATATATATATTTTTGAGAGGCGGGTTTGCAAATTTATATTTTCAGTTAGCATTTGCTTCGCATCTGTCTTTTCTGACTGGTAGAGATATCAAGGTTTTAGGGAACTGCAAGCACCCCGTTCTCAAAACTTTGTATGATGATTTTTTTTATGATGATTCTGATGAAAGGAGTAATTTTAACGAACAGTTACTTTGCTTCATAAATAACTTTCCTGTCACTTTCATAAGATTACTTCGCAAATGTGGCTTTTTGTCAAGACAATGTGTTTTTTGTGATACCGAAATTCCATCTGGATCCCTAGCTATAGTCGAAAAAATAAAGGTAATTGATAGCGAAAGGGATATCTATCTTTATGGTTACTGGCAGAATTTTCCGACGTCTTTCTATCAGAGAGGGATTCCCGGTCTAAAAAAGATTTTACTTGAGAAAGTATCATCTAAATCTGATAAGAGAGGCCAAGATTCCGGGCTTGCCATCCATGTTCGGCTTGGCGACTATTATAAATTTATTAATCGAATTCGATTCAACAATATTGATGAGAAATACTATTTAAAATGGATAACATTTTTTGTAAAAAATTTTGGAATTGAGTCCGTAGATGTTTATACAGATGATGTAAACAACGAACGGTTAGTACGCTTGTTGCGGAATGCGCGGATAACGTACCCAGAGATTGAAATCAGGATTTTAGCCTCCGACGATCTATTTCTTGATTTGGTCTCGCTATCTGATTATAAATATAGAATTATCGGAAATAGTACATATGGAGCACTAGCAGGATATCTGAGCATTCCGAGAGTTACTGTTACGCCTAAGAAATGGTACAACTTTAGGAATACAGTAGTTGCTCTTCCGTTCAGTATCTACAGTCTTGATTAGACAGTTCAATGATTAGTGTCGCTTGCATAGTGCCTTACTATAAAGATCAAGGTAGTGTGATTTCTACCCTTCAGTCTTTGATGGTTCAGACATTGCCCTTAGATCAAATTATCTTAATAAATGATGGTTGTAAGTCGAGCGACGAAAAATTACGGTTGATTGAGGATGCTTGCCAAGAGTTTCCGGATAACTTGACCTGGGTTTGCCTTATTCAAAATAGCGGAGTCTCAGCTGCTCGAAATATGGGGCTTAGTTTATGCGATAGCAGCCATGTAGCGTTCTGTGATTCAGACGAAATATGGCATATTAGGAAGAATGAACTACAGACTTCTATTTTCGAAAACTCTCCCGGTCTCGGTTTGGTCTGTTTCGAAGATATGCGGTCTGGCTCGTTTGATCCGGAGACTTGCGAAACGTCCCAAAATCGATTTTCAGAGCTAGGAATTTGGGATTTCATTTTAAAGAATCCGATAATACTCAGCTCAGTTTGTTGTCGATTTGAGCCCTACATCTATTTTGATGAGCGCTTGGCAGTAGCGGAAGATTTGGACTTGTGGTTCTATCTGATACGACGAAAGCGACGAGAGCTTAGAAAATATCCTATTGGTATGGTTTTTCCACTTTTCGGTAGATATAGAGTCGGTGGTCTGTCCGGACATGCTTATAGGATGTTGCGGTCTTTACTAGCAGTTTTTAGTTTTTGGTGTTTTCGGGGACCCGGGAGTGTCGGCGGCCGATTAGCTATCTTGTGTGGTCTGATTTTCGTGGTCCCCAGGGTAATATTGAGTTTCTGTTTGAGGGTGTACCATGGATTTTTTAAGTAAAGTAATACTAGTAACCGGCGGTACAGGATCCTTTGGAAGTGTGTTTATTCGGCATTTGCTGTCGAAACCTATTGGACACATTGTTTGCCTCTCTCGAGACGAGAAAAAGCAGGATGATTTGAGAAAAGAGATTGACGACGATCGTCTATCTTTCGTCATCGCAGATATTCGAGATATGGCCTCATTAGCTGACATTTTTTTTCAGTTCAAATTTGATTTGGTGGTCCATTGCGCGGCAATGAAGCAAGTTCCAGCATGCCAGAAGTTTCCGCAGCAAGCCTACCTTACCAATGTTGTCGGTACTAACAACATTAAAAATGCATGTCTTAGATACGGAGTTAGCAAGCTTGTATTACTTAGTACCGATAAAGCGGTACACCCGGTAAATGCGATGGGTATTACAAAGGCGCTGGCTGAGAAAATTGTGTGTGGCGATGATGTCCTTTTGCAAGATGATCTTGAAGTTGTTGTAACTCGCTATGGGAACGTATTATCTTCCCGAGGATCGGTCATCCCATTGTTTATTCCACTAATCAAAGCTGGTGAGACACTTCCCATTACGGACGCTCGAATGACAAGATTTCTTATGTCGTTGGAGGAATCTACGCATCTGGTAGATGAAGCAATATCTAAAGGAAAGAACGGGGAAATCTTTGTTCGGAAGCAGCCGGCAACTGATATTATTTCACTGGTCGAATCTCTGGGTCGTTTGTTTGGAAAAGACGTTGACTACAGGATATCTGGGATAAGGCCGGGCGAGAAACTGAGCGAACAGTTGATTTCTGATGAAGAGTTGTTCCACCTTTCCGAATATGAGCGGTTCTATACGGTCAACGCGTCAAGATTGAGTCAATTCTCTCCTGCTCAGACGCCGTGTTTGGGGGTAGAAGGATCGCTGAGGTCGGACACTGCAACACATTTAGTCGATGAAGAACTAGATGCCTTTTTAAGGACGCGGCTACCTGACCACTATTTTCACTAACGTATTTAAAGGTATCTTCCAAAGGAGCTGCTAATTGAGTAATCGTACTTAAACCGTGAGTGCACTAATGACTCTTAGAGATAAAAGGATCTTGATTTTGGGCCAAGGGTTGTTGGGCTCTGCTTTGGTGTCACGTTGGAGGGATGTGGCTGACTTATCGACATGGAGAACTCAAGATATCGAAAAATTTATACGTGCAAACCGAACAGCCCGAAGCAATATGCTAAAACCATTTGGTTTAGTAGTTAATTGTGCGGTAATAAAAAAAGGAATGCATGCGCATCGCATAGAGCCTTCCTCAGTCCTGGTTAACTCTCTATTACCACTGACGTTGGCAGAATCGATAAATATTGACCACTGCCTTTTAATTCATTTTTCGACAGACCAATTTGGGCTTGACGGTTGGGAGAATGGGTATGCAATAGAAAAGACAATTGGTGATATTTTGCTGAATAATACACCATCTATAATTTTCAGAGGTGCATTTTTCAGCCTACAACCTAACACAGGCGGCTTAGTGGACTATGTTAAAACTTCCCAGCATGGTGAAATATTACCCGGCTATGTGAATGTCTATTCTAGAGCGATCGACATCGAAAGTTTACTAATTTCTATAGATGAATTATTGGTAGAACAGAACTTGAAGCCAATGATCATCGGCTATGGCACAGATCAGAAATATAGAAAATACCAGCTGATAAAGGATGTTTTAAACGAAATAGGATTCGAAGAAAATGTTGTTCCTACATCAAAATTTCTTTTAGCTGGTCGAGGAAAACAAATTTTTCTGAGAGATTTTGAAAATTCCAGTCTCGATCGATTTATTGAACATAGCTATGAATCACTGGTGTCTAAAGTTGTGCATACCATAAAAAATGAAAGGCCTGCGTTAAAATGAATCAAATACTGATGAACAGAAATGGACCGACTTGGATATATTTACGCGCAAAAAAATTACAAGATCTTTTAATAGTTTTTATAGCGCTACCGTTTGCTGGCTCAGTGATAGCCATTCTATCTATTATCCATATTATGCTTTATAGATCTAATCCATTGTTTGTTTCAGAGAGGGTCGGAAAAGATAATACAACATTTAAAATAATCAAACTAAAAACAATGCACGATGGTACACCACTCAGGGCAACTGCCGACCTAGGAAATGCGAACTTATATCTAACTGGCTTGGGAAGAACTGTAAGAAAATATAGTTTGGACGAGCTACCACAAATTTTGAATGTGATGACTGGTGACATGTCAGTCGTTGGTCCGCGTCCGGGTCTGGTCTCTCAAGTTGATCTGAATCTTTATCGGACCAGGTATGGGTTATCTGAACTGCGGCCCGGTATTACTGGGTTAGCCCAAGTCATTTATCGTGATCAGGCCTCTGATAAGTTGAAAGGTAAAGTAGACCGAGTCTACCTCAAGAACATGAGTTTATGTCTTGACCTCTGGATTCTGTTTGTGACACTCAATCAGTTCGCTTTTCCGCGAAATGTTCGGCATTGATTTATCCTTTGTTTCTTGATGGAAAAATTCGAGAGATTCTCTGTTCTCTTGATGATAGTTATTATTCGGAGAAAAAGTTCAATCTGGGAACATATTTCTTTAAATTGTCAAACATTTATGACACCTTCGGAAACATTATTTGACGAGCTTTCTTTTAAAACGATTTAGTACTTTAAAAGCTAGCTTATAGATCGAAAAGTTCATTTATTTGAATTACAATTCCGATTGGATTATCGTCAGCATTAGGTAGCGGAGATCAGAATTTTATTGAGGGCCGGGAACTGATCTGAGAACTATCTTTTTTTAAACATGCTGAAGGAGACCGCATCTAGATTTAAGGTTTATGGAAGCGATTTTTTACTGTAATAACATGGCGTCTGATAAAGTTCAATTTTCTGATGTATCTCCTAGACAAAAGGGGCCAAATAATTTGGAATCAATAAAATGTTTTTTCGCTCTTGTTAAATCTAATCTGAACTATTTGAGGTTAAATTCTATTTAAAATATGATTGAAAAACCATTTGATACATTAAACCTGATATTTTCAGACGATGATAAAAAAATATCAACTTTTCATGCTGAGTCAGTCTCATACAAAGTTGCCAGCGACTATTTAAATAGAAGTGAGGTTGTCGATTTAATCGAGCAGGTAGCATCTACCTTGGGACGAAAAGATTGGTTGGAACAGTATGTTTTCTTGGCCATCAAATACAAGATTGAAGATTACATTTTCAGTCGTGATAGATTTGTAAAATCCCCTGAAAACGCTCTAGCTACACCTGTTTATCAATCATCGGTTGAACTGTTCGCAGGCTCTATTCACCGTTTGCTGAGTAAAGGGAGTTTCATCAACAAACTTCCAGTTTTTGACTCAGATCTTTTGGGTATTAATCGTAAGTTCTTGGAACCTAATAGTCCCAATAGTAGGATATTAGCTACCATACGTGACGGTTTGGATGGGCACTTCGCCAATGATCTTTGGGTGTTCGATGGATCGACCGAGTTATTGAATCACGTAATTTTCTTGGAGATTGGGAAACCGAATTGGTTTAATTATGCGAAAAAAAACGAGCTCGGATATTTTTCAACAAGAATTGCACTGCTTAAAAATTATGAATCGAGGAGGGTATTTAAGTCTTTTGACTTTGATAAGTTCAAGATAGAGAAAACTTTTTTTGAAAATATTGTCAGCGTTTTGGTTTATTCTATTTTCTATTGGAAAAGATTGTACGAGCGGTTTGATATCAGGTTGACGCTAGAAGGCGAAGAGAGACAATTTTCGCCTTTTTTTAAGAAATTTGCAGGATGTTCATATGACGGAGTTGGAAAAATCATCGGGATACAGCGATCTGAATCATACTTTCCAAATAAAACTCTTGGTCCTGAAATAACTCGAGATATTTTTTATTCTTGGAGCACCACCTTTGAGTCTCTTCATCTCAACGAGCGGTTCCCAAGTAAAATCGTCCTTTCAACTTCCGCACACAATAAAAAAATCGTTGATTCTCAGACGGAGATCTCGGCTGGAGTCGAAAAAGGGGTAAGGGTCATAGTTGGATTTGATAATATTTACGGAAATTTGGGAAACCCGCTGACGGAAAGATCATATGATCGGTTTATCCGGTTATTTATTGAATTGCTTTCTAGGCACGATGATATCAATGTTCTAATTAAATTGAAGAGTCCCCGAAATTCGTTACATCCAATATTTTCCTCAAGTTACGAGTTAAGGGAGTTGGTAGATAGTGGTCGATTCAGGTTATGGGAAGAACCTAGAACAGATATTTTAAAATTTAAAACGTTTGGTAACTTGTTCATCGGCATGGGTGTGTCTAGTGCAATTTCTCAACTTGGATTGAGAGGTTATAACGCTATTAATTTCGATGTTATGGGCGTTCGGTCCTTTCACCCTTTATATAATCAACCTTATTACGATGTTATCTTCGACTCGGATGCTGAATTGGTTAGTAAGTGCGGAGAGTTTTTGGAGGGGAAGGTTGACCGGCTCGGGCATTGGCCCGAATCGTCTGATGAGTCTGCTGGCCAGCCTGATTGTTTTGCAGATGTCATACAACAGCTACTGATTGAAGATAAGGATATCAGCGATTGATTATCTTAAGTTTTATTAAAAGCTTCGTTAAAACTCTTGAATACTTCCTTCTTTCCGAATATCAAGTATTTAATCTTTCTGAGTGTACGAAAAAGGGTTGTGTTCCGGAAAAGTTTTTTGTTGTATGCGCCTGCATAATGGGTATTTAAGCAATAGCCTAAGTAGGACTTAAGGAATGTAGATACCTTGTATTTGTAGTTTGTGATGTTGTCAAAATCTTTCAACAACGCTTCGGCGGAACGAAGTTTTTCGGTATCTTCATAATTGATATCGATGATAATCGCATCTATCGAGTTTTGTTCCGCGAGGTGATGTGCTTTTAATCTATGGTGACCATCAACTAACAGGAAGTCACCTTTCTCGGTGCTAGGACAGACGATTACAGGTGGAATTCTAGTTCCTGTTTGTATTTGCTCGACTATAGGGTTTATAAAATTGCTAGGAGGATTAAAGTCCTCAACGATATTAGGGTACCATTTGGAATGGATTTTTGTTAACCCTATTTTTTGAATGCCTTGGTTTGCGGCTTCGGGGTCACTTTTAGGCTTTTTCTCGTTTTGATTGAAGTCGGCAACAAGCCGGTCCGCATGAAAGGTTCGATTATATTCATTGTCTGATAAGAAGACTTCTAACTCATCTGCTGCTTTTTGAATGCAATCAGCAAATAGCTTGAAGCGCGTACGATCCATTGCAATCCGGAAGTCGCGATAATGAATGTGGATTTCATCCGTGACAAATTCATCTTGAAGCTCGACAACCATTTCATTGTCGAAATATGAGCTTTTATTGGGTGCTGGCGAATTAGAAAGATATTTAAGTTGTTGTGCGCGACCGCCACCCACCATTATTGTGGTTGGAAATTCCTGTTCTTTGTAATGTTGGTTATTGGCGAGAAATGATCTGACGTCTTCGGTTGAACGTGCTATTACATCGACATATTCAAAATATTCATTTAACGAAAAAACGGTTCTGTACTCTCTGTGGTGGATATGTATGTTTTCTGCAAGATCAATAAACATCCTTGAATGATGTTTTTCTCTTTCTGGAAGTTCGACTCTTGACAGAAGTTTGCGAACAGATCCCATTTGGTTTTCCTTAACGATTCGATTTTTTTGGCGTGAAGTTTATCTCCGTAGTGTACCAAAATCCACTGAGAGAATCGCCGGTACTGTTAAGTTGATGGTGATTCAGAATTTTTCAGTTCTCGGAGTAGTTTTTTTTGACTTATCGTTGTGTAACGTGTCGTAGATTGGGTTGTGTCTTGAATCTGGCATGTTCAACGTGTTGAGTTCATCTTGGTCTGTTTGAGCGACTCCGTACCTGGAATATAGTTCCCATCAGAGGTATTTCGGACTTCTTTAGCTGCGTACGCTAATGCTTGGGGGCTCTATTGGCAGCTCATCTGCTATAGTTCTATCCTCGAAAAGCAAGAGTGGTTTAATTTAAAGAGTGCGACTGGGAATGGGCGATTTATCCCGTGTCAGCCAAGGGCATAAGTATGATCTCGAAGACTCGCCAAAAGCGTGACCTATCGATTTTGATTGATTCGGCCGAGATGGTCTGTACGGTGAAACACTAGGGAAATTGGTTGGTTGAGTTTGACCCAAGTAGTCGGGTTTCGTTGGTTCGGAAAGCGCTGATAAGAGACGCTTCAAGTGAGGTTCAGGCATTCAAAATGATATTTTTTTTGGGGATATTTGGTTATATCGACGCCAACTGTTCGAACGTCCTTGGCCGCGACCGACAAGTAGTGGCTTCGGTAGAGGAAAAGAGGCTTTTGCTTTTTAAATGCGCCCCATTGCACTTTCTATGTATTGTTCTCGGTTCATGACATGAAAAAAGCCACATCGTCGATACTTGAAATACTTGGCCGGTCTGCTGGTCTGTTTGAGCAAGACTGGCCTGAGTATGAGAGAAATCTAAGAGCACTCGTAAAAGGTAGGTCTTTTTTAGTGATAGGTGGTGCTGGATCCATCGGCTCTGCAGTTGTGAAAGTGCTAGCGAAACTAGAGTGCCAGGAGCTTGTGGTTATCGACTTGGATGAAAATGGTCTTGCTGAGCTAATTAGGGATATCCGGGCAACAGAAGCTGAGTCATCAGTTCGCATAACGCCGTTTGCAATCTGCTGCGGCTCTCTCGAGTTTGACCGCTTGATTGCCGCGTATGATCACATATTTGATTATGTGCTCAATTTTTCTGCATTGAAGCATGTTCGAAGCGAAAAAGACCCTTTCACCTTGTCCCGTATGTTTGAGACGAATGTCCTTAACGCAGTAAAGTTGATGAATTTATCCTCTACTTTAGGTGCTGAGAAATACTTCTGTGTCTCTACAGACAAAGCTTCCGCGCCAGTAAATCTGATGGGTGCCAGTAAGCGACTTATGGAGGAGTTTTGTTTCTCAGCCTGCGCTGATGTGTCGGTTTCCTCTGCCCGGTTTGCTAACGTGGCGTTTTCAAATGGAAGCCTGTTACATGGGTTTAGAAATCGGATTGAAAAAAAACAGCCGTTGTCTGTGCCTATAGATATTCGCCGATTTTTTATGACAGCCGAGGAATCTGCGCAGCTGTGCTTATTTTCTATTTTGCTAGGTGTTCACGGGGAGATATTTATCCCAAAGGAGACGGATGAGTTCTCCCTCACTGCGATTATTGATGTCGCCAGCCAGTTCCTGCGCCGTCAAGGGCGAGAGCCGGTTATCGTAGACAGCGCCCGGGAAGCTAGAGAGCTGATTACCGGTCTAGATTTAGACCGGTACTGGCCAGTCTACGCATCAATGACCGACACATCTGGTGAAAAATTATATGAGGAGTTTTGGACGCAAGACGATTCAGTCGATTTTTCGAGGTTTAAGAATCTGGGTGTGATTTCTTTTAAAGGGATCAACCCGGCGCCCAACTATGAAGACTTTAGGCGTGATTTGAATGCGTGGCAGAGCGCAAGGAAGTCGGAAAAAGCTGATTTGGTCGCCTTGGTGAAGTTTTATCTCGGGGATTTCAACCATGAGGAAACTTCGCTTAATCTCAACGAGAAGATGTAGTTAACTGTTAGCAGGAGGTTTGCCGATATTTTGTCGCTGGATCAGTCATGTTCTTACCCTAGTCTATCACCGCTTCGGTGGATTTACGTCTCGGTCTACACCTTGAACCTGCAAATTTATGGAGTGTTCAAGGTGTTAAATATAGGGTCGTATGTTTTGGTATGTTAATAGCGCGAGAAGATTGCAAAGATTGATTGGAATTAGTGTAAATGAGTGAGAGTAAGACTGCGCTTATCACCGGTATCACCGGCCAAGACGGTACTTATTTGGCAGAGTTTCTTCTGGAGAAGTGTTACCAGTTTATTGCATCAATCGACGCAATTCGCTTTTTAACACGGAGCGTATCGATCATTTGTTCCAATATCCTCATGATGTTAATCCGAAACTGATACGGCATCATGGAGATATGACTGATTCGTCGTCGATATTCAAAGTTTTATCCGTTTCTTTACCAGACGAAGGCTGCAACTAGGCTGCCCATAGTCACGTGTCCGTATCATTTGAGGAGCCGGAGTACACAGCGAACTCTGACGCACCCGGAACTTTGCGGATCCTTGAGGCCATGAGGATACTGGGACTTCAGTAACGGATCCGAGTCTATCAGGCCTCAACGTCTGAGTTATATTAAAAAGTTCAGGAAACCCCCCAAACAGAGACCACACCGTTCTACCTCCGGAGCCCATACGCCATATCTAAACTATATGCGTACTGGACTACCGTGAACTACAGGGAAGCCTAAGGTTTTTTTGCGTGTAACGGGATCCTGGTTAACCATGAGAGCTCAAAGCGCTGAGAGACTTTTGTGACTCGGAAGGTAACCCGAGGCCGGCGGCATGTCCGTTAGAACCACTTAAAACGCATCTATTCAAAAAAAACCACTTTGACCATAGCCATATCTCCCGCAGTGTTGTTTTTCGATACGCCCAGTTATAGGCGAATACGGGGTGGCAGGAGCTCACCCGCGGTGCATGCCTACTTGAGTTAAAGGCTTTGGGATCTAAAGCGTATGCATGAAAATAAACGTTGTTCGGTTCTTGCGCCATACTCAGCATGTGTTCCACTTGATACCGGAAATAATCGAGGGTTTTGGCGGATACAACTATGTGACAGTTAATCATTGGATTCCTAACAAGGTTACGAAAATGTGTAAAACTACTTGGATCGTATAGTGTGTTTGACCGGTGAGTAAATTAGAAGTGTGCAATCTGTGTCTTTTTTGCGAAGACGTTGTAGTTTTCTAAACTCGGTATCGCGTATTTTCGCGGTTAATTGTCTTGGCGTTGCCATTACTGACGTTTGGACCCAAGAATCTCTGAAATTAAACCTCGAACTTCAAAAAAGTCTTGTGTGCTTGTAACGGGCAGACTCGGAAATATAGGAGCCCGCGTTGCCGTTGTTGTGCTCGAATCCGGTCATCCAGTGATATTGTAATCGAGAATTCAAATAGTGGTGTGATTGAAACGCATAGTTGCCTCGAGACAATATATAATCGAAATGTTCTATCAGTTTTTGATGCATCCCCCTTTGACGTCAGCTGAAATCCAAAGGACGTCAAGTCTTTTAGGGCGTGCTGATGAGAGTCGCCACGATAAGTCCTAAAAAAAACTTGAGTACTAGGATTCACCGCAAAACCTGGTTCGACTTTGTTCTATATCGCTGTCATCGTGCGTCTTTCCTGGTTGGAAACCATCGACCAGCGACTCAAGTATCTTGAGTGCTTTACGGACCTGATTTGTCTCGATTGAGTGTTCGAGCTCGCGGAGTTCTGAATCAAGCGAACGCCATGGCACGAATGCCTCGTTTGCTTTCAGAATCTTTGGATGCACAGTCTTTTCAGGATTGTGACCGATCAATAGTTCCTCATAGAGTTTTTCACCAGGACGCAAACCAGTGATTTTGATCTCAATGTCCCCGTCGAGCTGTTCGTCTGATCGCTCCCGGAGGCCAGATAGATGGATCATTTGTCTTGCCAAATCAATAATCTTGACTGGTTCACCCATATCAAGCACAAACACTTCTCCTCTTTCAGCTAACGCGCCAGCCTGAATGACGAGCTGGGCAGCTTCCGGAATGGTCATGAAAAACCGATTGACTTCAGGATGGGTAACAGTGACGGGTCCTCCATCCCGAATTTGTGCTCTAAACTTTGGGATCACCGAGCCCGACGACGCTAGTACGTTTCCAAAGCGAACCATCGACAGGCACGTTTGATGCGATGTCGCCACCTGGTGCGCTTGAAGCACCATTTCCGCTAACCGTTTGGTTGCGCCCATGACATTAGTTGGCCGCACAGCCTTGTCCGTACTCACCAACACGCAGTCTGCAATCCCCTCCTTAATAGCCGCCTTCACCACGTACAGCGTACCAAATACATTGTTTTTGATGCCTTCAAGTACATTCTGTTCGACAAGCGGAACGTGCTTATAGGCTGCAGCGTGGTACACGATATTGGGCTTCCAACGCCGCATCGTATCTTGTATTCGGCTGCTGTTCTGCACTGAACACAACACTGGAACCAGTTCGATGGCGTATTCCAACTGAAGACGTAACTGCACTGCATCCAGTTCACTCTGAATGGCATACAGCGCATATTCGTTGTTCTCAACCAGAATGAGGCGAGCGGGCTGAAGTAAGATGATTTGGCGACAGAGCTCTCCACCAATGGAGCCGCCTGCACCTGTGACCAATACAGTTCTCCCGGTGATTTTTTTCGACAACAATATATGATTGGGTGCAACCGACTCGCGACCCAGCAAATCGTCAATATCAAGATCTTTAATGTCACTGATGGTCACCCGACCCTCGGCCAAGTCAGCCATCGATGGCAGTGTTCGCACCACTACGCGTTGTTGCGCGATTCGTTGCAAAATTTGGTTACGGCGCGAGCGTTCCATAGATGGCATTGCCAGTAACACGTGCGTGATTTGTTTCGATGGAATGAGATAAGTGAGGTCCTTCGCTGCAAAGACGGGTAATCCATTGAGCACATGCCCGTGTAAACGATCGTCGTCATCGATAAAACCAACGGCTTGCATCTCGAAGCCGGCATTGAGGGCACCTGTTAGTTGTCGACCGGCTACGCCAGCGCCATAGATCAGTGCGCGAGGCAGCGTATCTTTATGTACCCTAGCCTGATAGGTTGAGCCCAACCAGAAGCGAGCGAGAAGCCGTGAGCCCGCAACCGCAAAAAACAACAAAAGTGGTTGAAGTACGCCAATGGTTCGCGGTGTCCCATCGAGGCCGATTGCCATGACAACACTCATGTAAATCAGACTGTAGAGCACCATAGCTTGCCCTACAGTAAGGATTGCAGGCCAACCAGAGTAGCGGAAAATTGCGCGATACAATCCAGTTGCTGCAAAGATCGGTAATGCGATCATGATCGATAGGATGACCGGGCGGGTCAGGTCATCGGTAAGGGCCACAAAAGTATCTAGTCGCAGATAGAAGGCTAGCCAAGTTGCGAGGATGCACAGACAAATATCTACAGTGATCGCGACTGCTCGTTTTATCGCGCGAGGCAGCGAGACAATTGGTTGAGCACTGCGTTGCATCCAGTGCACCATCAATTCGGTTATTGACACTTATCGCTCCATGGCTGGTGTATTATTATCAACCTAGTTGTCCATGTTCATAGGTTCTGAGCGCCAAAGTATATCTCATTCGACGCAAACACTGACTAGTCGTTTGATGTCTATACCGATGATTCTTGCAAATCAGGAGTTCAACTCCTGATTTGCAAATACAGTTTAAGAACCCGGCGCCACTCGAATATGACCGGCCTTCTGATTTTTAACATCGCAATTCGCTCGGGTCATCAATCTCAATTCACGAAACTGATCCAGCGTCAGAAATTGTAATATTCCTGATTCAAAAACTGAGAAACATCTTTTTCTTCGTCTGGGAACCAACCTAAATCCAAGACTTGGACGCACGCGCTTACTTGGCCGTTTAGGAGGATGCGTTCATTCACCACTCGATTTTCTCTTGTATAGAGTGCTTCATGGCTGTCGACCATGTGGCAATCAACACAATGATCACCGTGGAGAAAAGCCCCGTTTTCCGCATCAGGTTTGTAGTCCTCGGCAAACGCCTGGCTTGAAAGAATGGCTGACATTAACAAAAGGCGCATAGATAACCCTCAAAGCTGTGGTTTGTGTAAGACCAATCGCACGATATGGCCGAGTCCAGAGTGTCTGGCACCCTCATCGAGATAGCATAACCCATCAAATGCTTCCAATATCTGAAGGGCTTGAAAGTCCCCAATCAATGCATCTAAATCATAAAGCAGGTCGGTGGTTTTTGGACCACCTGATTGATATTTCAATTGTGAGTGATGAAACGCTTCCAATATGAAAAAACCGCCCGGTTTCAGAGCTTCCTCGGCGCGCGAGTGAACGAGCTCCCTGATTGCATCCGGTAAATGGCAATAGATTGAGACGATCAGATCTTGGCTTTCTGGATTGATTTCGTAGTTATTGAGATCTGCTTGTACCGTCTGGATGGAGACCCCGCGTCTTTCCGCTAAGTCACGTGCCTTACGTAATCCGACTTCCGATAAGTCGACCGAAGTCACTTGAAGACCAAGCTCGGCTAAAAACACACCGTTTCGCCCCTCGCCGTCTCCAAGAGCCAGCGCGTTACCAGATGTTGGTATACGATATTGATTCATGATCAGCCATTGGCACGGTTGGTCGCCGAAGATGTATTCAGGTGTTTGGTAGCGTTCGTCCCACATCGTATTTGTCCTATCGCGCAACATAAACCTAATGTAATCAACGCTTGCTGTCCGAACAATGACTATTACACTGGATTAAAAAATAGAACAGGACAGATATGGAGATGTCGGCATAGCGCTTCGATGTGTTTCTTCGTTAGATTCCTCTGGCCTGCTAGAGACCATCAACTTGCTACCGATTTCAGGGAAGTCATTTATGGTTAAGTTATGTTGGTCCATGAGGACTCTAAGGATTGCCTGCTCTTGCGATTCCTTTGAGACTCGTTGTCCAAATTCAGACTCGTCAATGACACAAAGCTATAGTGGTGAGTAGTCAAGTTTGATGACTTCCAAATACCCCGAAAAGACCTCTGACTACCTGGTAGATTTGACGTTGATCCACAGAGCCAAAGAACCCCTCAACGGGCAGCCAAATAAAGGTATTGACGTAGTTTCTATTTGGCTAAAGACGGCATGTCTAGATTTTGCCAATGGTATCAGGGGCTAGAGGTTGTGTTGGACGTCTCGATTGTCTAGATGAAACGCATGTGAATGTAGATCCGACAACGAATTGTCATATTGAATCTGGTATATTCATGTCGTTTAAGTGACAAGTTCATTACATAGGACTTTTAATGATTCGTAAATGCCTCTTTCCTGTGGCGGGTTACGGCACCCGCTTTTTGCCGGCAACGAAGTCTTCTCCCAAAGAAATGCTCCCGGTGGTCAACAAGCCACTGATTGAGTATGCGGTTCAGGAAGCGGTTGATGCCGGTTTGACACGGATTGGTTTTGTCACAGGCCGCGGGAAGCGTGCGATTGAAGATCATTTCGATAAAAACTATGAGCTCGAAGATCAAATCCGTGGGACCGGTAAAGAAGATTTGATTCAGCCGACGCGCGACTTGATCGATGCCTGTGAATTTTCCTACACCCGTCAAAAAGAAATGAAAGGCCTCGGCCACGCGATTTTGACAGGTGAGACCTTGATTGGTGACGAGCCATTTGCTGTGGTTTTAGCCGATGACCTCTGTATTGCCGATGGTGATGGGGTGTTGATGCAGATGGTAAAGTTATTTCGTCAGTTCCGCTGCTCGATTGTTGCTGTGGAAGAAGTGCCTGATGAGCATATTCATCAATATGGTGTGGTGGCCGGTGAGCCATTGAAAGACGGTGTCTTTCGAATCACAGACATGATCGAAAAGCCATTGAAGGAAGAGGCTCCATCAAGCCTTGGGATTATCGGACGCTATATTTTAACGCCGGATATTTTTGATGTGTTGCGCGATACGCCGCCTGGGAAAAACCGAGAGTTGCAGATCACTGATGCGCTGAAGAAGCAAGCGCAAGAAGGGTGTGTCTTAGCTTATCGGTTCAAAGGCCGTCGGTTTGACTGTGGCTCGATTGATGGGTTTGTTGATGCGACCAATCATTGTTACGAAAAATTTTACAAGAACGGACTCTAAGCATTTATGAAGTTAGCAGTCGTTGGTACTGGTTACGTTGGTTTGGTAACCGGTGCCTGTTTTGCCGAAATGGGCAACCACGTGGTTTGTGTGGATGTTGATAAAGAC
>Ga0181558_10000647_pt1 | contig 32650 bp, 29 predicted proteins | sample 011ome_22_FD_133754 | JGI IMG/M metagenome (GOLD analysis project Ga0181558, IMG submission 133754) | Coastal salt marsh microbial communities from the Groves Creek Marsh, Skidaway Island, Georgia - 011507BT metaG (megahit assembly) | ecosystem: Environmental > Aquatic > Marine > Intertidal... | reverse complement strand
GCAGGCAATTAGTTCCGGTGACGTCTGTCTCTCGTGGCGGAATGCGGCGAAAATAGCGGACAGCGCGTTGCCCGAAAGGCGTTTTTGACAGTTAATAATAGTTCATGGGTTGTTCATGGTTTGTTCATGGGTTTTTCGTGAATTTTTCATGGCAGGCGCATGGATTTTCCATGGTAAGTTGATCCAGACAAGCCCACTGAAGCGATACCCTACTGCATGATTGATAAGACCCCGTGTAACGTCTCGACTGGCCAGCCTTTTGCCATTGAAAGCGCCATTGAAAACGCCACTGACAGCGCCCTCAACCACCCACAGCACCCTGATTCAGAGATATGGACGACCAGCCGGTAAATCAAGGCGGCCCTAAACTGCCATCTTGCGCGTCTCTGCGGGAGCTGCTCGGCCGCTCGCTGACGCAGCATGCCAATCTGGTTGCTTTCAGCTGTGAAGGCGCCAGCCTGACCTATCGCCAGCTTGACCGTCTCAGCAACCAGCTGGCGGCATGGCTGCTGCGTGAATCCACGCTGGTACCGGGAGACCGGGTGGCGATCCAGTTACCCAATCTGCTTCAGTACCCGGTGGCGGCACTGGCTGTGATCAAGGCCGGCATGGTGATCGTCAATATCAATCCGCTGTATACCGCCGGTGAAACCGAGCACCAGTTGCGAGATTCCGGTGCGCGGGCACTGTTTACGCTGGAAGAGGTGCTGTCTGTCACAAGCAAGATTCTGCCGGGTACAGCCATTGAAAAAGTCGTGGTTTCACGCATCACGGATTTTCATCCCTGGCATATCAGGCAGGCATTCCGACTGAAACGTCTGTTGCAGGGCAAGCGTGTACCCATGATCCGTTTTGCGGCGCGTACCGAATTCCACAAAGTCCTAGCGCGCGGAAAAAAATACCTGCGCTACATGAGCATGCAATCCCTAGTCGATCTGAGCCCGGATTTGCCGCGGCACCAGGAAACGCCCCGTCTCGGGCTGATCCAGTACACCGGGGGCACGACCGGCATTGCCAAGGGCGCCATGCTGTCTGACGACAACATCATGGCCAATATGCTGCAGATCGATTCCGTGATCAGGAACCACTGCCCGCCACCAGGCAGTGTGATGGTGGCGCCTTTGCCGTTCTACCATATCTATGCCTTCACGCTGAATTTTGCCTATTCCCTGTACAAGGGCTATCACGGCGTGCTGATACCGGATCCGCGCAACACGGGTCGCATGATCAGGACCCTCAAGCGTTTCCGAATTAATGGCCTGGTGGGGATATCAACCCTGTACCAGCTGCTGTGCAAGCATCCCGACTTCCGCAAACTGGATTTTTCCGCCTTGTCGATATGCACTTCCGGCGGCATGGCGTTGTCGGTTGCCACATCCCGGCGCTGGGAAGTGCTCACGGGTTGCCGCATCCTGGAAGGCTATGGTCTGACAGAAACATCACCGCTCGTGGCCAGCGGCAGTTACGAGGATTATCAGGAAGGCAAGATCGGCAAACCCACTCTGTGGACAGATATCCGCATCGTCGCCGAGGACGGCACTGTATTGCCTGCCGAAGAAGCCGGGGAGATCCAGGTGCGCGGCCCCCAGGTGATGATGGGCTACTGGAACTGTCCGGAAGAGACGGCAGCGACCCTGACCGCCGATGGCTGGTTCAAGACCGGCGATATGGGCATCCTCGATGAGGGTGGTTATCTCACGGTCGTGGACCGCATAAAAGACATGATTATCGTGTCCGGTTTCAATGTCTATCCAGCCGAAATCGAGGATCATGTGATCAAGCATCCGGACATTCGTGAAGCGGCCGTGATCGGCATGCCGAAAAAAGAGGAGGAGGGTGAACAGGTGAAACTGTTTGTCATTTCCGACAACCCCGATCTCAGCGAAGAAGAGGTTATCCGCTTTTGCCGACTGGGTCTGACACCCTACAAGGTGCCCAGTAAAGTCGAGTTCCGGGCCACCTTGCCACGCACCAGTGTGGGTAAGGTGCTGCGGCGCCAGCTGCGTGATGACCAGGTGGCCTGATGCCCATGGCAGTCGTGCTGGAACGTGTCGCGGAAGCAGCCTCGCAGCTGGATGACGCCATACACCCGGTGCTGCGGCGGGTGTATGCCGCCCGTGGCGTGATCGACGAACGTGATCGTCGCCTCGAGCTTTCCGAGCTGCACCCGCCAGCCTTGCTGAAAAATACCGATGTTGGTGCCGGTTTGCTGGCCGATGCCATGGCCGAAGGACAACGCATCCTGGTGGTGGGGGATTTCGATGCCGACGGCGCCACCAGTTGTGCCCTGTTCATGCTTGCCATGCAGGCTTTCGGGTATGGTGATGTCGGCTTTCTGGTCCCCAACCGTTTTGAGTACGGGTATGGCCTGACTCCGGAAATCGTGGCGGTCGCACAACAGCAGGCCCCGGACCTGATTGTTACGGTCGACAACGGCATCGCCAGTCATGATGGCGTCAACGCGGCAGTTGCAGTCGGTATAGACGTGCTGGTGACAGATCACCACTTACCCGGCAATACGCTTCCCGATGCGCACTGCATCATCAACCCCAACCTGGCGGAGTGTGAATTTCCCAGCAAGGCACTGGCAGGCGTTGGTGTGGTGTTTTACCTCATGTCTGCGTTGCGGGCGACCCTGCGTGAGCGCGGCTGGTTTGCCCGGCTTCAGCTCACTGAACCCAATATGGCCCGTTTCCTGGACCTGGTTGCCCTGGGCACCGTGGCTGATGTGGTGCCGCTGGACCAGAACAACCGGCGTCTGGTGCGCCATGGCCTGGGCATTATCCGCAGCGGTCATGGCCGGCCGGGTATCCAGGCGCTGCTTGATGTTGCAGGCCGCAATTACCGGACCGTGGTTGCCAGTGACCTGGGCTATGCCGCCGGTCCGCGCCTGAATGCGGCCGGGCGCCTGGATGACATGACGCTTGGCATCGACTGCCTGCTGGAAGAAAGCCCGGCACGCGCCCGGGACATGGCCATGCAACTGGATGCCCTGAACCGAGACCGGCGCCAGATCGAACAGACCATGCAGGACCAGGCGCTGGCCGCCCTGGATGAACTGGACATCGACTATGAAACCCGATTCGGTTTGTGCCTGTATGACCCCGACTGGCACCAGGGGGTGATCGGCATCCTGGCGTCGCGCATCAAGGAACGTTTTCATCGCCCCTGCATAGTCTTTGCCGATACCGGAGAGGAGAGTGGCGAGAATCGCATGATCAAGGGCTCCGCCCGCTCCATCGAGGGTGTTCACATTCGCGATGTCCTGGATGCCGTGGCCACGCGCCATCCTGAATTGCTGCAGAAATTCGGCGGTCATGCCATGGCGGCCGGTCTGGCGATTCGACATGCCGACCTGCCGGCCTTTACCGCAGCCTTTGAAAAGGTGTTACAGGGTGAAATCGAACCTGAGATGCTCGAACAGGCCACCTGGGTGGATGGCGAACTGGCGCCCGATTGTTTTTCCCTGGGATTTGCCAGTGAGGTCCGCGAAGCAGGGCCGTGGGGACAGCATTTTCCGGAACCGGTTTTCCAGGGGGAGTTTGTCGTGGTCAGTCAACGCATCGTCGGGGAAAAACACCTCAAACTGACACTGCAGGTTCCCGTGGCGGGGCAGGCCGGTACGGCAGGACCGTTGGTCGATGCCATCGCCTTCAATGTCGAGCCGACGTTGCTGACCACTGCCCTGACGCGCATCAGCCTGGCTTATCGCATCGACGTCAACGAGTTTCGCGGGGCGCGCAATGTGCAACTGGTGGTGGCAACGGTGCTGGACTACTCGTCCTGAAGACAAAGTACGCTGCTGCAGCTATCTGTACATACCGGTAAGGGAATTTGCCGGCATAAAAAAACCCGGCCAAGGCCGGGTTTTTTGACAACTGCCTGGACTGTAGTGATCAGTTGCCCAGGGAGTTGATGTAGGCAGAAACGTCTTCGATTGCCTGGTCATTCGGCAGGGTCTGGGCCATCGGGGCCATCTGCATGCCAAACGTGTCGTTCGGGTTGGTACCACGGATGCCTTTCTTGAAATTCTGCAGCTGACGGACCAGATACCATTCTTCCTGGCCGGCGATAGCCGGTGCATTCAGGGCTTCCTGGCCTTGACCATTGGCACCATGGCAGGCGCCACAGGTTGCGTAAAGGGCTTTACCGCGCTCCGGGTCACCGGCAGCCAGTGCGCTGTTGGACAGCATGGCAAACAGAGAAACGACGGCAGCGATTGCGACGGTTGCTTTCAACTTCATTGGGTTACTCCTGTTACTGGATATCACTGTGAAACTTTTTTATGAAACTTTTAGTAGGAACTATTAATTGGAACTATTAATCGGGACTATTAATTTGATCTTTCTCGTTTGTACGTATCTCGTGCGTCATTAGATGGCGATTTAACTGAACAAATTCTGAACGAACCACTAGATCAACAGCTGACTTTTTTGAAACGCGCACCGCAACCACGGGGTGTCCCTGATCCTCGAAAGCAGATGCCTTCATGTCATGCACAGGGAGTTTGCTTTGTAATTTATCTCGGCTGCCTGAACGGGGCGCGATTATACTAGGGTCGCCCTGAAAAATGCCAGTATGTCCTGGCCCGCATGGCTTGCATCTTGCGGCCCGCCCGGTAATATCTCCTGTTTTTTTGCTGTGGGAAAACCCGATGTCTATCAAGTCCGATAAGTGGATCCGCCGCATGGCCGAAGAACATGGCATGCTGGACCCGTTTGAGCCCAACCAGATCCGCGAAGTCGATGGCAGGCGGGTGATTTCCTACGGCACATCCAGCTACGGTTATGACGTGCGCTGTGCCAGTGAATTCAAGATTTTCACCAATGTCATGACCTCCAGCGTGGTGGACCCGAAGAATTTCGATGAAAACAGTTTTGTCAGTATCGAAGCCGACTCCTGCATCATTCCGCCCAATTCCTTTGCCCTGGCCCGCACCGTGGAGTATTTCCGGGTACCGTCCAATGTCCTGACCGTGTGCCTGGGCAAATCCACCTATGCCCGCTGTGGCATCATCGTCAATGTCACTCCGCTGGAGCCGGAATGGGAAGGGCATGTCACCCTGGAGTTTTCCAATACCACGCCGCTGCCCGCCAAAATCTACGCCAACGAGGGCGTGGCCCAGATGCTGTTCTACGAATCTGATGAACAGTGTGAAGTGACCTATAAGGATCGTAACGGCAAGTACATGGGCCAGACCGGGGTGACACCGCCGAGGTCCTGAGCCGGTTCCGGTCCAGCCTGGGCCGGGCTGCCCCAAATGCCGTTTATTTGCACGAAATTGCGGCACTATCTCATTGATTTTCCGGTATAATCTGCGGCCTTTTCCATGGAGGCTCAGTGGCACAAGGCATGCTTGAAGCACAACACCTGACTTGCGAGCGCGATGACCGGGTTCTGTTCCAGAATCTGGCCTTCAGTGTGTCTGCGGGACAGGCGGTGCAGGTGCAGGGCGCCAATGGCAGCGGCAAGACCACCTTGCTGCGCATCCTGTGCGGGCTCAATCACGACTATGAGGGCGATATCCTCTGGCGCGGTGAACCGATTCACAAGCAGAAGGCGGATTTCCGCAGCAGTGTTTTCTACTTGGGCCATGCACCGGCCATCAACAAGACGCTGACAGCGGCGGACAACCTGCGCTGGTTCTGCGCCTCCCGGGGCATCGCCAAACCTGCCGGCATTCGCGAGGCCCTGGCGGCCTTTGACCTGAATGGCTACGACGATGTGCCCTGTTACATGATGTCGGCCGGTCAACAGCGCCGCGTCAGCCTGGCGCGCATGAAGCTGGTCCCGGCCAGCCTTTGGATTCTCGATGAGCCATTCACGGCACTGGATAAAAAAGGCGTCAGTGAACTGGAAGCCCTGCTGTCCGACTTCGTCGGCGCGGGTGGGGCGCTGATGCTGACCACACACCATAGCCTGCAGATGCAGTGTCCGGTGTCAGCCATTGACCTGGATGCCTGGAAACCCGGAGCCCGTCATGACTGAACCGGCCGCCCTGGGACTTGGCGGCGTCATGCGCGCCACCATCCGCCGTGAATTGCTGCTGGCCATGCGCTCACCCGGCGATGTCATCAATCCGCTGATGTTCTTCATTCTGGCCGTGGTGCTGTTTCCCCTCGGCGGCGGCGTTGAAGACGCCTTTCTCAGCACCATTGCCTCGGGCGTGATCTGGGTGACGGCCTTGCTGGCGGTCATGCTGTCCATGGACAGCCTGTTTCGCGCCGATTATGAAGACGGCAACCTGGAACAATTGCTCATGAGCCCGCAGCCCCTGTATTTCTTGGTATTGGCCAAGGTATTCAGTCACTGGCTCATGGCCTGCCTGCCCATCATTGTGCTAGCCCCGGTACTGGCGCTGATGCTGCAGATGCCGGCTTCGGGCATCACGGCACTGATGGTCAGCCTGTTGCTGGGAACCCCGGTATTGTGCCTGATCGGGGGCATCGGCATGGCGCTGACGGTGGGGCTTTCGCGCAGTGGATTGCTGCTGGCTGTGTTAATATTGCCGCTGTATGTTCCGGTGCTGATTTTTGGTGCCGGGGTCGTGGATGCCGCCATCAATAACATGGCGTATTCAGGCCTGCTGGCCCTGATGGGCGCGATACTTGCCCTGGCCATCAGCCTGTCCCCTCTGGCAATTGTCGCCGCTCTGCGGATCAGCGTGAACTAATCGACTACAGGATTTACGGCATTAACGATGTGGCAATGGCTCTACAAACTCGGCTCCCCGAAATGGTTTTATGACCTGGGCAACCGCAGTCTGCCCTGGCTCTGGGGCGTTACCCTTTTCCTGCTCATCATAGGCGTGATCTGGGGGCTGGCTTTTGCGCCACCGGATTACCAGATGGGTGATAACTATCGGATCATCTACATGCATGTCCCTGCTGCCGGGCTCATGAAGGGCTGTTTCTACATGATGGCCCTGTGCAGTGCCGCTGTCCTGATCTGGAAAGTGAAAATGGCAGATATCGTGGCCAAGGCGATTGCCCCTATAGGGACCATGGCGACACTTCTCATGCTGGCCAGCGGTTCCCTTTGGGGGATACCTACCTGGGGCACCTGGTGGATATGGGATGCACGCCTGACCTCCTCGCTGCTGCAGTTTTTTATCTACATGGGCATTATCGTGCTGCGCTCCGCCTTTGACTCGCAGGACACGGCGGCACGTGCCTGTGCCGTACTGACCCTTGTCGGTGTGGTGAACATCCCCATAATTGAATATTCGGTGGAGTGGTGGAACACCCTGCATCAGGGGGCAAGTTCGCTGGGCATGCGTGATACCAGTGCCAATCCGCCGGAAATCTGGATTCCGGCCTTTTTCACAGGTTTCGGATTCATTGGTCTGTTTTTTATTGGTCTGATTTTGCGCAGCCAGAATGAAATTTTATGGCGTGAACGCCGTACTCAATGGGTACGCGATATTGTGACCGACACGGTTGATCACGGAGCCGCTGATGCCTGAGTTCCAGTTTGACGGTTTTAGCGCGTTCCTGGACATGGGTGGCTACGCCCTTTATGTCTGGCCGGTCTACATTTTGTTTGCAATGTTTTTTGTTATCACGGTGGTACCGCCGCTTCTGGGCCGTAAAAAAAGACTGAAGCAGCTCAAGGCCAGAATGGCCCGCGCGGATTTTGACAGGCACCACGACAAGAATAGTGAAGGGGAAAGTCACTGATGCTGGCACACAGGCAACAACGACTGGCGATTGTCCTGTTTATCATTTTCGGTACTGCCATTGCGGTAGGGCTGGTGCTCGTTGCACTCAACGAAGGCATCAATGTGTTCTATACGCCGACGGAAGTGTCTGAGGGTGCCGTACCCGGTAACCAGAATTTCCGCATCGGCGGCATGGTGAAGATGGGCAGTGTCATCAAGGACGGTTTGGAGGGTGCTGAAGTGAATTTTCTAACCACCGATTTCTGCAACGATGTGCTGGTCAGCTACTCAGGGCCGTTGCCTGACCTGTTTCGCGAAGGACAGGGTGTGGTCGCCGATGGCTATATCGATGACGGCGGCATATTTCAGGCTACTCAGATTCTCGCCAAACATGACGAAAACTATATGTCCGCCGAAGTGAAGGCCTCCCTGGAAGCGGCGGAGGACAAAGACGTGAAGGTATGTAACCAGTGATTCCCGAACTCGGCAATTTCTCCCTGGTGCTGGCGCTGAGCCTGTCCATTCTGCTCAGCGTGTTGCCCATGGTGGGGGTGTATCGCAACAACCCGTTGTTGATGACCCTGTCGCGGCCTTTGTGTGCCGGTATCTGGGTGTTCATGGTGGTCAGTTTCGGCTGCCTGGCCCATGCCTTCCTGAATGATGATTTCTCCGTGCGCTATGTCGCCAGCAACTCCAACAGCCTGTTGCCGTGGTTCTACAAATTCACCGGTGTCTGGGGCGGTCATGAGGGCTCGCTGCTGCTGTGGGTGCTGATGGTGGCCTCTTGGACCTATGCCGTCAGCTTGTTCAGTCGCAACCTGCCGCTGGATATCCTGGCCAGGGTGTTGTCGATCATGGGCATCATCAGCGTCAGCTTTCTGGTGTTCATGCTGCTGACCTCCAACCCGTTTGACCGCCTGATGCTCAACCCGCCCGCAGACGGTACTGACCTGAACCCGCTGCTGCAGGACTTTGGCCTGATCGTGCACCCGCCAATGCTCTACATGGGGTATGTTGGTTTTTCCGTGGCCTTTGCCTTTGCCATCACAGCGCTGCTGACCGGCAAACTGGATGCGGCCTGGGCACGCTGGACCCGGCCATGGACCAATGCCGCCTGGGCTTTCCTAACGCTGGGTATTGCCCTGGGCAGCTGGTGGGCCTATTACGAACTGGGTTGGGGCGGCTGGTGGTTCTGGGATCCGACCGAAAACGTGGCCTTCATGCCCTGGCTGGTGGGCACGGCCCTGATTCATTCCCTGGCGGTGACCGAAAAGCGTGGCGTCTTCAAGAGCTGGACGGTGCTGCTGGCCATTGCAGCATTCTCCCTGAGCCTGCTGGGCACGTTCATTATCCGTTCCGGCCTGATTACTTCGGTCCATGCCTTTGCCGTTGATCCCGAACGTGGCCTGGTGCTACTCGCCATTCTGCTGGTGGTCATCGGGGCTTCGCTGTTTCTGTATGCACTGCGCGCGCCGGTTGTGAAGGGCACGGCCAGCTATACCATGACTTCGCGCGAAGTGTTCCTGCTGATCAACAACATCCTGCTGGTGGTGTCCACGGCCGGCATCCTGCTGGGCACGCTGTATCCGCTGATTCATGAAGCGATCAACGGGGAAGCCAACATGGTCTCGGTAGGCCCGCCGTATTTCAATACGATCTTCCTGCCATTGATGGCACTGCTCACCGTGTTCCTCACCATTGGTTCAATTTCGCGCTGGAAAAAGACATCAACGGCATTCCTGAAAGACCAGCTGGTCAAGGTTGCTGTCGCCAGTGTGCTTCTGGGCATCGTGCTGCCGTTATTCATTACTCGGGAAGTGAACCTGTCCATCTTCCTGGCGGTTAGCCTGGCGCTGTGGATTGTGTTCGGCATAGCGCGTGACCTGGTCACAAAATCAGCCAACAAGGACTCTCTGGTAAAGGGCCTGAAAAGCCTCAGCCTGAGCTATTACGGCATGCAACTGGCCCATCTCGGGTTTGCCGTCATTATTCTTGGCATCTGCCTGACCAGCCATTACAGCGTCGAGCGTGACGTGCGCCTGGCACCGGGACAGGGTATCGAGATTGGCAGTTATGAATTCATTTTCCAGGGCGTGGTCGATGCACCCGGTCCTAACTACCGCGCAGAAGCCGGCACGGTGGATGTCCTGAAAAACGGCCGTCCCTACATGACCCTGCATCCGGAAAAGCGTACCTATTTAGCCACCGGTGCGGTGCAGACTGAGGCAGATATCGATGTCGGCTTTTTCCGCGACCTGTTTGCCGCCCTGGGCGATCCGCGCGGGGAGGGTGCCTGGGTTGTTCGCATTCACCTGAAGCCTTTTGTGTTCTGGATCTGGTTCGGGGCTTTCCTGATGGCCGCAGGCGGGGTGACTGCCATTCTGGACCGCCGCTATCGCGTGCGTGATGCCGTGGTAAGGGATGTACCGCCGGAAAAAGCCGCTACCGGACTGGGTATGAAAAGCCCTGTAGAGGCCTCATGAACCGGCGCCTGAAACTGTTCATTCCGATCGCCATTTTCTTCATCATGGCGGGATTCCTGCTGTTTGGTCTCAATGACGGCCGTAATCCGAACCTGGTGCCTTCGGCACTGGTGAGCAAACCCTTTCCCAAATTCACCCAGCCGAGCCTGTATCCCGAGATGGGCGAATTCAGCCGTGAGGATTTCGTCGGCGACATCCTGTTCGTCAATATCTGGGGGTCCTGGTGTCCGCCGTGTCATGTCGAGCATCCGTATTTTCTTGAGCTGAGCAAACAGGAAGACGACATTACCTTCATTGGCATCAGCTATGACTACTCCATGGTGGAAGACCGGGATTTTCTGGCTGAGCGCGGCAACCCGTTTGATTACAACATAGTCGATCTTGACGGTTCCCTGCGCATCGATCTCGGTGTGACAGGCGCACCTGAGACCTTTCTCGTGGACCAGAACGGCATGATTCTGTATCGCCATATCGGCGCCCTTGATGCGGATATCTGGCGGGAGAAATTCGTACCTCTGCTGGATCAGATCCGTTAAGGCACTGGCATGATGCGCGCTGTTACCCTGCTGATCGTCCTATTGTCTGTGCCTGTCCTTGGCGCCATCGAGGAATATCCTTTCGAGTCTGACCAGGACGAAGCGCGCTTTAAGAAACTCACCTATGAAATGCGCTGTCCGAAATGCCTGAATGCCAATATCGCCGGTTCCGATGCCCCCATAGCTGCGGATTTGCGCCGTGAAGTGTATCAACAGGTCAAGGAAGGGCGCACCAACGATGAAATCATTGAGTTCATGAGCAGCCGTTACGGAGACTTCATTCTGTATCGTCCGCGCCTGACTCTGGCGACCTTCTTTCTCTGGTTCACCCCGTTGTTCCTGCTAATAGCCGGTTTTGTGATTGTCAGGCGCATGATGGCGGCCAGCCAGGCCGCAACGCCCGCAGACGGCAGTCTCAGCCCGGAAGAGCAGGCGCGCCTGAAACGCCTGCTAGATCAAGGTAAGGACAACTAACCCGGTGAATACTTTCATTCTCTACAGCATGTTGCTGCTGGTCGTTGCATTGCTTTTCATCCTCGTGCCTGTGCTGTGCTACAAGCCGACGGAAAAAGCCGCCGACAGTGACATACGCAAGCAGAAAAACATCGACGTTTTTCAGCAGAGCCTCGCCGACCTGCAACAGGATCAGGCTGAAGGCTTGATTTCCTCAGAAGATTTCGTGCGCTTGAAAACTGAACTGGAGCGGAGTTTTCTGCGCGACATGGAGGATGAAGAGCAGCGCCACCAGACCCTGACCATGAAGTCCGGCAAAGTGCTGCCGCTGCTGTCCCTGTTGTTCGTGCCCATTTTCAGTTTTGCCCTCTACCAGGTGGTGGGTTCGGCCCGTGATCTCGCCTTGCCGGGCATTCTGGCCGAACTGCAGACTGTGGAAACCGAAGCGGAACAGCTGGCCTTGCTGACTGAGCTGGCCGACTTCCTGCAGGCACGTTTTGAACGTCAGGAAGACGATGTCCAGAACGGCTACATGCTGGGCACGTTGTACCTTGAGCTCGATCGCTACCAGGATGCCATAGACACCTTCCGTCAACTGGCCGATGGCATGGACGCTGGCATGGACAAGGCCACTGTGCTGGGGCAGCTGGCTCAATCCCTGTTCCTGCAGTCCGAGTCGGAAATGACGCCGGAAATACGCAACATCACCGATCAGGCGCTGGTCATGAACCCGAACGAATACGCCGTCATGAGTCTGCTGGCCATGGATGCGTTATTGAACGAGGATATAGTCGGAGCGGTCGGATACTGGCGCCGCCAACTGCTGCAGGTCAATGCGGGCAATCGTGATGCGGCTGTACTGCGAGACCGGATTACCCGCGCGGAAACCATGTTTCCGGATTTGTTTGAAGGGGATACTGCGGCTCCGGACGGCCCGTCAGTGACGGTCATCGTGGATATTGATGAGTCCGTGGTCGATCGGGTCACTGACGATATGCGCCTGTTTGTGTTTGCGCGCAATCCCGCGATGCCAGCGCCGCTGGCGGCAGAGAATTTACCCTTACCGGCATCATTTCCCATCGAGATCACTCTGGACAACACCAAGTCGATGATTGCCGGCATGAACCTATCCACGGCCACGGATGTCATTGTCGGCGCACGCCTGACACGGGGTGGGGCCACCGCCGAGTCTGGCGATATACAGGCCCTTTCCGATGCGTTTTCTCTGGCTGATCAGCAAGGTCCGGTCAGCCTGACAATCAAGGACATCGTCCCTTAAACTAGCCGCTTCGTCTTAGAAGGATTGTTACCCGCCCATGGCCGCCGGTAAGTTCGCCTCACTGCGTTCCGCGTTTTCCAATCGCAACTATGCGATTTACATGAGCGGCAACAGCATCTCCCTCATCGGCTTCTGGATGCAGCGCCTGGCAGTGTCATGGCTGGCCTGGCTGATTTCCGAGTCAGAATTCTGGGTGGGTGTGATCGCCTTTGTCGACATTGTGCCCATGATCTTCATCACTCCGTTGTTTGGCGTCTGGGCCGACCGCTTCGACCGACGCAGTATGGCCATCATGGCCCAGGTGCTGATGATGGTGCAGGCCTTTGTGCTGTTTTTTCTGGTGCTCTTCGACCAGCTCACGATTGGCTCACTGTTCACCCTGGCGCTGGCAGAAGGCATATTGCAGGCAGCCTACCAGCCCATTCGCCTGTCCATTATTCCGAACCTGGTGAAAAAGCAGGACCTGATGGCTGCCGCAGCCTTCACGGCCGTAGCGTTCAACGTGGCACGCTGCCTGGGGCCGGCGCTGGCGGGATTTGTGATTGCCTTGACCAGTCCGGCGATCGCGATCCTGTTCAATGCCCTGAGTTATTTGCTCATTGTCATTGCCTGGAACTTCATTCACCTGCCGGCGAAAGTCAGGTCTTTGGAGAAGAAGAGTTTCTCGCGCGATATCCGTGACGGTTTCAATTATGTCGTGGAAAAGCCGGCCCTGTTGTCGATGTTTATCTTGCTGACCGTGGTATCCCTGTTCATTCGTCCGGTAGCGTTCATGCTGTCGGCGTTTGTCGGCGCTGTCTTCGAAGCCGATGAACTGACCCTGGCCCTGTTTACCTCGGCGATGGGGTTGGGTGCCGTCATTGCCGGTCTGAAATTGTCCATGGGCGGCAAGACTCACGGGCTGGTCCGGGAAATTCTTATCATGACCTTGGTCGCCGTGCTGTGCCTGGCCGGTTTTGCCGCCATCACGATCGTCTGGGTAGCCACGGGACTGATGTTTGTCTTTGGCTATGCCATCACCATTGGCAGTGTGGCCGGCCAAACGCTGGTGCAGAACAGTATCGATGATGACATGCGGGGCAGAGTGTTGAGCCTGTGGGCCGCCTTTACCCGCGGGGCACCGGCCCTTGGCGTCCTGTTGATCGGCTGGCTGGGCAACCAGTACGGCCTGATGTGGCCAAACCTGGTGGCCGCGCTATGCTGTTTTGTCTGCCTGTGCCTGATGCTGGGTCAGCGCCGGGTCATGCGCGAGTATTTTGAGCAGTGAGTGGCGCAGATCGTTTTCAACATGACCTTGTTTGGCATGAACTTCCCGCTTTCATGGCCCAGGTTAGCCAGTACGAAACAGGACATGCTGTGAGAGGGGCTAGGGCTCGAAGTGTGAGAGGGGCTGGGCCCGAAGAAAGTCGCGCTGACTTCGACAGGCCATGACGGCAATGCCCGGGCTTGATTGTCGTGCGTAAAGAGTTGTGTATCATGACGCCATGAATTCGCGGAACCCGTTTATGCCAACCAGACTCGCTACCCCCAGATACTTTTTCTTTATCCTTTGCGGCCTTTTGCTAATGCCGTCTGCCTGGGCGCAGCAATGGCATGTCGGCATGTCTGCCGAAGGTACTTTGATCACCGCCACCGGCTACCAGGTGGACCAGCAGGAGCGGCCGACCGTGGTACTGATCGGCGGGCTCGATGGCAAGGCCGCCTCCACGGCGAAAGTACGGGCTGAGTACCAGCGTTACGTGGCGCGCCCAAAAGCGGAACAGCCCGTTAATCTCATCCTGATAGACGAAGCCAACCCGGAAGGGGAGACGCTGCATTTTCCCCCTCGTGGTCGCGCTTATGTGGAAGATCCGGTGTCATTTGCCCTCTGGCGCTGGCTTGGCACTCACGGTCCCGACCTGGTGCTGATTGAAAGTGAAACCGATTTCGAACTGGCGGATTCCCTCAGTAACCTGATAGTCGCCGGTGTCGGTTATGTGCCGGCGCTGCATCTGTATGACGAGCCGGAAGAGCTTGCCATGATCATGGACCAGCAACTGGACAACCTGCCGGTGTCGCCGGCTCACGAGATTCTTGACGGGCGCCTGCGCCGTTCACCCCGGGAGGTGGCCGAGCAGATAGCGCTGTATTACGGGCATGATTTTTCCTGGCCGGTCTATATTCCCGGCATGGCGCTGATCAGCCGCATGCGCCTGGGTTACCTGGATGATGTTGCCAGTATCGTCAGCCCCTACCTGAACGGTGAGGACATCAATATCAATTCCTCGCTGGTGACCGCAGGCCACCTGGTGTTTGCCGAACTGGCCGAACGTACCGGCAATAATGCTTACCTGGCACTAGCGCTGGAAGCGGCAGACATGGGGTTCGATGCCCGGGGCAATATGCTTGAGGCCATGCCGATGCATGGGGACATGAGCGATGCCTACTTCATGTCGACCCCGATCCTGACCAAGGTGGGGCATTTGACCGGTGAGCAGAAATACTTCGACATGGCCCTGCGTCATATCCGTCACATGGAGACCCTGGTCAAACGGTCCGACGGTCTGTACCGGCATTCGCCGCTGACGGATGCGGCCTGGAGTCGCGCAAATGCCTTCCCGGCGCTTGGCATGGCACTGGCCCTAAGCGATTTTCCTGACACCCATCCCGGGTATGACGAATTCCTGAACCTGTACAGAACCCATATTGATACGCTGCTGAACTATCAGGACATGGATGGCATGTGGCACGTGGTGGTGGATTTTCCCGGGTCGTATGCGGAACACAGTGCAACGGCCATGATAGGCACGGCGATTCTGCGGGGCATTCGCCGCGGTTGGCTGGACGACAGCTACATGCCTGCCGTGGAGCAGGCCTGGCGCGGGGTACTGATGCGCAGTAGCGCAGAAGGCTATTTCGTGAATGTATGTGAATCCACCAACAAGCAGGACTCCCTGGAGAAGTATCTGAACCGGGAAGCCCTGATGGGGCAGGATGACCGGGCGGGCGCCATGCTGATGCTGTTTTCTACCGAGATGGCCGGTCTCGAATAAAGCGAAAACGGCCTGACCAGAAACAAAAAACCCGGCATGACAGCCGGGTTTTTTATGGCGGATGGCCATGAGGCCGAATGCTTATTTGCCCAGTTTGCTTTTTGCCTTGTGGGCAAATTTGGCTAGGGTTTCAACCAGGGTTTCGTTCTTGAAGTCAGCAAATTCGCCGACGTCCATGAACATGCCGTGCTCATCGCATACTTCCTAGGTGATGTGTTACAGATACGGATCCTTGACCACATTCATCAACTTGTTGCAGCGGGGGCAGTTTACTTCCGTGTTTTCATTCTGCTGCTTGCCCCTCATCTGGTCGCCACGGTCGAGAAAATCGGACATCCAGTCGCCCTTCAGAATTTCGGCCTCACCCTTGTCAAACCAGATACCGCCAAGGGATGTGCATTTGTCTATGGTTACTAAGCCTTGCAGGGTGGAGGTGGAATGCTCACGCATTTTGCCGTTACATTTTGGGCAATCTATTCAAATTTCCTCACGATTAGCTGGCTCACCGGAAAACGCCACTAAAGACTAAAGCCGAGCGAGTAAACCCTTTGTTGTTGCGGCCTGCAGCCCTGCCAGAGGCATTAATTCAGCCTTAGCGGGTGTAGCTGCCAATGGCCATTTCCAGGCGCACAAAAATATAGGGTGACTCTTCCCGCGGCAATGCCCAGGCATCCTTGCGCCAGGTGTAGCCGGGTTCCAGTTCCAGGAACAGCCAGTCCCGGTAAACCTGGCGGCGATAGCGCACACCCAGGTCATAGCTGGCGACATATCCGGGGCTGGTCACACCATTGACCCGGCTATACCAGGACAGGGCGGTATCGTTGCCACGCAGCTGCAGGTATTCCAGGGACGTGGTGTATTCAGCACCGGTATAGGACTCTTCAAAGCGGGCATCGTTGGTCCAGCGCACAAGGCCCTCACCGGCCAGGGCAAAATCCACCTGGTAGCGGGAAAAGGAGCCAAAGCCGATGCCATCCCTGAAATAGACGGACTGGGTAAAGCGATTGGTCAGTTTGCCGCCAATATCGGGTTCATAACGGTAGCGCATGCTGACCCGGCCCTTGAGATTTGAACGCATGCCGACGCGGAAAAACAGCCGGTGATTGCTTTCCTCGGTGAGATTGACTTCCAGGTTCAGGCGTGTCGTGTTCTGTTGGGTAACTGTCGCGGCGTTCTGGGTGTAATAGTTGGTTCCGTCACCATCCTCTTCGGAAAAAATGAGGCTGATGCGCTCGTTGATCCGGGGCAGGTGTACCTTGCCGCGCAATCGCACACCGGTATCCACGTTGTCGAGATCGTTCCAGGACTGGAGGGTGGTCAGGCGCAGGGCAGAATAGGCGGCTTCGATATCGCTACGCTGGACGCCGAAAAAGCGGTCGAGGCGATTGGCCAGGCCGTTGGCGGAGTCCGAGGCAATAGATTGCGTCTGGTCAAGCCAACCCAGGCCAAATACCGGAGGTGAGTTTTCTTCAGCGGGCAGGCTGTCCTCTGCCGCCCGGGCTACGGGCGTGATGGCGCAGGTGGCCAGCACAACAACAGCAGGCAGCAGGGGCGCTGCCAGTGCGCGAGAAACGTTCATGAAATCACTCTATTACAGGCGATTGGCAAGGTACAGCGGCGCGATAGAAAAAAGCAATAACTGATTGAAAACAATACATAATCTCTGGATTCCCTGCAGTTTACAAAGTACCATACTGGACTGCTTTCGTACGGTCGGGGTTGCTCAGGAAATCCTGAATTCGTGCATAATTGCAGCACGAAATACAGGCAAAGACCATAAGTTTAAATAAATTAAAAACAATAAGTTAGCGCACAAACATAAACCAAATTATTGGTTGATTTTCGGCCTGCCGAAAAACGAATATTCAGCCCTGTTTGCCTGTCTAATAGTACAGAAGATTGAACAGCTGATAGATCAAGAGCCCGGTTAACCAGGGCTAGAGACAGCTTAATGACTATGAACGCCTTTAAACGAATTTTTACCCTGACCCTGCTGCTGTTCACGGTAACGCTGGTGTATACCCGTAATGTGCGGGCCGCGGAAAACTTCACCATGACAGAAGTGGCCGATGCGGTGTATGTCGTGAAAGGGCCGGCCGGCAACACCCTGGTGGCAGCTGCCCCGGATGGCCTGATTCTCATTGATGGTGTGCCGGCCGAGTTTGCCACGGAATATCTCGGGTTTGTCCGAGAGGAAACCGGTGTTGATGCCATCCGCACTCTCGTCGTCAGTCACTGGCATTCGGAAGTGAACGGCCTGAACGCCATACTCGGGCCGCAGGGCGTGGAAATCATTGCCCATGACAATACCCGCCAGTGGCTGGGCGCGACCATTCGTGAGCGTGGAGAAACCGTTCTGCATACTCCCGTGCCGGATAACCAGCTGCCCAACCGGACTTTTTACTGGGAACCCCTGGTTATTCCGTTCGGCGACGACACCATCGAAGTCGGTTATCTGTTGCAGGCCCATACCGATGGCGATGTCTATGCCTGGATCAGGGGCGCGGACATACTCTATACGGGGCCGGCGATTCGGACCGACAGCTGGGCCACGGTAGACGAAACCACCAACGGCTTCATCGGCGGCATTACCGATGCCTACGATACTCTCGGCAGGATCGTCAGTGCCGATACCAGGATCGTACCCGCCAGTGGCGCGGTGATCGGGCAGGCCGAGTTTGCTGGCCTGGAAGCCCTTTACAAGGGCTTAAAGGATGACATGGTTGCCTTGTTGCGCCAGAGCAAGAGTCCTGACGAAGTCATCATTGCCAACCCGGCACAGGGGCTCAAACCGGAATGGGGCGATCCAACAGCCTTCCTCGATGAGGGCTTTCGCAGTTTTTACGGGCATTTGCGCAACGGCAGGCAGATCGGTGGCGGTTTCCCTTAAAGCCGGATGATCCTTCTGAGAACCGCCGCAGTATAGACAATGAACCAGTACGACAAAATGCATCAAGTGGAAAGCTATTGAGAGACATGAACAAGGTATCAAGCACAATTTTCATTCTGGCCGGCTTCCTAGTCCCGGCAGGTGTGTTCGCTGCGGCGAGCGAGGAATCTGCTGCTGTCGCGCACTCCTACGACCGTATTGGCGAGGCCGACGAACATTTCGGTTTTCTGCAGGAAAACTGCATGGAGTGCCATAACTTTGAGGACTGGGCCGGCAGTATGGCCTTTGACCTGATGACGCCCGAGGAAGTGGCTGACAACATCGAGACCTGGGAGAAGGTGGTTGAGAAACTGCGCGGCCGCCTGATGCCGCCGGCCGGCGCAGACCGTCCAGCCAATGCCGATACCGATGCTTTCGTCGCCTGGATGGAGAGCTTTCTCGATCACGCCGGGGAGCAGGAACGGCATGTCGGGCATGTTGGTATTCACCGTCTGAATCGCAAGGAATACGCCAATGCCATTCGCGACCTGCTTGGCATCGAGGTGGATGCCGTGGCACTGCTGCCACTGGATGATTCTGTCGAAGGTTTCGATAACGTGGCTGAAGCCCTGCGCGTGTCACCGGCATTTCTGGAACAGTCGCTGAACTCCGCCCGCATCGTGGCGCAGCAGGCCATCGGTAATCCCGATGCCCGCACCGGTGGCACGACATATTCCGCCCGTGGCACCAACCAGTATGTCCACCAGCAGGGGCTGCCTCTGGGTACACGCGGTGGGTTGGTTGTCGAGCACAACTTCCCGGCAGATGGCGAGTACCACCTGAACATCGGTGATCTGGTCAGCCGTCTTTGGGTGTTCAACCAGGAATTTACTCATACCGTGATAGCAACCTATGACGGTGAAAAATTCTTTGAGATGGAGATTGGTGGCGGAGAAGACCTGAAAGCCATCGACCAGATCGGTGACCCGGCCGTGGACGCCATCAACAGCAAGCTGAAGAACATTCCCTTTGTGGCTGAAGCCGGACCGCACAAAATTGCTGTGACCTTCCTGCATCGCTCGTTTGCCGAATACGAAGGCCGTCTGCACCGCATGACGCCATCGGCAGTGGGTGAAAACGTCATTGGGCTCAGCTCGTTTGAAATCCAGGGGCCGTTCAATCCGGCCGGAATCAGCCCGACGCCGGCACGCAACAAGATTTTTACCTGCTACCCGAACAGCCAGGCCCAGGAAGCCGGTTGCGCCGAGCAAATTCTGTCAGGCGTGGCCCGCCGGGCATTTCGCGGTGAAATCAGTGACAGTGACGTGAGCACCTTGATGCGCGTGTTCAACGGTGCCCGTGATGACCTGGGCTTTGACCTGGCCATCCGGCGCGCACTGACCGCTGTCATTGCCAGTCCCAAATTCCTATATCGCATTGAGCAGTTGCCTGATGGTGCGGCGCCGGGTTCCATTTATCCGCTGACCGACTTTGAGCTGGCCACACGCCTGTCGTTCTTCCTGTGGAGCAGTATCCCCGATGATGCACTACTGAGCCTGGCCGAGGCGGGCACCCTGTCACAGCCAGAGGTGTTGTCTGCGCAGGTCACCCGTATGCTGCAGGATCCGAAAGCACAAACCCTGGCGTCCAATTTTGCCTACCAGTGGCTCAACATGGGCGGCCTTGATGAGATCGATCCGGATCCCACCATCTTCCGTGATGTCGATAATGGCATCCGTGAACTGTTCAAGAAGGAAATCGAGCTGTTTGTGCAGGATATCTTTCTCAACAATCGCGACGTCACCGAGATGCTGAGCGCCGACTATACTTTCATGAATGAACGCCTGGCCCTGCATTACGGTGACCAGACGGTGAAAGGCGACAACTTCCGCAAGGTGCCTGTCCGCGATCCGCAGCGCTATGGTTTGCTTGGCAAGGGCGGTGTACTGATGGTTTCCGCCTATCCGGATCGTACCTCGCCGGTACTGCGTGGCGCTTATGTGCTGGAGCACATCACGGGCACACCACCGCCGACACCACCACCGAATGTGGAGGCCCTGGCGGAAAACAAGGAAGGGGAGATGCCCCGTACTGTGCGCGCCCGGCTCGAAGCCCATCGCGCGAACCCGAGTTGCCAGGGTTGCCATGGCATCATTGACCCGCTGGGCTTTGCGCTTGAAGGTTTCGATGCTGTCGGTCGCAAACGCAGCATTGACCGCATGATCGGTACACCCATTGATACCTATGGGGTACTGCCAGACGGCAGTGAAATCGCCGGTGTCCATGATCTGCGCGCGGCATTGCTGGCCAGACCAACCCTGTTTGTGCAGAACCTGGTGGAAAAGCTCATGCTCTATGCATTGGGCCGCCCGATCGAGGCTGAGGACATGCCGGATATCCGCGCCATTGTCAGCCAGGCCGAGAAAGATGATTTTGCCTTTTACAGCATTGTGCAGGGTATCGTGAGTACCGATCAGTTCCGCTACAAGCAGGCACCAGTCCTCGTGGAGGAAAGTGCGGATCTGGCACAAAACTGATCCACCTGCTGGACACCCATTGAGCTAATCAGATAAATACGCCAAACATACAGAGATAACGCACGGTTAAACCGGGAGAAACACCATGTTCATCAGCAAAAAGCATTTGTCACGTCGCAAGGTCCTGAAAGGTGCAGGTGCCAGTATTGCACTGCCCATGCTGGACGCCATGATTCCGGCTGCGACCGCACAGCCATCCGCCAAGCTGCGTCTCGGGTTTGTCTATATCCCGCACGGCGCTGTCTACAATAACTGGACGCCGACAGCGACCGGCACCGATTTCGAAATGAGTCCGATCCTGGCGACACTGGCGGACTACAAAAGCTACATGACCGTGGTCAGCGACCTGCGCAACAAGCCGGCAGAGAGCCCGGATCCCCATGCCATCACCGCGGGCACCTGGCTACGCTGCGTAGCGCCGGAAGGCACCAGCAATCCGGAAGACGGCGTCAGTGCCGACCAGTTTGCCGCCCGCGTGCTCGGCAACGAAACGCCGTTCCCGTCTCTGGAGTTGTCTACCAATGGCGCCAATGGCGGCAGCTATTCCTCTACCATCGCATTCCGTACACCGACACAGCCGCTGCCGATGGAACACGATCCGCGCAAGCTTTACTTCCGCATGTTTGGTCAGGGTGATACCGCCGAGGAGCGTGATGCCATTGCCCGTGAAACCAATTCTCTGCTGGACCTTGTCATGGAAGATGCCGCTTCCCTGAACCGCGAACTCGGTGCCAGTGATCGCGTCCTGATGGGTGAGTACCTGGAGTCTGTGCGCGAAATTGAAATGCAGATGCAGAAACTGGCTGAGCAGGACCTGTCCCATATGGATATTCCGGACGCGCCGGTTGGCGTGCCGGGAAGCTTTCCGGCACACCTAGACCTGATGTACGACCTGATGGCCCTGGCCTACCAGGCGGACCTGACCCGCGTGGCCACGTTTATGTCCGATCGTGAGGTCAGTATGCGCACGTATAACCACATTGGTATTTCGGATGCCTTCCATCCACTGTCCCATCACCAGGATGATCCGGCCAAACTGGATCGACTGACCCGCGTGCAGACCTGGTATGCCTCGTCCTTTGCCCGTTTTGTCGACAAGCTGGCGACGATGCCGGATGTGGATGGTACGGTGCTGGATAACTCGCTGATTCTGTACGGCAGCTGTATGGCCAACAGTAACCTGCACAACAACGACAAGGTGCCGTCCGTCATCCTTGGCAAGGCCGGTGGCCGCATCAAGGGCGGCCAACATCTCAAATATGCGCAGGACACGCCGCTGGCCAACCTGATGCATACCGTACTGGATCGGGTCGGCGTTGAGATGGAGCACTTCGGTGACAGCACCGGCCTGCTGTCGGAAGTCTGATCGGGGATGCAATTCAAGATGGTCACTTTTCTGAAAAGATTAACAGCCACCATTATGCTGTCCTCACTGCTGCCGTCAGCCTTTGCAGCGGATGCACCGCTGGTTGCCCTGGCAGAACAGCAGCAGTTAGAGGAGGCCATGGCACTCATTGCCTCCGGGGCTGATGTCAATCGCGCTTCTGCCGATGGCACGACGGCACTGCACTGGGCCGCCTATTATGGTGCCGAAGACTTTGCCGCACGTTTGCTCAGGGCCGAGGCCGACCCGAATGTCCGCAACAATTACGGTTCCACGCCGCTCGGGGAAGCCGCTGCCAAGGGTGACCTGGCCATGATCGAACTGTTGCTAGATGCCGGTGCCGATGTGGAGTCAGAGAATCAGGAAGGGCAGACCGCCCTCATGGCGGTATCACGTACCGGCAACTTGGAAGCGGCGGAACTGCTGCTGGATAAGGGCGCCGTTGTGAATGCGGTGGAAAGCTGGGGCGGGCAGACTGCACTGCACTGGGCCGCCGCAAGACAGCATCCGGAAATGGTCGCCCTGTTGCTGGAGCATGGTGCCAACATCGATGTGCGTGGCATTGATCGCAACTGGGAGCGCCGGGTGACCTCCGAGCCGCGCATGAAGGACATGCAAACCGGTGGCCTGACCCCGCTGCTGTATGCCGTGCGGGAAAACTGCCTGGCGTGTGTCGAGGTGTTGCTGGATGCCGGTGCCGATATCAACAAGCCGGACCCGGATAATGTGTCGCCATTGATCCTGGCCTTGGTCAATATGCGTTACGACGTCGCCATGCTGCTCATCGAACGTGGAACTGACATCAATCAGTGGGATTTCTTTGGTCGTACGCCATTATTTGCCGCGGTGGACACCCATCTGGTCGCAGGACGCAGCAATCGCGGTGATCTGCCGGCCACCGATAAATACACCGCCCTGGAGGTGGCCAAAGTGTTGCTGGAAAAAGGTGCCAACCCAGATCTGAGCCTGAAGCTGTATCCGCCCGCGAGGGAAATCGTGTATGACCGCGCCAATGATTTCAACATCATGAATTCCGGTGCCACGCCCATGATGCATGCCTCCTACATTGGTGACATCGAGATGATGAAACTGTTGCTGGAATATGACGCCGACTGGCGCCAGGCCAACGTGTTCGGCGTCACGCCGATGATTGCGCTGACCAGCAAGTCCACCAATGAAAATACCCGGGGCTCGCTGAAAACCGAACTCGATGTGATGCGCGGACTGGATGTGCTCATGGGCGTTGGTGCTGACATCAACCAGAAGGGTGGGCCGCGCGGTGAAACACCCCTGCATACCAGTGCCCGGCGCAACTGGCAGAATGTGGTGACATTCCTGGTGGAAAATGGCGCTGATCTCTATGCAGAGGACGCTAATGGCCTCATTCCCCTGGATTACGCCACGGGCAAGGCTGATACCCAGTCTCTGGGTGCCTTTGATGTCATCGGTGAACTGCCGGAAATGGCGGCACTGATTCGAAAACTGATGGCTGAACATTCCAGGCCATGATGGTGGCTGCCCCGGGGGCAATGGTTTTTGACCAAAAAAGGGGGCGCTGCAGCGGCCCCTTTTTTCATGGCGGTAGTTGCGCAGGTCAGCATGACTGATGTCTTTGTCCGCCAGGCCGGCTCGATCACCTCGCAGACTGTGGCAGATGCCATTGCCCTTGCCATCCAGGAGAAAGGCTATGCCATTGTCGAAGACTCGCTGCCGGCATCGCTGCTGCAGTCACTGCTGGCGCATTTCCAGTCCCTGGAGGCGGAAAAATTCAATCGGGCAGGCATTGGTCGCGAAGGGGCATTCCATGTAAACGGGTTAGTCCGTACCGACGAAATCCATTGGCTGGAAGGCACACATCCGGCGACCAGTGCGTATTTCCACTGGATGGAGCAGTTGCGGATTGCGCTGAACAGGCGCCTGTTTCTGGGGCTGTTTGATTATGAATGCCACTATGCCTGGTATCCGGAAGGGGCATTCTACAAAACCCATTTCGACACCTTTCGTTTTGACCCTCTGCGCGGCAGCAGCACCCGCGTCATCTCCAGCGTGCTCTATCTCAATCCGTCCTGGCAGGCAGGCGACGGCGGTGAACTGGTCATCTATCACCCGGATCAGAGCGGCATCCTGGAAACGATCGCACCGTTGTTTGGCCGCCTGGTCCTGTTTCTGAGTGTGGATTTTCCCCATGAAGTCCTGCCCGTAAAGGCGCCGCGGTATTCCGTGACCGGCTGGTTCCGCAAGAACAATTCCCTCGCTGATAGTATCGATCCACCACGCTGATACCATCCCGGCTCGTTTTCAGGTTTTTCAATGTCGGGTGAAGCTTGCGGGAATTGCCTTTATCATCCGCTAAAACACAAGGGGGATATCATGAACACGATACTGAAAATATGCCGATCAAGCTGCCTGGTGGCCGGTTTGCTAGGCAGCCTGGTGGCTGGCGCACAGACCCAGGACGAACGGGCGCGCGAAGTACTGGAGGCAGCTGCTGAAGCCATGGGCGGTCTCGAGGTACTGCAAGAACTGGATAACTTCATGCTGACCGGGTTTGGTCAACGTTATTCAACCAACGGCAATCTTAGTCCCGATCCCAATGCGCCGCCCAAGTGGCAGTCAGTTACCGATGCGCGCCGCTATTTCGATTTGCGCGAGCAGCGGGCGCTTAACCAGGAACGAAACAGCTTCCAGTATCCGCTGGCGGCCTCGTTCGGACATACGTGGGCGCTCAATGACCAGGTTCAGGACCTGACCGGAATGCTTGATCATCCTGTGCCTGCGATTCTGGTCGCCCTGTCACCGCAAACCACGCTGGGCCCAGTCAGTACCGAAGACGGCTACACGGTTGTGCAGTTTTCACCCGATGGTGATACACCGTTCTGGATAGCGCTGGATCCCGTCACGCATCGACCGTACTGGGTGCGACGTATGACCGGGGACCACACACTGGGCGATGTGGTCAACACCACCTACTTCACCGGGTATGTGCCGTACTCTGGGATCGAGATGCCACTCGGGATCATGACGAAAATCGACTGGCGAGACCAGGTGACCTATATGCTCCAGGTAGATTCGTATCGAGTTGACCTTGATGACTTTCCTGACATTACGGAACCACCTAAACGTGCACTCGGCACAGCTGCACCAACAGTCAACATTACTGAACTTGCCGACGGCGTCTGGGACGTGCGCATACCCGGTATGGGGCTGGGCGGTGACGGTGGCCCGGTCATCGAATTCAGCGATCATCTTGTCATGTTCGAACCCTACGGTGACGAGCGCCTAACCCTGGCCCGGTTGGATGCCGCAAACCGGCTTGTGCCTGGCAAGCAGGTCACAGCGATTATCACCACGCATCATCATGGCGATCATGCCGGGGGTGTCCGTGGTGCGGTATCTCGTGGCGTCAGCATCATTGGCGAGCGTGAGACAGGCGCGTTTTATGAGGAGTGGGTGAATCGATCTGCCGTGAACTATCCGGATGCGCTGGCCCGAAATCCCCAACCGCTCAAATTCATTCCCGTGGATGACCAGCTGGTACTGGAGGATGAGATTCAGCGCCTGGAAATTTACCAGGTAGTTGGTCATGCCCACATGGGCAATGCCATTTTTGCCTACCTGCCGGAGGAACGTATCCTGATGGAAGGTGACCTGGGCGATGTGAACTGGGAATGGCACTGGTGGGCCGGTGCCCTGCAGGCGAATATCGACCACTACGGACTGGACCCGTTATGGAATGTGCCGGTGCATGGCGTTGTCTTGCCTGTCGATGAAGCACTTTCCCACCATCAGGCCCAGGCTGAAGCCGCCATGGCAGACTGTGCGGACATGCAGGCAAAAGGCATCCCGTTTTTTGGCTGCCCCGTGAAATACGATGCCAACGGGTTAACCGAGCTGGCTGATTAATCGAAGCGGTGCCGATAACGAGAGCAAGATATTCCGGGGTAGACTGGTCTGCATCATGGCGGAGGGGAAAATCATGACAACATTTCGACACGTGCTGGTACTGTTCTTGTGTTCACTGTCACAGACTAATGCCGTCCTGGCGCAGGCGCCTGACCCGGATGTTTATCGACAGCGTTCCATGCAATGGAGCGAACGCATGAACGAGCAGGCTCTCGCAGAATCGTTCAAGGGCATCACCACCCACGGCACGGTTCAGCCTGGCCTGTTTGAAATTCGCTCTACCGGTATTTCAACCGCACCGGTAAGCGCCGCTGCCGAGCGTTTCCTGGCCACCCTCAACGCCGACCAGCGTAAACGCATCAGTTTTGAGGTGGATGCCGACGAATGGCGCAAGTGGGCCAACCAGCATATCTATTACCGTGACGGTATTTCCCTCGAAGAAATGACTGCAGAGCAGCGTGAGGCCGCGCTGGCGATGCTGGCAGAATCGTTGAGTGCCCGTGGACTGGCGCTCTCCGAAGAGATCATGCATCTCAATACCACCCTGGGTGAACTCAATGGCGATAACTTCGTAGAGTACGGGGAAGGCAAATACTGGCTGACTATCATGGGAACACCTTCTACGACGGAGCCCTGGGGCTGGCAGCTGGATGGTCATCATCTTGACCTGAACTATTTCATCCTTGGCGACCAGGTGGTCATGACCCCGGCGTTTTGGGGCTCAGAGCCCGCTGTGGCGACTTCTGGCAAGTATGCAGGCACGGCCATCATGGCAGACGAACAGCGATATGGCCTGGCTATGATCAATGGCCTGGATGCCGAGCAGCGTGGCCGCGCCATACTGGAAACCCGCAAGACCGGCAACAACATCATGACGCAGGCCTTCAGTGACAACGTGGTGCTGGATTACGCCGGTATTCGCGTGGCGGATTTTTCCCCGGCGCAGAAGCAGCAGCTCATGCGCCTGATTGGTATCTATGTGGGCAATATGCGCGAATCACACCAGGGCTTTCGCATGGCAGAAATCGAAGCGCACCTGGATGATACCTGGCTCGCCTGGATCGGCGGTACGGAAGAGGACGATGTGTTTTATTACCGTATCCAGAGTCCGGTGGTGTTGATCGAATTTGATCATGAAACACCCGTGGGACTGACGCATCTGTATGAGCCTGGTGTGCCTTACAAGGAGCATATCCATGCCATCGTCCGCACGCCAAACGGCAATGACTATGGCAAGGACCTGCTCCGGCAGCACTACGAAACCCATCAGCACTGACCGGGGGTGACCCGGTCAGAACTTGCGGTAGAAGCCGAGCTGGTAAACCACCGGATCAATCTGGACATCCACTTGTAAGGACTGCACGCCGAGTCCGACACCGGTAGGTGACTTCACCGTGGCTTTGGTGTCGACATCTATCCACCATGCTAACGCCTTCAGCCCCCAGGAATTGCTGAGTGCGTCATCGAAGCCGATGCGAGCGGCCAGCCCCCAGGAATTGTCCAGATCGATGCTGTAATGCCCGAACACGCTTTCAAAATTGCCATCGGTTTGCTCATCAAAAAAGCCAGTGTAATTCACGCCTACACCGATAAACGGCTGCCAGGCGTTCTCGGCGGCATTGGGAAAAAACTGCATGCTGACAGTGGGGGGTGTAACGGCTTCGTTTCGCCGACGGAATATACGACCAGACGGTTCGTTGCCCTGGCTGTAATCCCATGCCGGAAAGGGGTGGCAGCCAGCAGCTCAAGCCCCCAGTGATCATCCATCATGTAAACGCCGGTGATGCTTGCCTGGGTATTGCTGTTGACCCCGACGCCCGTTCTTGTGCCCAGAGCCGAGGTAAGATTGCCCAGTTTGTCAGCAATGAGATCGCTACTGCTGTCATTCGGCTGCACCAGTGTCGGGCTTAAGCGCAACAGGGTGTCACCGCTTTCATGCGCTACCAGGCCAGCAGACATGAACACACATCCTGCCAGCAGGCCTGCTAGGGCAGGGGACAAATGGCTTGTGTGGTGGCACATTGTGTCTAATGTATTCATCATAATTTTACTGTCTGTGGCAGTTTCCTCCGTTTTGCGGGTCATGCTTTCAATCTAGCATCGGCAAGGTCATGATGGATTGCGAGGGGTCAAGCCACAGCGTGTCAATATCGGCTTTTCAGGAAGGCAGTTCCGCGCGTGATCACGTATAATTAATGACTGTTGTCTTAGGTTTTGATTTCGCTTCTCCTCAGGGGTATCACCATGGAAATAATCATCAAACGCAGAAACTTGCTTAAGGCGTTATGTGCTACGCCGGTCGTTGCCAGCCGTATCCATGCCCAGGAAGAAGGCCTGGGGCCACGCCAGGGGCGCATCAAGCAAAGTGTCATGCCGCAGGTATGGACTGGTACTGATTTCACCCTGCCGGAACGTTGCGAGATTCTGTCCCTGATGGGGTTTGCCGGCATGGATCTGCCACAGCCAGGCGATATCCCGGTACTGCAGGACTTCGGATTGACACCGACCCTGATGACAGCCCGTTCCGGCACATCGTTTCAGAACGGCATCATCCGGCGCGAACTGCATCAACAGATTGTTGATGAAACCCATGAAGGTATCGACATCTGTGTGGCATCAGGCTGCAAAAACCTGATTCTGTTTCCCGGGGAACGTCGCGGCATGTCGCGGGAGGAGGGCGCCGACAACGCAGCTGAAGTGCTGGCCAGAATTGCCCCTTACGCGGAAGAGAAAGGGGTGTATGTCTGTATGGAGATCACCAACTCCAAGGTGGCGGCCGACAACCGTGCCGACCAGGTCTTCGATGATATTTACTGGGGCTTCGATGTCTGCCGTCGCAGTGGCTCCCCCAATATCACAGTGGTTTATGACTTTTATCATGTGCAGATTGCCAACGGCGATGTCGTGCGCACCATGCACGACAATCTCGACATGATCACCCATATGCATGTCGCCGGTGTGCCGTCACGTCGTGAAATCGACCGCACGCAGGAACTCGACTATCGCTGGATCGCAGGTCAGATTGCCGATTCCGGCTACGAGCATTTCGTGGCCCACGAGTATCGGTCAACCGAAGGCCGCAATCCGCTGATCAGCCTGGCGGTGGGATACGACATCCTCACAGTCTGACGCTCGCGTCGGGCAGACATCCCGATGGTTTCTCAGCACAACGCCAAGTCATCTTCTAGGCATGTAGTGCTCGCTGGAGGCGGACATGCGCATGCCCTCATGCTTCGGCAATGGGGCAAGCGCCTGCCCCGGGATGTGCGATTCACCCTTGTCTCTCCCGATGCCCTGACGCCGTATTCGGGCATGTTGCCTGGCCTGATTGCGGGACATTATGCCTTTGAGGAAATCCATATAGACCTGGAATTGCTTTGTCGCTGGGCCGGTGTGTCTTTCTGCAAAGACAGGGTTGTGGGTCTCGATGCAACAAAAAAAGTATTGCTGCTGGCCAATGGCGCGCAACTGAACTATGACCTACTCTCGCTTGATACCGGCTCTGTACCTCACCAGTCTGTCGCAGGTGTTTCGGAACATGCCGTAGCGGTGAAACCGATCAGTGAATTCTGGCAACGCTGGCAGGACGTCAAAAGCGCTCTGTTGACCGCAACCTCCACCAGGCGACTGGCCGTTGTCGGCGGCGGGGCAGGGGCTGTGGAAATAGGCCTGGCGCTGGCCCATGCCTGTCATCACTTGCCCGGCGTAACAACCAACATCCGTTTTGCCTTGCTGTCTGCATCGCACGAACTGTTACCCGGCTATCCTGAAAAGATCCGACAAGCGGCCAGGCAGGCATGTGCCAGGGCGGGTATCGAATTGTTTGAAGGCAGCCGTGTTACAGAGGTGGGTGCTGACTACCTGCGGACGGATGACGGCCATCAACTCCCGGCAAATCATGTGTTCTGGTGCACCCAGGCTGCGGCACCGGCCTGGCCAAAAGCCGGAGGACTCGCCTGTGACAGGGACGGTTTCGTCAGTGTGAATCGCTACCTGCAATCCGTCAGTCACGACTCGGTTTTCGTCACCGGCGATCTGGCAGACATGAAAGAGTCACCACGGCCGAAAGCCGGGGTGTTTGCTGTCCGCCAGGCACCGATACTGAAATCCAATCTTCTCAGTGGGTTAAATGCGTCACCCATGAAGCCTTTCAATCCGCAACATGAATTCCTCAGTCTGCTGACCCTCGGTGCAAAGAAGGCGGCTGGCGGTCGTGGAATCTTTACGTTTTCCGGGCACCTCACCTGGTGGTGGAAAAACCGTATCGACCAGAATTTCATGACCCAGTTCAGGGAACTGCCCTGACGTTTTCTGATGGTTTCCTATTCAAAATACCCCGGCAGGGTGGCACTTCGTACATGGCCGTAGACGGTGGTAATTCTGTGTGACTGCGCGAATGTGTACACAATTTGTAAAAAAAATTGATTTTGCTGGCTTTTTGAACAATTCACTTCGGCTTAACTAGCTGATATATATGAATAAAAATACTTTTCAGTTACTCGATTGACCTGCGCAGAGCTTGCAGGTGAAAATAGACCCCCTTATTGAATTTTGTCGAGTAAAAAATTACATCGCATAAGTAGTAGCGGAACTCGGCAGGCTAAAAGTTCAGTAAGCGCATGCATTATTTATCTTTAAACCAAAAGGGGAGAAGTTCATGAAACTTTCCAAGATGAAAGTGGCAATATTATCCGCGCTCGCCGTTCAGGCGGGTTTTGTTTCCGAAACAGTCGTAGCGCAGGATGGCCCGGCACTTGAAGAAATTATTATTACTTCAACTCGTCGTGAAACAGATGTACAGGATGTGCCACTGGCCGTAACCGCACTGACAGGGGAAAGTCTGCAAAACCAAAATATTGAAAACCTAGAAGACCTGACCGGCGTTGTTCCAAACGTCCTAATTGCTGGCGGCAATGGCGGCACAACTTCAGGGTCTTTCTACATGCGCGGCATTCCCAATGTCGGCGTCTATATCGACGGTATCTGGCAGGTTTCCAGTAACGGCCTCTTGACCAGGGATTTTGTGGAACTGGATCGGGTTGAAGTTCTGCGTGGACCGCAAGGGACATTGTATGGTCGCGATTCCACCGGCGGCTCCATTCACATGCATTCCAAATTACCCGCAGAAGAGTTTGGCGTTAACCTCAATATCGGTGCTGGTAACCTCGATCGTCGTGACGTCATGGTCTCTGCCGATATTCCCATTTCCGATAATATCCGTACCAAATGGACATTAGGCAGCTATTCCCAGGATGGCTGGATCAAGAGCCTGACCACCGGCGACAATGCCGGCTGGCAGGACAGTGACGTTTTCCGGGGCGACATTCTTTGGACGCCCACCGATCGTTTGAGCTTGCGCCTGATTCACCAGGAAGACGACCAGGTAGGCCAGCAGGCCCGTGTACAGTCCCGCATTGACTATACTGTTGCTGATGTCCAGGGGTTCCAGATGGGTATTGCCCAGGCTGTGGATATTGCCAGTGGCGGCCGCTTTAATCCCAGTTATGCGCAAGCCGGATACCCCGGTGGCACATTAGGGAAGTGGGAAAGTCGTCTTTCTTCGACCAGCCCGAATGAGCAGTTCCTCGAACAGACCACGCTGCATGTGGACTTTGACGTCAGCGACACAGTGCACCTGAAGTATATGTATGGCAAAACCGTCAATGATGCATCCATATACAATGACTGGGGTGGCTCCGAATACAACTTCTTTGTGAACTACAACGTTAGCAAACTTGATCTGGATAGCCATGAATTCCAACTGACAGGGTCCTTGTTTGAGGATCGTGTGGATTATGTGCTGGGCTACTATTCATGGGACCAGAACAGTCGCAATCGTGGCGCGGAGTGGGGATCTGCCGACTGGACATTTGCGGCAGACAACAATGGCACCACACAGACTCTGGATTGGGCCACTGTTATGGCAAGTCCCCAGTGTAATGATGCACCATCTGATCGTGGCCTGACGTTCCCGGGCAATGTGTGGCCGCAGCCGTGTAGTTGGCTGCCCTATGGGTGGGCGGCGGCCTTTGCCGGTCCCGGTTTTGCCAGTAACCAGTCTGACCGGCTCAATGGTGGATCGCAGGAAGGTGATGCGATCTTCGGTGAGTTGACCTGGTACATCAATGATGCCTGGGATGTCACGGTAGGTTATCGCACACATGATCAGGACAACATTGCCCATGCCATGTCACCCGCCCAACTGGCATCTAACATTGCCAATGGCCTGACTGAAGCGCGGCCGAATGAGCTCAACACCCTTTTTGCCAACCGGGGTATGGCTGTTGCAGGCCCACTGGATGTCTTCACTCCCACCAGTTTCAGTGCTGATACCTATCGCTTTGCCACTACATACGACCTCACAGATGACGTCATGATATACGGCGGCTATAGCGAAGGTTTCAACTCGGGTGGAGTTTCCCAGTACGAAGATTCGGTAGGTCCCGTCAGCATTAACTATGCTCCCGAGATGATCGAGAACTGGGAACTGGGCTTACGAGCTGATCTTCTTAAT
>Ga0181558_10000640_pt1 | contig 32789 bp, 23 predicted proteins | sample 011ome_22_FD_133754 | JGI IMG/M metagenome (GOLD analysis project Ga0181558, IMG submission 133754) | Coastal salt marsh microbial communities from the Groves Creek Marsh, Skidaway Island, Georgia - 011507BT metaG (megahit assembly) | ecosystem: Environmental > Aquatic > Marine > Intertidal... | reverse complement strand
GTTGGATTTTGACCTCTTGGTGGCGACTCCGGATATGATGCCGAAGGTTGCGAAGTTGGGGAGACAACTCGGTCCGAAGGGTTTGATGCCGAACCCGAAAGCCGGTACGGTGACGACGGATGTCGCCACTACGGTTGGTGAGTTTAAGGGCGGTAAGGTTGAATTTCGTGCGGACAAGCAAGGTATTGTGCACGTTCCGTTTGGTAAGTTGAGCTTTGCCGAGGGTGATTTGTTGACAAACTTGCAGTCGGTTGTGAACGCTATCGACGCGAACAAGCCGACTGGGGCGAAAGGAAACTACTGGAAATCTTTGTACATCGCTTCCTCTATGGGACCGTCGGTTCAAGTTGAAATTTCCGCGATTAGACAGCAAGACTAAAGCTCAAATGGCAAGAAAGAGAGAAGAAAGAATTTGTAACGTAAACCTTAGCTTAAACTAGAAGAGAGAGAGAGAGAGAGAGAGAGACTTGACTATTAATTGAAATATATAATGTGTGATATTGACTGATATATTATTATATTAAAACTGAATAATCGCTCTCTTCGTTATATGTAGAACTATATTTGATCACTATCTAGTCTACGTATATCATGTACATAAACGTGCGTCTTCATCAGCGCAACTTTAAAAATCTCTAAAAGAATATAGAAAACAAGGTGGTTCCGCTTTCACATTCTATATGCTGTGCTCTCTCAGTGAATGCGGCAATAAATGAATATAAATACAGCAAAAAAAATCGTCATGAAATTATTGGTAGTTTTCCAAAGTCGTCTTCGGCTCGTCGAGAATATCCAACGGAAGATCTATGGTATCGAGGCGGGAGTTCGCGCTGAAATTTGAGTTTTCAGTGAGTGCGGATGAGACCCTCACGAAACCATCCTGTTTTGTCCGAGGAACGTTATTCACCGCCTGGTTACCGCTATAGACTATGCCGCTGTTGCTACTGAATGCTTGCGAATGAAAACCACCGGTTAAGCCTACTGCCGTAGACCCTATACCATTATTATTAGCACTAAAGTCTTGCTGCTGCTGCTGCTGCTGCTGCTGCTGCAACGCAAACGCCTTTGCGGCGCTTTCGGCAGCCGCACTCGCGTTTGCATATAATTGCTCCGCGCCTATCATTCCCGCAATGGAATTATTCGTATTGTACATGCGAGCATCGTTACTATTATTATAACCCATCGCCGAAGAAGTCGATTGATCGATAAACGCCTGGTCGATTGAATATCGCTGATTCTGCGCTTGCCCGTAATACGCGCTCGCTTGAACGAAATCCTGCGGCTGCCCGTTGGCCTGACTCGACAAGTACGACGCCTGTTCCGGTGCAGAATTCGTAGCACCAAAGTGCAATTGCTGCTGATGCCCACCTCCACCAATCGTCTGCGCGTAGCGATTGTAATTACCACCGTTCACAAGATTCGCTTCCTGTCCAGCCGCGCCGGCGTATTGATAGTGATGATGATGTTGCGGCAGGCCCGGTATCGATTGGCCGCCTCCTCCCGGCGGTTGTTGCCCGCCTCCTCCCGGCGGTTGCTGCTGTTGCCCGTAGTACGCCGACGCGCCGTTCTGTAACTGTCCAGGCATTCCATTACCGACCATTGTCGGTAACGCACCGTGGAAAAATCGGCAACTGTTTTAAAAAGTAAAGTATGATATAATATATAAAAAAGAGAGCGTGCGTGTTGTTGTGAGCGTCGCGGTTGAATACAATACAAAAAAGACGGCGCGCTCGCGCGGCTGCCCAAAAAAGAACCGAGAAAAAAATCGTCCCAATTGGTGTCGAAGGGATTTTTTTTGGCCTTCTTCCCTCTCTCTCGATGTTCGATGTAAAAACGCTTTGCGGCGTACCTGGATCTGAAACACCTCCCGTTTTGGAAGTCTCTGCATATGGGCTGCGATGTCTGTCGAGGAGAGAGAGAGAGAGAGAGTGGACGAGTCAGTTTTGATGAGAAAGAGTATCTAAAGACACACGGAGAGAGAGAGAGAGAGAGAGAAGCGAGTCGTCGTCGGTTCAAAAATTAGGTTCGTTGTTGCTTTTGCTGACGCAAAAAACAGAAAAATTCATACGAAACACACACCTGCGGCAGCTGCGCGCCTAAACCCTCCGCGTGCGCGTGCGAATACTTGCAGTTCTCTCTGAAACACGCTCCCTGAGAAAGAGAGAACACATTCGGTCAGTTTCTTTCTCGCCGGTAAAACAAAAAGAGCAAACCTTTAAAAAGTCTCGGCATATTTCTTCCCCGCCTCCACCGGCGCCGGTTGAAGGCGAAACAAGCGGATTCGACAAACTGTTGTTGAATTGCATCCTAAAAAACTCTTCTCTCTCTTCCCCAATTTTTTTTTTATGTGCGTTGTTGCAGCCGCGTGATGTATGTGCAACGTGTTTACGTGTGTGCGCGCGCGTTTATAAACGGGCGGGTATAGAGAATAACGACCGCGTTTTGCGCTCTCTGGAGTTTTGTGCTTGCGGGTTTGCGTGTGGCGTGTTTGCGTTGCGCTTTGTTTTTTCTGGCGTTTAATTTTCTGTCTGTGAATCCCTCTCGTTTTGAACGGCTTGTCCCTTGATAATTTTGGGCGCTTTTTCGTTGATTTTTTTTCTTCTCTCTCGCTTTTAAAAATACAACAACAACAAAAAACCCACACGCACGCGCACGCGCGAGTGATGCACAGAAAAGACTACCGACACACAGAGAGAGAGAGAGAGAGAGAGAAAAGAGAAAGATGACGACGACGACGATTCGTTCGGTGGCGGAGTGCCTGGAACGGTTAGTTTTGAACGGCATCGAAGCGGACGCGAGAGAAGTCTCGTGCGAACTCTCGCTCTCTTCTTCTTTCCAGGAGCAGCGGCCTTCTTGGATACGAGTCCGAGACGACGGCGAAGGGATGACGGAGAAGGATTTACATTTGGTCGGAGAATACGGGTGCACGTCGAAGCGAGGGAAGCGCGGGGCGTCGTTAGCGTCGATCGTGGAGAGAGCGTCGCGCGTGCAGATCGTGACGAGGAAGAGGATGGGCGGTGGTATGACTTCTGAAGCCTCTCCTTCCACGAGAACGTTCTCGGCGACGCTTTCTTCTTCCGGCAGCCGGAGTACGAGAAAAGTGAAAGGTATGCAGCCGAGCGCGTACCGAACTTCTGGAACTATAGTTACGGTGCACGATCTCTTTTCGCAAAGGTCGACGTTGATTCAGAAGAAGATGAAAGCGGATGGGTTTGAGAAGTATTCGAAGGCGTGCGAGAAGGAGGCACTCGAAAGCGTGTTCGCTCTCTCGCTCATAAATCCGAGAGTTACTCTCGTTTTGACCATGAACGAAAAAGAACTCTTCCGTAGTTCTGGGAACTGTCTGGCGAACTTAGCAGCTTTTTACGGAGAAGAAGATGTCACCGTGCGCGCGTTGCGTCCGGTGTGTCACGAGAACTACGGCAGTATTCCGATGCGCACTTCTGGATATATTACTTGGGCCGAAAACTACATTCACAGAAGAAAAATTCAGTACCTATACATTAATAGGGTCCATATGAAGGAGCGAACAAACTATCACGCGCTCATAGAGAAAACGTTCGAGGAGATTCACAAAAAAAAGTCTTCCTCCGTCGCGTACGTATTGAATATCTCGATAAGAACGGTAGACGAAACAAACGAAGAGTTGATCTCAACTTTCTTACGCGAAGCTTTGCGAAAGATATCGTCCGAAAACATCAACGAGAAAGAAGACGTGGCGGAGTCTCCGCGCGTGCCATCGAGTTCGTCTCAGAAGAAAAGCTCGTCGAAGAAAAAAAGACACCTCGACAACGACAACGACGACGAAGAAGAGGAAGTGAAGAAACATAAGCAGCAATGCAAGTGCTGCACGATTCAAAAGCCGCCATTTCAGCTGAACAATGCCATTCTATCTCCAAAGAAGATGCATTCATCACCCAAAAAAAACTGGATAAATCCGGCGTTTACTCTCGTTAATAACCGCGAAGTGTTAAAGCTTCCACCTTCGTCCAAAACGGTTACCTCCGATGAGCTCCGAGAGTCCATCGTGGTTGGACAGTTTGCGAAAAAGTTTATCGTTTTGATAACCAGAGACACCAAAGAGATAATATTAATCGATCAACACGCCGCTGACGAACGAATTATTTTAGAAGACCTCGAAAAGAGCTACCTCGAAAAGCCGTCAACGGGGCGAAAAGCGGTCAATCTCGAGATGAAACTCGATCGAGACGAATACATCACTTTGTGCGACTTTCGAGACATCATCGTCCGTTCCGGATTTGAATGGGAAGAAATTGGACTGTTACACATCAAATTAACGCGCGTGCCAGATTCTCTGACCAACGACGTGCTCAAGGAGTTTAAATCTTTCCTACACGAGCTCGCCGAAAACGGCGGCGGCCCTCCTGTGGCTCTCCCGCCTTCGCTTCGTCGCGCGTTCGCCAAAAAAAGTTGTCGCTCGGCGATTATGTTTGGCGATCGACTCACCCTGAAAGAGTGCACAATCATCGTTAAATCTCTGAGCGAATGCAAATTGCCCTTCTTTTGCGCGCACGGAAGACCAACATGTGTACCGCTGGGTGCCATCAACGAGAATTGACTTTACGCAGATAGATAGAAAGAGAGAGACTTCCCTTTTGTACACCTTTAAATTTGAAAACGCACACGAGTATTTTTTGCTTTCAAAAAAGCCACAGAATTCTGCTGCGCTTTGCAGACGCATCCACACGTACACACAAACAGGTTACGGACTGATAATTCGCTCGGTTCGTTCGCGGATACGATACGAAAATCCACCGCCATGGTCGCCTCCTCCTCCTCCTCTTTGAAGCCGCAAGACCTGCAGAAACTGACCGTGGTAAAACTCCGCGGCGAACTCGAAAAGAGAAAATTAGATTCCTCGGGAACGAAGCCGATTTTAATCGCGCGACTGAAAGAGTTTTTGGAAGAGAACGAAAACGGCGGAGATGGCGGCAAAAACGCCGAAGACGAAAAAAAGGAGGAGCGTAAGAAAAGTGCAGAGGCTGAGGAGACGCCCGCGACAGAAGGAGAAGGAGACGCGAAAGGAAACGAATTGGAGACCACGACGATTGAAAACGAACAAGAAGAAACTCGTGATACTAACAACAACAACAACAACAACAACGATGACGAAGAAAGAGTAGACCCAGCTCCTTCTTCTGTAGAAACGGACGAGGAAGCCGATGCAGCGTTTGACGCGCATGACGACGGCACGAATCCAATCGTCAAATCAAACAGATTGACGAACGCTCGAAAAATTCTTCGGAGGAACCCATACGACGCGTCCGCGTGGGACGTGTTCTTCGTCGAGGCGAGAGGAAGGCCGTCCGTGGCAAAGGATGTGTACGAGGAGATTTTACGGTATCATCCGAGATGCGTGAACGCGTGGATCGCGTATGCGCAAAATGCTATGGAGAAGAAAGACGACGAGGCTGTTTCGGAGATTTTTTCGAGGTGTTTGAGGGACGTTTTGGCGCCAGAGTTGTGGTTGGCGTACGTGAACTACGCAAAGGCAACGAATGAGAACGGGACGACAGAGGAAGGGGCGAGAGCGATCAAAGCGGCGTTTGAATATTGCGTTGATCACGTGGGAGAAGACGTAGAGAGTGGAAAAATTTGGCAGGAGTACGTCGAGTTCATAAAAGAAGTGAGCCCGGGGTTTATAGCGGTACGTTCACATTCAATTTTGTTTTTTATATTTCGTTCTGTTTGCGCGACAAAAAAAAAGAGACCAAAGTTCGTGGCGCGTGACGAGTTACAAGTATCATGGGTAATTTGCGACTGAAACGGGTTCGCCCCCGATAAATGGTGTTGACAACGATGCCTCTGATGCCACGAACACTTGATGGATATTTTGTCTTTTCTTTCTCTCTCCCTTCGAGATGGTTGATTTATAATTTGCAGCGTTTCTTTATTTTGATATTGACTTCCAAGTGCTCTTTTCTTCTTTTATGCAATTCTTCTCACAGCCGGAAGGTGCGCAACCCGAGCAGTACGAAACCGCACGCATAATGGAGCTCCGTCGCGTGTACCAGCGTGCAATTTCCGTTCCCACGCAATCTCTGGAATCCTTAGTGAATGACTACGAGGCTTTCGAAAATTCGTACGATAAAAAGTTTGCGAGAACGTTGCTCGCAGAAAACGCTCCCAAGATATTCGCTTGTAAAACCGCATACAAAGAGCGCGAAGCTCTGAATAAGGCTCTTTTTGAAGGTTTAGGTTACGATTTGCGCGTGCATAAGAACGGCATCGCCGTGGGCGATCCCGTGCACACGACGAAAGCCGCAGATTGTCATGTAGACGCGTTTAGACGATTCATCGCGTGGGAGAAAACGAACCCGCAGAAATTGGAAGCGGTAGGCATTGTTAGCAGCGCTGCGGCAAAGAAAGCGGCAGCAGATAAAGCAGAAGAAGAACCACCTCGCGTTAGGGAACGCATCGCACTAGCGTACGAAAAATGTCTGTTAACGTGCGAGAATTATCCCGAAGTTTGGTTAGAATACTCTCACTGGCACGAAAGCGCGGGCCGGGTGGGAGATGCTGCTGAAATATTGTCCCGAGCGCGTACGGTGCTTCCGGGGTCAATCATGCTCTTGCTCGCCGCAGCAGATTTAGAAGAGTCGCAACAAAACTTTGAAGGAATGAAAGCTGTGTACGAATCGTACATGGCGTCGTACGAAGAGAAGCGCGAAGCTGAAAAGGCAGCGATGGGAGAAGTCGCAACCGTCAAAATGATGGACGATGACACTTCGGTCGTGTACGCCGAATATATTCGCGCGTGTCGACGCTCAGATTCCCAAGCCTCCTCTCGAAAAGCTTTCTTGCGCGCACGTAAAGCTCCTGGATGCAGCTGGCTCGTATATGCCGCCGCCGCTTTGGTGGAATGGCGCTACGACGAAGCCGACAAACCGTGCCGAAACGTATTTGAACTCGGTCTCAAGACGTACATGGACGTACCCGCGTACGTTTTGACGTACACAAATCACTTAATATCGCTCGGTGATGTTGGTAATACGAGAGTAGTGTTTGAACGCGCATTGAGCGTAGGAAAACCAGACGTTTCCATCTTTGACGCTTTTGTGAAATTTGAACACGAGTATGGCTCCTACGAGTCCTTTCGCGCCGCTGAAATTCGAAGAAGCGAGTTTTTAGAGCCTAGCGCTGCGTCCATGGATCCAGGACTTTCCTCGAGGCTGACGGCGGCAAAATTAGTCGCGAACGTGTTTGAACGACACAACTTCATTCCAGACGTTGCGCCTTTGAGAAGTGAAAGTTTATCTCACTACGCGAATCTCGGCGTGTCTTCTATTAAGAAGCACATCGCCATGTCTGTAGCGTCGGGTAAAAAAGAAATTTCTCGACCTAAACCACCTCCACCGCCGAAAGCGCCTACAGGTGCGCCACCTCCTCCTTCGAAAGCTGTTTCCACCAAGGCACCTTCAGCTTCAGCTCCGAGTGAGGCGACGACAACTACTGCTCCGCGTGCCGTGCCGCCGTCCATCGGTCTCTCTGCTTTACCCGTCGTAGTAGCACCGCATCTCCCGGAAACCTTGCGCGAGTTATTTAATAAACTCCCCGGTCCGGTAGCGTTCGCGAAAATGCCAGCGCCGAGAGTCGACGCCGTCTTGGACGCTTTGAAAAACGCAGATCTGACCATCGAAGGTAAAGCTGAGTTGTTGGCGCAGATGCAAGGTAAAGATACTCGACCACAAAGCATGGGTTCAAAAAGAACAGCAACGCAAATGATGACACCTGATATGATGGCAGGAGGCGAACCGTCGTCGTTCAGAATGCCAACAAAGGATGTCTTTCGCGAGCGACAATCGAAGATGCAAAAGGCATCGGCAGAGTACCAATAGAATTTATTAGCGTGCGTGTAAAAAGAAACGTAGTAGTATTCGCCGATGATGTTTTATTTTATCGATCTACTAAAAATTGCGTATTACATGTGAAATTTGCGAGTGTGTTTTTCTCTCTCTCTCTCTCTCTCTCTCTCTTTCTCATTCTCACTTCGCGCCCTTCCAGGCGCCACTACCTATATAAACGTTGTGGTTAACGTGCGTGTATATCATTACTGTTTCCGAATGCGTCGCGCTCGTCTTACTTTCCTCCCACTTGTTCCATCATCACGTCCAAAGAATCGCCGTCCTCCATGTCCAACTCTTGCGGCGTCTGGTCCTCTCTCACTCTTTCCCCGTCGAACAAGAATCGAACCGAGCCCGGTTGGAGAGATTTGCGCTGCAAGAACGCGTCGAAGATCTGCACACGAGAAAGAAAGCAAGCGCGTTAGTTAAATATATTACGTTTTTTGGCTATAAAATAATTTTGGGTGCCAAGATTTCAAAGGCAACCTGTCTTTTCTTTTTTTTTTGTCCCCGACGAGAAAAAGAGAGAGAGAAAAACGAAGAAACACAACGCGAAGAGAAGAGAGTTACTCTCTTTTAAAAAAAGGAACCCCCCGAACGCTCCCAAAAATTGCGCGTTACCTTCTTGAACTTGGTGCCCATCTTCACCTTGAAGTGCACCTCGGCGTTGTCCTGTTGTTTTTCGCGAGAGCGGGGAGAGGAAGAGAGAGAATCGCGTCAGAGAGAAGGAGAGAGAAGAGATGTACGCGCGAGAAAGAAGAAGATCGCCCCTCGAGTTTTGAAAAAAAAGAACAGAATTTTCTCTCTCTCTCTTTCGAAAGAGCGCGCGCGCAACACGAAGCGCGGAAAACAGAGAAGAAGAGGGAGAAGAAAAGGAGGAGGAGAGAAAAAGCAGCCAGCGGCGGCGCGCACCTGGTCCTTCACTTTCAAGTTGATGTGTTCGCCTTTGTCTTCTTTCTTTTCTTCTTCGTTGTCCATCGTGTTTTTTTGTTTTTACTTTTTCTTGTGCCGCTTTTCGAGAAAAAATTTTCCCCAAAACGCCGAGCGCGCAGTGCGAAGAAGAAGAAGACGAAAAGAGAGAAGCGCGTCATCGAAAAATCAACACTGTTGAGATGGCGTCGTCGTCTACCACCGCCACATCATCCGCGAGAAAGATAGCCCTCGCCGCGGCGCGAATATTCCAAACCGCCTTGAACGACACGAACGCGCCAACCGGACGAAAACTCTTGAAAAAAAGCTTGGTCGGACCGACGCTGACGAGTTGGTACCCGGAGAAGATTCAGAGGTTGGATCTGTTGTTTGAAGATCCGGAGGATAAGCGGAGGAAGGTGAAATTAGAGAGGATGAAGAGAAGAGGGAAAGGACCTCCGAAGAAAGGGGAAGGGAAGCGGTCGAAGAAGAAATAGAGGGTAGCGTTCGAGAGAGAGAGAGGGAACCTAGAGTGTAATTTTAGAGTCACACACACGACAACAACGATAGTAATAATAATAATAATAATAATAATAGTAATACATTTCTGTCCTAAATCATCTGCTGTTAGCGATACACGCGACGGAGACTAATCGCATCGCCCCGGAGGAAAGTAACAACCGAACGTTCTTTTCGCCTCGCATTTCGTGGAAATAAAAGTAGCCAATCGCCGCGGCGACCACCGAAGGGAGCGTGCTAATAATCGGAAACGAAATCGACATCGAGAGCGCTTTGTTGGCGACGAACCAAGAGGTTTGAGCGATTCCCCACATGACACCAGAAATGAACGCCGGAACTACGGTTTCTTGACGAATGTCGGGATATCTGTCCGTGGATTTTCGGACGACGTGCGCGTAGTGGAGCGCAAACGCGACGAGCGTCGTGAGTAAAATCCCGCAGAAGTGAGAAAACACGTAATCGAGCGCGTCGTCGCTGTGCGCACCGCTCCGATCAGCTCTCAAATTCTCCACAGGATTAAAGGTCACGCCGTAAAGAAAACCCGAAAGAAGAGATAACGCAATCCCGTAATGTTTCTTGTGGTGTGTCGCGGAACTCTCCACGCTACCGTTACGCAACGCGGCTTCGTCGTCGTCGTTGTCGTTGTTTAAGAACGCGTTCTCTTCTCCTTCTTCGTTTCTCCTCTCAATGCTACCACCACCACTACTACTACTACTACTACTGCTTCCTAACCTACCAGTTGTCGTCGCGACCGTCCCATCGATCTTCGACGCGACGTACAGCGCCGCGCACGCCAACGCCACCCCGAACGCGTTCAACGCCGGTCTCGACACCTCTTGCTTCTCCACCCCCAAGATGCCAAATCTCGCGCTCATCCACCCAGAAAGCATACACGTGGACGACCAGAGGAGCATCCCGACCGCCAAACCGACGCTTTTCACGATCGGCACGACGCATAAATTCCCAAGCGCCCAAAGGCACCCACCGTACGTCGCTCGGTGTTCAAACCGCGGAAATCCTTGAAACGATTGCACTAAAACGCCAACGAAAAAAACGCCACTCGTCATGCAAACCGCGAAAAACACTCCGTCGCCGACGTTGAGCTTTTTCACGGGCGCGTAGTTGGAGCCGAAGAACACCGCGGCGACGAGGCAGCAGAGATATCCCACGAATATTTCGTCGTCCATATTCCGTCAGAAGATATATTCTTTTTTTCTGTTTTGGAGCATTTTCTCCATTTTTAGGCATCTTCTCTTCTTGCAAAAAGAAAGCAAAGTTTATTTATACACACGTCATCATCATGGGCGGCAAGTCGCGCCCGAGCAAATTTACCGAAGCCGTGCGTCTCTCTTCGCGCGCGCGGAGCATTATTCTTTTCTCTTTTTAAAAATCGTTATTAATCAACGCGCGTCGCGGGTCTCGCGAGTCTTTTATTTGCACGCGCAACGACCACTCTCTCCCCTGGCGGCTCACACACTTTTCCATTTCTCTCTCTCTCTCTCTCGAAACGCAGGACAAAGAAATGCTCGTGCGCATCGTCAAAGACGCGCAGCGGACGAAAATATCCGGCCTGGACGGGACGTTCAACGAATTCGTGGAGAAACACGGGAAAACGGCCAAGTTGAAGCAAACGCACGATCCGAACAGGCACGATTGGGAGGTGTTGGTGAAATTCGTGGAGAGCGTGTTGGGAAAAGAGCGAGAGGAGACGGATGTCGCGGTCGCCGCGGGAAACGACAAAGAAGAGGACGGAGAGACGATTAAAGGCGGCGTGAAAACTGATGGAACAAAGGCAAAGAATGGTAGTAGCGGTAGCAGTAGTAAATCGTTCGAAGAGACGATATCGAGACACGTGAGTTGGCAGAAGAAGAACAAGAAGCGAAAGGAATGGAAAGAGTGGCACGAGAGCTGCGAAGACGAGAAGGAAAAGTACGGCGAGGAAGGTTCGAGGGCGAATGCGCTGTGGAAATTAGTTAACATGTGCGAAGAGAGCGCGCAATTCGACGAGAACTACAATCGGTTTCCTTCGCACATGGACAGTTGGTTGAGGACGAGTTATCGACCGGGGAGGTGGTGCGTGGAGAAGAACGTGAAGCCGAGGATGGTGGCAATTGATTGCGAGATGTGCGAGACCACGACGGACAATAAGGCGTTGTGCGCGATATCTGCGGTGGATGAAGATGGAAATAGATTGTTCGACGCGTTAGTGAAACCACCAGATGCGATTATAGATTATAGGCACGAAATTACCGGATACACGGAGGCAGATTTCAAGGACGTGACGTTGACGTTGGACGAGGCGAGAGCGCAACTCGTGCAATTGTTGGAAGGACGACGTTTAGATAGCGACGGTAAGGAGAAAGAAGAAAAAGATAAAGGTGTGCACGGGTGTATTCTCGTCGGCCACTCGTTATCGCACGATTTGAGAGCTTTGCGATTGGACCACAGGCCAGTCATCGATACGTCTTTGCTGTTTTCGTTCAAGGAACTGCCGAGAGCGACGCCGGCGTTGGCGGATTTATGTCAGATGGTTTTGGGATACGAGATGCGAGAGAAAGGATCAGCGCACGAAGCCTTTGCGGACGCACTGACCGCTATGAAAGTAGTGGGAAAGATCGTGGAAACGAGCATAGCGAAAACTGAGTTCGTTTTGCCGGCGCCGGAACGTTTGCTAGTATTATTCGAGGCGAGAAGACAGGCGGCGAAGGAGAATAGGAAAAACGGAACGCCAAACAAGAAACGAAAAGGTACCGTGGATGAAGGCAATGGGAAGACGACCAATCGCGTTGCCGGACGAACCCTCTTCATTCATCGTCTCCCGCGAGGCGTTAAAAAGGAAGCCATAGAATCAATCTTTGAAAACGTCATCAAGACGACCACGAAATCAGAAAAAGAAGACGAAGGCAGTCAAGAAGTCATCAAAATCGAGACGATTAAAGGAAAGTTTGAAGTGGAAACCGGCGATATCGCACCAGAAACTGAAACGGTATCCATGTTTGCATCTTCCGAAAGAGTTGTCGTCCCAGCTTCGAAGCACGCTCCGACAACTTCAGCGTACGTGGCTTTCGATTCGGTAAAATCCGCCCGCCTGGCTTTCGAACGCCTCAACGGCGCCTTGAGCATCGACGCGCTCGGTCGGCCACAAAAGAAAGCCAAAATCTCTAAACGCTTCGGTTTCGAAAAGTTAATATGCGTTCGCAACGACACGATCACCGAGAAAGAGGAGGAGCAAGTCGCGGAAGAAAAAGAGAAAGCGCCCCCGCCTCTCGCGTTTCCTCCGAGCTCGGCGCAAAAGAAGAAGAAGCCGAGACAGCGCAAACCGAAGACGATTGCGCTCCCTGGCGATAAGTAGGAAGTTAGAATGGCAGTCAATGAGCGGAAGAGAAGCAGAGAAAATGTGCGAGTCTGTGCGATTTTGAAGACGTTGATGATTTTGATGTGTGTATTTAGCATAGCTTTTTTAGGGATCCAAGCACTCGATTTAGAAAAATATCAGCGTATCTTTTCATCCCGGGAACACGCCATCACAAAAAAGACTCCCCTCCTTGCATACATATAATACCATCATGCGCGCAGCAATCACGGTGAAGGAAGCGTGCGTACCGTCGACGTCGTATTCTTCTTCTTCTTTTAGAAGAGGAAGAAGGACGAGTTTGAAGAGCGGAAGAGCGACGATGTTGAAAACGAACGCGTCCGCGAACGATGAAAATGCTAATCCGTTGTCGCAATCGAGCGTCGGGCAAGTCTCCTCGAACGACGAGAGTTTTACGCTGGCAGCTGCCGTCGGCGAGGATTCCACGCTGGCAGAGAAAAGAAACGAGTTCCAAGAGGCGATCGCGAAAGCGCAGAGCGAGCAACAAGATAAGAAGATGTTCGACGAGAAGAGCGAGAGTTCGACTTGGGAGGTGAAAGAAACGACTACTGACGCTTTGAATATATCGGCGAAGCCTTTGACGGATCCGAGTCCAATTAACGTAGACGCGACGGCGATAGAAAAACAAACGAAGAAAAAGGACGGCGAAGATGATGATGACGAACCGCTGCGTATGATTGGTAGCGCGCCGGTAAAGTCAGCCTCGGAAGAACCGGCGTTTTCCAAGCAGCTTTCGAAGACGGTGAAGGCGTTGGTTCCCGAAGGCGCATCCGCGGCGACGGTGTTGAGAACGACGAAACGGTTCATGGAGGCGTACGAGGCTGGATTAACGCCCGAGGAACAAATTGGATACGCGCTCGGGGTACCGGCGGATAAGTTGAACGAGACGCAGAAAAAGTACGCGCCATTGGTAGCAGAGAAGTTGAAGGAAAACGCCATGCAGTTGAAGGGCGAGTTGTTAGCGGCGACGACTTTGTACGAGGCTGGAATTCAGGCGTATAGCGTAGGTCAGTATCCGAAAGCGTTAAAATTGTTCGGAGAGGCTTTGGAGGAAACGAGTGATACCAGTTTATTGGGTGGGAAAATCCAAATCTACAAAGCGTTGACCTTGTATGCGTTGCGTCGACTGGAGGAGTGCATCGATTTGTATACATTTTTGGAAGGAACGCATCCGATTGGAAGCATTCGTAGACAGGCTGGTGAGTTGAAGTATATCGCCGAAGCGCCGAGGTTGGAATTACAAGAGGATGAGTACGTCGACGTCCCGGCAGGAGTGAAAGATGCCAATAGCTATCGCGGGTACGGGAAAGCGGTTGGGAAATCTGGAAAACCAAAGGTGCCCAAAACCTATACCGAAGAAGCGTTGGAGAGAGTGAACTACGCCAAGTACACGCCGAATCGGTTACAACTGATTGGGTGGACTGCTGTAGCCTTAGGACTAGCTTTGTACGGCGCGTACGTAACGAAGTGACTTGCAACAATTGTTATGATTATTCTTAATTCGTGAAACACTTTTCAGATTACAATTAATGTGGAAACGCTCTCTCTCTTTTTGAAAAAATTCGCAAATTCTCTCGGCATCTTTTCTTTCTTCGCGCGTCCGTCTCGTTCTCGACATACTCGCCCACCGCCTACAACTCTTTCTAGTTCACACTTCCACTCTCGCTTTTCAAATACATTTTTGTTGTTATTGTTATTGATGTTCTTTTTAATCGATCTCTGGATCGACAATACCTCCGTCGCTGATGGAATACTGCGCTTCGTTTTCCGGCAAAGTCGGCGAGCACGCGACTTTGGCTATTCTGTTCCCCCCTCTTCCTTTCCTCAGCGCCAATCTCGTCGTACTTGCGTGTGCCATGATGTTCCCACCAATTGGTTTTTGTGCGTTTGCCCCGGCAAACATTCCCCCTTCTGGATTCGCGACGACTTGGTTGGAAACGATCACCCCGCAGCCGAACTCGCTGGCCAACTTCGCCAAGTGTCTCAAAAACTTACCCAATGCCATTTGCCTGGCAGATAACTCCCCTCTTCCCTCAAATTCCGTTCGGAACAAGTTCGTGGCAGAGTCGACGATGATGAGCGAAAAGTGCTCCTCCGCGAGCAACGCACCCGCCGCTACCAACAACTCTTGCTGATGCTCCGTGTTGTTCGCTTTCGCGTAGGCGATGTTTTCCAAAGCTGCCTGTGGATCAACTCTAAATCTTTCCGCGATTTGCATGATACGCTCCGGTCTGAACGTCCCTTCAGTGTCGATGTACATCACCTTACCACCACCTCCTCCCATCTCCACTGGAAGCTGCCCAGTCACCGCCAAAGTGTGCATCAACTGCGTCTTCCCCGTTCTAAACTCTCCGTAAAGCTCCGTCATCGATCCAGATTCGATCCCCCCTTGCAACATATCGTCCAACGGTTTCGACCCAGTGCTAATCTTCACCAAACTCATTCTCGAGTGTGCAATCGTCGACGCAGACTGAAACGTATCGTTGACCTGCTTCGTGGAAATCGCTTTAAGCTTTTCCACTTTCTGTTCGGACAAACCTTTGATTTGCGTCAACGCCTTCCTCGACGCAATCGACAGCCCCTCCATCGTACACAAACCTGCGTTTCTGAGCTTCTCGATGTCGTTCGCGTTGATCCCATGATTCTATTAATAAAGAGAGAGAGAAAGAAAGAGAGAGAGAGAGAATGAATGAAAATCAGAGCGTTAGCGTTGTTCAGAGGAAAAGATGTAAACACGAGAAGAAGAAGAAAAGAAGAAATAATATATTTCTTTCGCGCGGCGCAAAAATGTGTGCACCCTCTGGAGCTTCTCCCCCCCTTCCAATCGTTTCAAAAAATTCCCCCCCCCCCTTGGTGACGACGAATCCAAATCTGATAAACACAAAAGAGAGAAAGAGAGATCTAAACCTATCGCATCATCTCACCAGTAACTCCTCAATTTTCGTGCAGTGAGGCATTATCTTATCTTTCGTGAACACGTCCTGAACCGTTTGTTGCTGGTTCTGTTGCACGTTTTGGTTTCGTTCCATCATGGCGCTCATGGTGCGAGTCTTTTTTTTTTTTTTACTTCTCGCACAGGAAAGGAAAAATTATCTGTCACGCGATAAATTTTAATCCGCGCGACGAGAGAGTGGCCAAAGACAACAACGACCCCTTCTTCTTCTTCTTCTTCTTCTTCGCTCGAGACGCTCTCTTGCCGTGTGCGCTCTCTTGCGTGTGCGAGAGTGCGCGTTTTTTTTTTATTGTGAAGAAGAGTTTTGCAAAAATGTCTCTTTTCTCTCTCTCTTTGAAAAAAGTTCGAGAGAGCGAAGAAAATTTTTTGAATTTTTTTGCTTTCTTCACTTTTTGCTCTCGTTCACTCTTTTCTTTTTCCCGAAAATGCGCTTCGCGCTGTGGGCAACAGCAGCGAAAATCACCGCGACGAGAACAACGACGACGACGACGACGACGGTTCGTCTGACCAAAAGAGCCGTCGCCTCTTCTTCTTCCTCTTCTTCCGTTTTCTTCTTCGCGAATAGATGTCGTCCTCGTCCTCGTCGTCGCGATGGTATTCTTCTTCGCTGCCGAGCGTTGGCGACTCGAGACGACGACGGCGCCGACTTCCCCGCGTACGCCCCGAAACCTTTCTTCGCGTTCGAAGTCCTGCACCAATCGAAACGCTCTCTGGCGAGAGTGTGCCAAATAACGACGCCTCACGGGACGATAAAAACCCCGGCCTTTGTCGCGGTCGGCACGCAAGGCGCGTTGAAAGCGGTGCCGCACTCGGTTTTGGACGACGCCAATTTGGACTTGATGTTTGCGAATACCTACCACTTACTGTTGCAACCCGGACACGAACATTTGCGCAAAGCTGGCGGGATACACGAGTTTATAGGGAGAAACCGGCCAACAATTAGTGACAGCGGCGGGTTTCAGGTGTTTTCGTTGGGTTTAGATGCGGACGAGCTGGAAAACAAATCCCCTAATGGTAAGAAGAGCAACGACGACAAGGGTGAACGCAACCACGGCGGCACAGGTACGAAGGAGCTGAAGAGTCGTGGTGTGACTAAACACAAGCAACAGAATTTGTTAGAAAAAGTTGAGGAGGACGGCGTGACGTTTCGTTCGTACCGCGACGGCACGACGTTAAAGTTAACGCCAGAATCGAGCGTTCAAGCGCAAAAGAACATCGGATGCGACATTATACTTCCGTTGGACGAGCTTACGAAGTATGATATCAGTTTGCAAGAACTATCGGAGTCGGTCGACAGGTCGCACAGATGGGAGGCGCGAAGCTTACGCGAGCACTTGAAGAACGTGAAAGAACAAGCGATGTATGCTATAATTCACGGTGGTGTAGATGAGAGATTAAGAAAAAAAAGCGTCGAATATTTGACGAGCTTGCCGTTTGACGGATACGCTATTGGTGGGTCCTTAGGGAAGAACAGGGAAGAGCTGAAACAACTTTTGGAATTTTTGATGCCAATACTTCCGAGGGATAAACCGAATCATTTACTTGGCATTGGAGATTTACCGTCTATTGCGCACGGAGTGCGCATGGGCATCGATTCGTTCGATAGCGCGTATCCGACTCAAATCGCTCGACACGGAACGCTTTTATCCGAAAATGGGCCAATAAATTATAGAAAATCAGAATTTAGAGAGCATTTTGGCAAACCAGCTGAAATATTAGGAAGTAGTAATGGCGACGACGAGTGTCAGTGTTTGCTGTGCAGGAAACACTCGCTCTCGTATTTGGCGCATCTGGACAGAGCAAACGAACCAATGGCGTGGAGTCTCGCAACGGAGCACAATTTGCATTTCATGGGACGCACGATGGAGAAACACAGACAGGCGATATTGAACGACGAGATATGATTATTTTTAATAGCATTTTGTATTGTTAGTTACGCGCAAAAATTAATTCTCTCGCAGCGAAGAGGTCAACGCACATCAAAGTCAACACGCTCCAAAATTTCGGCTCTTTTGAAAAAAAGTAAATGACTCGCGCAGAAGTCGAAAGACACTGCGTGATGCCGGAGATACATAACACCGTAGAACCGAGCGCGTTGACGTCAAGGTTAGCGCGACGCCACACGCACACGCACACCAATTCGAACACGAAACATGCCACCACGTGAGTCTACTTTTACGCGAGAACCTTACTCAAAAATACTGACTTTATACAAAGCAACTGACAACTTTCTTTCTCTCTCCTTTTTTTCCTAAATATTGAACATAATACAGATTGACTATTTGCGAAACAACGGTAGCGGATAACGAAATGCTCTATGACATCAACCACGTCGGTATCGCCTCCGAAATCGACGCGCAGCTTTCCTCGGTCGACCAGACTCTCGAAGCGCTTCGCGATAAATCTCGCTACGTCGGCGAAGAGAACGAACACGACTTTTACCAAAACCGAAAAAGAGCCCGCGGCAACGAAACCATCAAACTCCGCAATAAAATCAACGAATCTTTGGCGCATCAGATGGCTTTTTTCACGGAATCAACGACGACATTTCCGTGCCTGAACGGATGGTCGAATAGCAGCAGTCAACACTTGCCGCCGGAGCACATCTTCTCGCCGACGAGGCCGAAAGGCACTTGACGCGACTAGTATTTTAGATCTTCAGTAAGAGCATCATTCGCCGCGCCGAATTGGCTATGTTTTGATTCGCATCGTCAACGACAGACCTCGTCCAGTTCATATACAAGAACAAATCGCTCAGTTTATTCACCATCACGTAAAAATACACGCCAAACACGAAAGCAAACATGCCGCAGATCAGGAGTTTTCTTTCTCTTCTTTTCGTATTTTTTATTCTCGATGTTGGAAAGAAAAGAGGAGGAGGAAGGTGGTCTCCGCGCTCTCGCTGACGCCGCATCCACTGGTTTCGTTCTTCGTTCGAAGGAGAGGGAAGATGCGGTCGTGGCGAGTGTGGTGGTCCGTGTTGACGTGGTGGCGTGGTGAGCGCGGCGTCTTCTGCGCGCATGTTTTGTTTGTGTGCTTTCTTTTTGTTTTCTCCGAAGAAACGTCTTTTTTTTTGTGTGTGTCTGTGCTCTCTTCTTTGGTGATGTGACATCTCTTAATACGTTCAATCTTTTCGTGATGATGATTCTTTAATACAAATATATAGTGCTACTGTGATTTAACTCTTTTGCTCTCTGAGCAACGCTAACTGTGCTTTCAATTCCTCCGTGGTCAATTTGGAGATGTCCTTTTTGACCAACTCCGCCGACGGCCTGGAAGGCCTCTCTCTGACCGGCAACAAGTTCGACTTATCCGGAATCTTCGGGACGATTTGTCGCAAATCGATCACGTCCCTCATGTAAATATCACTCTCGACCCAATTTTTAAAGGAAACTAAAGCCCCAATCGCCGTGGCGACTTCTAACGCCAACACGATCATGGATCGGTACCCTTCCATCTTCCTCATGTTCGCAGCGTCTTTGATGATTTCTTTGCGCATGACAAACTGTTTCTTCGCCGCCCGTTCCCATCCGTCTTCGTCCATGGATAGCTCTTTCACCACATTTTTGAAAAATTTGTTGTGATGTTCTCCTAACCATTGTTCCGCGGCGTCCATTTGTATTTCCTCTTTCGTCCCAGACGTTGACGTCGTCTCGCTATCGACGCCTTCGTCGCCGTCGTAATCGTCGTACGAGTAGTCGTCGCCAAAGTCATCGCCTTGGTATCGAGACACCGGTCTAAAATCCCTGTAATCGTCCTCAAAATCACCACCGTCATCGTTCGCGCCACCTTCGTTTCCATCTCCAAAACTACTCTCCCCTCCATCGCTCTCTTCGCCGCTAAAAGACGTCCTCGTCGGTTCCAACTCGTCCACCGCTCCCGCTGCGTCGCCAAACCCATCACCACCTTCTCGCTGCATCATCATCTGCGCCTGCGCCGCTGGACTCGGCATCGATTGCGGTAACTTCATCAACAAAAACCACGCGGCTAACCCAGCGCACGCGATCAGCGCCAACAATCCAACGTTGCTGCTGCCACCGCTACCGATCGCAGAAGAGGAAGAAGATCCATCCCCGTCGTCCTTCTTCTTTTGCAAAATCACGTTCAAATCCGTCTCCATCTCCATCAGCTTTTCCTCCCTCTCTTTCGCTTTTTCAGCGGCGGTGGCCGCGCGAGAAGAAGAACCAAACATCACGCCGCTCGCTTTTCCGAGACCGCTCAGAAGATCATCCATGTCGTCGTTTTTTTTTATACGTTTGTGTGTAAGTGTGTATCCGCTCGCGTGGGCCTCTCTCTCTCTCTCTCTCTGTCCGGATTTTTCTTTCAAGTTGGATTACGTACAAATTTTCAAAACCCTAAACAATTTCTTTCAACAAATGAAAAGAACCACCACGCAGACGTTACATACCGCACACCAAACACGCCGACGGGCGACGAGCGACGACGAGCGACGACGAAAAAAGAAAACGGCGGAAGAGAGAGAAAAACTTCGTTTTCGTCGTTCTTCTTCCTCTCTCGCTCTCTCTGTTTGTAAAAGCAACGCCACCCCAGCCAAGAGAGCAGCAGAGAAACAGACACGGAGAGATATTTACACGCGTAACGCATTTAATAAAGTAGTTGTAAAATAAAAAAACAACATTCATGAACGGAGAAAACGGAGCGCCGCTGACGCGCGCGCAGCCGAGAGACGAGCGAAAGCGCGCGACGACGACGTCTGCTTCACCGCACCGGTGCACGTTCCGATGGGTCGTGGACATCGAACAGTGGCACCCGATCGAAGAACACGAAGGGAGAGAGTTTCAATTTTTATTGAACTTGATTCAGCAGGAGGACGAACGCGAGCAAGTGTTGAAGTATTACCATTTCGCGGATAAGAAGAGAGCGCTGGTGTCGAGGTTGATGACGAGAGCGGCGTGCGCGAAAGCGAGCGAGTGCAAGTTTGAGGAGGTTATCATCGGGAGGACGAAAGGGAGGAAACCGTTTTTTAAGAACGTGCACGAAGTGGCGAGAGCGAACGGAGACGCGAGCGGCGGAGGCGGCGGTCTCAAAAATGGTAGTAGGAGTTATAGTAGTAGTAGCAATAACGGTAGTAACGGTCACGCAATAACGAAAGACGGCGGGAGAATAGGCATCGCGAACGCGCCAAACTTTAACTTTAACGTCAGTCACGAAGGGAAATACGTCGCGTTGGTTTCGGAACCGTACGCGATTTGCGGCGTCGACGTCGCCGCGCCGGACCAACTTCGTCTAGGGGATAGGTCGGTTTCCGCCATCGAGGAAATTTTCGAGACGTTCGACACGACGTTACACCCGAGCGAGAAAACGCAAATTTTGAAACAAAACGGATTATCTAGTCAACTGTCGAGGTTTAGACAGATTTGGTCGTTAAAAGAGGCGTGGTCAAAGTGCATGGGGACCGGGTTAGGAGCGCAGTTTGCCTCCGCCGCGTTTACGATTTCGCAAGAGGTGAACGCGGTGGCGCACGCCGACACCGATGACGACAACGATGACAAGGATAAAGTAAATAATACGGAACAAACCATCAATAACGACAATGAAAAAGTCTTTAGCGGCGGCGCTTGGACCGCCACAATCTCCGTCGACGGCGTAAACGAAAACGGCCAACGCGACGAAAATTGGAGCTTCTACTTGCACCCGTTTCCTCCTCTCAAAGACGTCTACGACGTCCCCGACGACGAAACGCACTGGATAACCGTAGCCAGAGGTCCAACCAGCTGCGTCGTCGACGCGCACGGCGAATTCTGGAAAACTTTAAAAGCCAAAAACATCGAATCGAACGAAAAGAAAGACACCTGGGCGAGAGATATTTGGCGAAGAGCGCCTTCGTTTGAGATGTTGCGCGTGGCGGATTTAGTGCCGGAGGAGTCGCGGTATCGGTTTCAGTGTTTAGTGGACGAGGAGGAGAATTGCGAGAAAGTGCTGGGGAGCATCGCGACGGCGTCGGTCAGATGAGAGAATACTTCTCGCGCGTGTATGTGTAAAAGTAGCTCATAATGATGTAATATGTAAAAAACGAGCGCAGTGTGGACACACTTAATAATAAGCGGTTCGCGTCATTTCTTTAATCCGCTTTTTTGTGTATTTAATAAAGCGACTCTCGATGTCGCACAACCGAGGTGCTCAAAAGCACCTCCACTACGACGGCTCGTGCGGTCCAATATCGCCGTCCGGTTCCATCCCGTCGCCTCGTCAGTGGACGGAACCTCCTTCCTCGCCGTCTTCCTCGTCGCCTCGGGAGCGATTGGAAACGTTGAAGAGACGAACTATGAAGAAGACAATGCGCGGACAATCGAGGTTCCCTCGGATGGAACGAATCACCTTGATTATCCTAGTCGTCATCTTCTGGACGCAACAGATGTACTCGAATTTTACTATGACGCCAGAGAAAGGGAGTTTAGAGAAGGAACATCATCACTTGGGAGGAGGAAGAGGAAGAGGAGAAGGCGGAGGGGTGTTGACTTCTTCGAATCGCAAGAGCGGCGGGAAGAAATCGAGCAGCAACGTGGTGAGATTCACGACGAGCGATTTGAATTCCGGGATTCACACGGAAACGAGGAGAGTGAGGAGAGAAGGCTCGGCGGCGAGCAGCAGTAGTACCAGTCGGAAGGAGAATTCAGGGTCTTCGAGTTCTTCTTCATCTTCGAAGGAGAAGGACATGTCGGCGTCGCCGGCGGTGCCGAGATGGTTCACGAAACAAGCGAGAGAGTTTTGGAAGATATACGAGGACGACATCGCGATGAATTGTCCAGAAGGAACGGAGGAAGAGGAAGGCTGCGCGTTGCCGCACGAAACGTACGTGAACTTCGCAAAGTTGTCGATCAACGACCAGACGGCGACGTTGAAACATTTGGGTTTGCCGGCGATTCGAGCGAGAGATTTGTTATTAAACGGCGTGTCGGATGCAGATAGGCAGAGTTTGTTGTTGTTAAACGTAGATGCGACGAGGGCGAAGGAAATCATAGAACACACGGCGACTCTACCGGCGTTAAAATTGATCAAGCGTGGTATTTTGAGGTCGCCAAAAAAAGTGTTGGCGGTGCTGGCGGCGTTGAACGATAAGACGGAAGCGTTGAATCGCATTGTACCGCACGTGACGACGACGACACACGGTGGGAGTGGTGATGGTAGCAGTAGCACTAGCGAGAAAGAGGAGCAGCACCATTCTCATCATTCGCACAAGCAACCGTTCCGACCGTTTCTCTCGTGGTTCCCGGATGCGGACATCGCGGAGCTTCTCTCCGCGTCTTCGGCTTTGCAAGCTTCCATCGCGGTGGAATCGTTATCGCTCAAGAAGCTCGCCGGAGTGTTTACGAAGATGCTCGAGCCTCCATCGAAACAAACGAATGGAGGTAGTAGTAGTAGTAGTAGTAGCAATGGTGGTTCTCGAGCCAAACACCATTCCTCTAGATCGGCGTCATCATCGTCCGCGGCGGCGAAAACCATCGCCATGATTCTCGAAGCCTCGCGCCGGAGCCAAGCGGCGAAAATCCTCGCTCGACTCAACCTCGACTCGCAAAATTTACTCTTCTCCAAAATGGACGAAACCACCGCAGAGGCGTTAAAATCTCGAGTCTCCCAAATCTCCCCGGAATCCATCGAAGAAGAGGACGAAGCTATCTCCGCCGCGGGAGGAGGAGGAGGAGGAGCGGGAGCAGGCGAAGATCCCGCGTTTGTCGATTTCGCGCAAATAAACGAGGCCATCCAATCCGTGGATAACGACATCAAAAAGCACGAAGAGAGCGCCAAGAGCGAGAGAGATAAGTTAGAAAAAGCCGGTTTGTCGTGGAGAGGCGTCGGTTGGTAGCGCGAAGAGCAGAGAGCTTTCGCTTTGTAATACTATAGTGAATAGAGAATTTAATTGAACTCTTCTGCGAAAAAAAAACTCCCGCGGGGTGCGACGAGCCAAGAGACACACGCGCGCGTCATAAAATTAGTCGCGGGAGTCGTCGTTCGAGAGAAAAGAGCCATCTCTCGCGGAGACAAAGACGAAAAAACGCGGAACGCGGTCGTCTTAAAAAGAAACCTTCTCGCGCATTCTCGAGAAGCGCCACTCGAAACGACGCTTTTTCGCGCGACGAGCGATAGAACATCCGTCTCGGAGACTTGTTTTTCTCGCGACACGCACAATGACCATCGAAACCCAGCAGGCGCCGATGATGAATTTTCTCGCGACGCTGAAGAATAATAGCAACAACAACAACAACAACAACGCGCACGGGGGAACCGCGGCGCAGACGACGGGCGGGGCAGAGCGTCACGCGCACGGTGGTACGTCTTTTTTGTTTTCTCTGTGTTTCTCCGTTCGGGAAGAAACTCGTCGCGGGTTTCACTCTCCGATTTCCGCGTCTCCATTCTCTCTCTCGGGAAACGTCGAAAATGTCGAAAGGCACGCGTCCGATTCTTTTCGATAAACTCTTTTTGTTCTTCTTCTTCTTCTTCTCGCGCGCTGAACGTAATCTCTCTCTCTCTCTCTCTCTCTCTCTGTTTTACAAACATCAACAGGCGCGCAGCAAACCGTGCGAGCGAACACGGCGACGACACCGCCTGGGTTTAAATCCGGACGGAAGAGCTTTCGAGATGCGCCCCTGCAGCACGAGCAGCAAGGGCGCAAATCGCTCGACGGGAAAAGCGCGCCGGCGACGCCGGCGAGGAAGAAGAGCAACGCGACGACTCAAGAACGAGAGGAGGAACAGTTCGACCCGAGCTTAGTCTCTCCGCAACTCGCGATGATTAAGAAGCTCAGCGTGAAACCGAAGAGCGCTCTTCTCGCGGAGGAAGAGGAGAAAATGGACCCGACGAGCCCTTTGGCGTTGTGCAACGACGGGCAAATGAGCGAGTCGCAAAGTTCCGGCTCGGCCGATCAAGATTCGCTCAGTTTTCAAGAGAAAAACGTCTCGGTGGACGCGAACGAAGGTGACGCGTCTTCAGCGGCGGCGACGGGTACGAAGAACGCCAAGGGAGAGAAGAAAAAAGAGGAGAGTTATGTGAAGCCGCGACCGATTTGGGTGGCGAGATTGCCGAGACCAGCCTCGGAGAAGTACGATGACTCAAAAGCGCAAAAAGAGAGAGATCAAGTGTTGGACAAAAAGATCAAAGGCTTGACATCGGAGATCGACGCGAAGATAAAAGAGTCGCAAGAGTTGAAAGTTGAATTGGACGCCAAGAGAGTCGAGTTGAAGAAATCGAGAGAAGAAGTCAAGATGGCAAACGACTTGGTGAAACCGATTCGCGATCGATGGAACGGTCTGCGCGACGCCGAGAGGAGCTTGAAAGAACAATCCCAAACGATGAAAGGATTGGACAGCGTGGCAAAACTCGAGGCCAAGTTGGATGATTTGGAGAAGAAGATGGAAGACGAAAGCTTGTCGGTTTTGGAGCAGAACAAGATTTTGCGAGAGCAGAAAAAGTTGCGAAAAATGCAAACCGAAATCGAGTCTCTCGAAGAGAAGAAGCGTCAAACGACCGGTCCGAATCTCGTTGGTGAAAGTCGCGACGAGTTGAAAGCACGAATGAATGCGTGCTCGGAAGCGATTGATGTTTTGAAGTCAAGATTAAAGACGGTTTCGGATTCTCACGACGAGACGTTTGAGCAAATTAAGGTCGTTTCGGAAACGATCACGTCTTTGAGAGATAAGCGTTCAAAGTTTATGGAGGAAAGAAGCGCGAAATACAACGAATTGGCTGGTGTCAGAAAGGAAATCCAAGACTTTACTAAGTTCAGATCGCTCGCCAGAGACGCGCAAGCTTCAATGAACTCGAAAGACGTCGATGTTGTTTCGGAAGCGAGAATGAAGTGCGAAGACCACAACGACAAATTGATTGCACGAATGATTGAAAGCGAAATGTACCGCGAATGGTACATGGTGGAAACGAGACGCGAGCAGTCGGCGGCGAGAGAGCGCAAGATGGAGGCGCAAGCCGTGAAGGATGCCGAGAAATTGGCAAAGATTGAAGCAAAACTCAAGAGAGAGGAGGAAGAGAAGAAGAAGGAGAAGAAGAAGAAGAAAGAAGAAGAAATGGAAAAGGAAGCGGAGGAAGTTGTTCCTGCCGCGATTCCAAACCCAGAAAAGCCGGCATCTTCATCGTCCACAGCCTCTTCCGAGAATGTCGTCGAGAAAAAGCTCAACAAGAAAGAGAGCCAAAAAGGTGCGAAAAAATCAAATTTGACCGTCGACGCTGCGAGCAAGAACGAAGTCAAGGAAGAAGTGCCGAAAATCGCGGAAGTTCCTGAACACATTCTCGAGATTTTGAGCACAAAAAATAACAGCGATGGAGAAGCAAGCGATCCTCAGTTATCTCCGCGCTCTCAAGCGCGCGAAAAATCGCTCGAAGGTGCACAACTGAAGGCTCGTAAGCAACAGTTAAAACAGGAACGATTGAAGGCAAACGCACAGAAAGCTGAGAAGAATTCTGCATCGTTGAAAAGTAAAAACGAAGAATCGGCCGCTGCGAGTGCTGCGTTGCAAGCAGCAAGAGCGCAAATGGAGTTGGAGTTGAAACGCAAACAGCGCGAAGAGCAGGAACGATTATCGCTTGCTTCCAAGGATATTCAAGTTGACAAAGAAGTCGTGAAAGTCGCCGCGAAGGCTGCGAAACGCGCGGCGTTGATGAAGGAAATGAAGAAAGAGCGACGCGATAAGATGAAGAAGATACTTCTTGCCATCTTCGTGTGTATCGTTGTATCTTTGCTCACGTATTCGCATTTAACGACGAAGCCAGAACCGAAAGTGATCAACGTCAACACAAACTCTTGGAGTGAGGAGCAAAATAAGGCGCAGCAGCCATATCACTTCGAGGAGGATGGAGAAGCAGAAGAAGAGGAATTGCTGCTCAATTCCGAATTATAATACATGTGAACTAAAATGGTCGATAGTACGAAGATCGAAAGTTACGAGTAAAAAATTGAGAGGAATCACTACTGTACCTTAATACCGGTAGTTTTGTTCAATAATAATGAGGTGTATCATACGGTGCCAAAAATCAAAATGATGTATGTCTTGTGCGTATCTTCAACTAATGTTCTTACAACGTCTTGCGCTCGCATGGCGTGTGTTTCTATCTTTTCTTTAACAAAGCTTCTCGAGCAAAAGATTCTGCGTCCTCGTGATTTGGTCGCTCCATCTGTTTAGCGCATCGTATTCGCTCTCCGCGACTTTCTTTTGAAGCTCTTTGTCTCCTTGCTTCTGTCTACCGACCGATTCCTCTTGTTGTTCCTTTTCTAGTTCGCTGGCGTCCGTTATGTTCTCTCGGTTAATCTCCAACATTCCGGTCACTTGATTTATCTTTGCATCTAAAACGTCGTCTAATACTAAATTCACGAGCAGCGACTCCAACTCCTTCACGGGAATATTCAATTCTTCGCTTAAATGCGGCAACTTTACCTTCGAGTACGGCCTGACTGTTTTCAACAAAACTTGTGTTCGAACGTTGTCCAACAACGCTTGAATGTGCTCGGCGACGAATGCATCGTCGCTAATGCTTTTCTTGTGCTTCTCTAAAAGCGTTTCAAACGATGCGATATCATTTGCTTGGTACGCCTGAACTAGATCAGTCATCGCCTTTACCTCCTCGTTCGATTGAAACGGTTTCGCTTCTTGCGATCCGAACGGATCCACGTCCGATTGCATCAACATGTTTGCCAACACGAGGTATTTCAAACACACCACCCGTCTCGGTAACCCGGCTTCGTCGTAACTCTTAAACGCCTCGAAAAAGTCCGTCGCAGCGTCTCCAAAGTTTCTCTCCGCGATGTGCATTTTCCCACCGCACTCGCGAATGATGCCTAAAATTCTTGGGTGCGGAATTGCGCTCTTAATCGCTAAACTCTCTCGGTACAACTCTTTCAACTTTTTCGTGTTCTTTTGTTCGGTGTACATTTGAATCTCCATCGCGTACACTTCCAACAATTGCGTCCCTTTACTCGCCGCGTAATTCCCATTCTCGTCTTCGCACGATTTCCTCAACTGTTTCAACGTCTTCCCCATCGCCGCAAAGTTCTGCCACTTCAACCACAACTTACACAACTTAAGTTGAATCTTAAACCACAACCGTTCGTTTGCCTCTCTCGTCATCGTTTTCAGCGTCTTCTCGTAAAACTGTTCCAGCAACTCCCGATCTTCGACTTGATTCATCGTTTCCAACAAAGAGTTCAACACCTTTTCCGATTTATTCTTCGTCACCGCTTTCGAATCGACGTACGATAACAGCTTCGCTAAACTCTCAATCGCGAGCGAAATAAGCTCAGGAGGAGAAGAAGAGGAGGAGGAAGAATTCGACGACGAATCCGCGCAACGTTTCAATCGTAACTTCACCACTTGTTTCATGGCTTTAAAGCCCCACTCGCCGGGTTGCCCGCTCTCGTCTTCCATGCTCACCACCGTCGTGAACGCCTCGATCGCGTTCTCAAAGTCCTCCGGGTTCTCCAGCAGTCCTTAAAAACGAGAAAGAGAAGAATTTTCGTCCCGGGAAAGAGAGGAAGAGTTCGTTAGATCTCGATTGAAGAGAGAAGAAGAAGAAGAGAGAACGACGACAATAGAAAAAAAAAGAACAGAAAAGAAAAGAGAGCGAGAGACAAACCTTTCGCGTTGTAATACTGGTTCTCCACGTCCACTTGCTCCTCGTCTTGCTCCTCGTCCGAGTATTCGAACCCGTAGTCTTCGTCCATGTCGCTCATGATGATGATTGAGAAGAGAGATTTTTTTATGGGGAAAATTTTTGTGCGGTTTCACTCCACAGTTTTAATGCGCTAAAAGCTAGTAAGAGCTACCAATCATCATAAAAATACACTCGCACGCGGTTTGTCTCGCTCTCTATTTCACATCAACCGACTGATATCGCGTCCGAATATTCGCGTTCTCAACATGTCAAACCCAACTTTGAAACTGTTCCCCACGCTCACTTGACTGACCGTTTCGAAACTCTTCCAAAACAAACCAGCCATGATACCTTTCAAAATAGTCACGCCCGGAATATCCGCCACAGCGGCATCTTTTCCAATGTACGCCAGCGAACCTCGGTGTTTGTACACAAACTCCGTGTTCGGATCGTCCAAGACCTCGTAATTTCTAGTTTCCGCCGCTTTATTGAACCGTTCCGCTAAATAATACCCTTCCTGTTTTGCAACCTGCGCCGTCGCCGGATACGCTTTCGGTTCCAGCGTCACGCAATCCCCAATCCCGTATATCGATCCGTTTGATCCTTTGACGCGCATGGCTTTATCCGCTAATAGCGCCCTTTTGCTCGGCTGCGACCCTTCCGGTAGCGACTCCATCACTTTCTCGCACACCGGGTTCATCTTAATCCCGGAACACCACACCGCCATCCCAAATGGTAGTTCTTTCTCCTCGCCCGTGTTCTTATCTGCCACCGTCAAGACGCATTGCTTGACCTCTTTTACTTGCGTATTTAAAATACAATTAATATTCGCCTTTTGAAAGAAATCCGTGGCGTAGTTTTGAATATCCCTGTCGTACGTCGATAACAATCGGTCTTGTAAATCGATAATGTTGATCGACACGTGTTTCAAAAGTCTCTTCGGAAACGTCTTGGCGACGTCGTTATACACCAAATCGTACAACTCCGCGGCTAACTCTACCCCGGTCGGCCCAGCACCAATAACCACAAACCTCAGCAAATCCTCAATCTGTGCGACCGACATCGACGGCAACGCCGCTCTCTCGAATCTCGCGTTCACTTGACTCCGAAACTGCGCCGCGTGCGCCACCTCTTTGAAAAACAAACAGTGCTGCTCTACCCCGGGCACGCCGAACGTGTTCGGAATCGCCCCAACGGCGACGACTAAATAATCGTAATTGATCTCAAAATGTTGCGACTTATGCTTCCCACGTTCCCCGTCGCCACCACCGACGTTCGGCAACCACTTCGTCGCCGTCGCGCTCGTCAAATATCTATTCGTAAACGAAACCGTCTTCTTCTGCGCGTCCACGCCAGTCGCGGCGGCTTCGTAATATTTGAACCCTTTCTCCGCGATCGGTCTCCGAATGCTCTCCACGATCGACCTCGACTCGATCGCTCCGGTGGCAACCCCGGGAAGTAACGGCGTGTACAAAAAATAATTCCTCGGCGACACCACCACCACGTTGAACATATCTTCAGCCACTTTTTTATCCAACGCTTTTATGAAACTAATCGCGCCCCACCCGGAGCCTAACACGACGACGGTTTTCTTGTTCGGGTCGATCGCGCACGATTCCATCGACGACGTCGGTTCTGGCTGTTTGAGCTTATGTTCCAGCACGCGCTCTAATCGATGGTTCCAGTGCGAAGCGTCGTCGTTGTCTTCCTTTCCTCTTTTCCCAAAGGCCGATGAGGATGCCGAGAATCGTCTTTTTTTTACCTCCGTCGTCGTCGTCGTCGTCCTCTTCGCTGTCGAGGAGACACGTGTTGCGAAAAGTGCCTCGTTTTTCACTCGTAACATCATCATCGTCTCGCGCATCATCGATCCCGCAAAGGTCGTGGAACTTCTCCACGACGAGGAAAAGAAAAAGTCGCGAGGAGCGGTCGTCGATGAAATCTTCTTCGCGCTCGAGGATGTCACTCCTCTTCGGAAGGAGGAGGAGAGGAGCGACGACATGATGCGGTTCGGTTCGGACGGCGTTTGCGTTCGCGCGTAAAGTTTCCAATTCGAAGAGGAAAGATTTTTACGAGTCGCTTTTTCTGCCGTTTTCTATAGAATTTTGAGTGCTTCTTTTTTTTGGCGAAAAATGCAAAAAGTAGGCACTTTAATTGCGGAGTGGGGAGGAAAGGACCCGGAGCCGCTCGTGCGAGCGCTTTTGCGACTGGGGGACTACCGTTATTTTCTTTCACCTATTTTCATACCGCTAAATCTTTAAACCGCTATTCTGTCTACGCTAGAAACTCTACGAATACCTACTCTTCTCTGCTGACTTCCATGACGATTTCGCCAAACTTTTGGAGCAGTTCTTTGCACTTTACTCGGGCGAACTCGTGGGAGAGCGCGTAGGAATACGCCAAGCCGACGACGACGGGGATGCGCAGACCTCGCCCTCCGGAGCCGACGATGAGGAAGAGGATGGATGGTCCGACTCTCTCCGCGTGGTTCCGGAAGTCTCGACGAAACCGAATGACGTTGTGGTACACGAAGAAGGTGGTGCCTAAGGTGAAAATACCACCGACGAGCACGTCTAAGCGGTTCGCGAGCGAAGGAAAGGCTCGAATCAGTCTCGACCAGCTGAAGATTTTTCCCAAGCCTCGCGGCGGGGACAAATGTTTTCGGAACGCGGTTAGCACTAAACGCTCTGATCTCCACGGTGGGAACCACATCACGGCACGGTAGAAGATGTTTTCCACGTAGAGGTAGTATTTACCTTTACGATTAATCCAGGTGGCGAGGGCGGTATTCGGGAGCACGCGATTACCGATAAACGTCAAAATTTGAACCAGCGCGAAGGAAATCGTTCTCAGCGCGACACCAATCGACAGCGCGAGAACAAAAGTCGCGATGACGGCAAATATGTTTGGTAATTCCTCTCGCTCCAGCCATTTTGCGTACTCTGTTCGCTCCAAGTTGTAATCGTACTTGCACTGATCGCAGGAGAAGTACGATCGCGGATTTGAAGAGAGCGTTCGCCATCGGTCTAAACATTTTCTGTGGACGAGACCAACGCTACCTTTGCACATGCACGGAGCGAATAATTTACCAAGCTCACTGTTTTCATCGTTCACGTCGGACATGCAAATTCTGCACTGCGGAGGCTCGTCATTTTCCTGCTCCCGTTCCGGAAGATTCGGAGCGCGCTCGTGGTCTCTTCTCTCCTCCTCATTCCGTCCTCTGTTCGCGACATTTTGAATACCAATACGAATCCGTCGTCGTAAATACCCGAGCCTATCCGTCGCCGTAGCTTGCAACGCTCTCGCGCCGGGAGGTTGATCCATGACGTCGTCTTCCTGTCGTTGCCTCCTTTGTTCGAGTTCAAAGCGGCGTATTCTCGCTTCGCGCTCGATCGCTCGCAAGCGATTTCTTTCCGCCAACACGATGTTCGGATTGTTGTTCTCCATTGTATTAAACGACAAACTTGTGACTCCCGCTTTTGCTCTTTTTCTTCTTTCCGTCCACCGCTTCAAACTTTAATTCCTCTATCACGATACCGCTCGCCTTCAAGTTGGCTTTCGTTTCCATAGAATCCGATATGTCTTTGATCTTCTTCGCTATATCTTCCACTTGTAAATTGTGACAGTTGAACTGATCTTTCACGCCGTTTTCGAATTCAATCGCCACGACGGGTGGCATGTTATCCGTTCTGATTTTATGCGACACGTCGCACTCCGGGTTGGACTTTTGCGCTCGCGGAGAATAGATGCGGTTCAGGAATTCTCTCATGGCGGTCGCGCGATGATCCATCGGATTGAACTGGACGTGGATTTTCTTGAGGTGACGCAACGGCATGACGACGGTGATTACTCGTGTGTGAAGATGTGCGTCCTCTCACTGCATCTGCGTTCGTTTTTTAGCGCGGAGTGTGTGTGTTTAAGTGTGTGTCCGTGCCGCCGCGTTAAGAAATTGTGAAAAATACGCGTGGAAGGGTCTTTTTGTTTTTCAAGCGTGTTATCGTCTCTCTCTCTCTTTTTCTCTCTCGATCGTTTAAGATTGAGAAATAAATGTGCGCCTGCGGCAGATAGCTTTCACCCGGTTCAGCGATACTTTTCCGCTTTTCTCCAGGCGTGCTTTTCCTCCGCGATCTTTCTGAGGCGTACTTCGCGCAAGCGCGCGTCTTTGTGTCTTCTTCTTTTTACGTACCGCGTATTTTTTCGCGAGTGTGTGTTGCGGGGTGCCTTCCGGATGAAAAAAGTAACCGACAAAAATTTATAATCGACACTTCAAAAGCATCCAATCAATCTATCCATCAATTGACCGGTAAATCAAACGTCAAATCATGAGCGCAACCCTCCCGCAATCGTTAAAACTCTCCTACTTCAACATCCAAGGCCCGGCGGAGAAAATTCGCCTCGCGCTGAGCATCGGTAAGATCCCGTTTGAAGACAAACGAATCGCCATGCCTGGACAATCGGAGGAATGGAAAGAGATGAAACCAAACATGCCTTTTGGCAAAGTTCCCGTGCTGGAAATTGACGGCAAAGAGATGGTGTCGCAGTCGGATGCGTTGCTGAG
>Ga0181558_10000635_pt1 | contig 32884 bp, 25 predicted proteins | sample 011ome_22_FD_133754 | JGI IMG/M metagenome (GOLD analysis project Ga0181558, IMG submission 133754) | Coastal salt marsh microbial communities from the Groves Creek Marsh, Skidaway Island, Georgia - 011507BT metaG (megahit assembly) | ecosystem: Environmental > Aquatic > Marine > Intertidal... | reverse complement strand
CGTCACCCAGATGCGCCCGTTTATGACCCGACAAATCGACAATGCCGTGCACTATTACTATGAGCACATCGAACACGCGATCAACGTGGCCGGTATTGACCACGTCTGTATTGGCAGCGATCGAGACCACCGCCGTCTGGTGCTTAGCGAAGAATATCTGGAGGAACTAAAACGCGAGGAAGGTGAGAACTTTGATCGCGCGATGTGGCCCCTGTATTTTGAGGAACTGAATGGACCACGCCGGATGGAGACAATTTGGGATGGCCTCGCCAGCCGAGGCATGAGCCAGGGCGATCTGGAGAAACTGTTTGGGCTAAACCTGGAACGGCTGTATCGGGAAGTCATCGGATAGCAAAAAACTAGCCGCTTACGACTTCAGCATGCAGAATGGACCATTGAGTCCGATTCTTTTCGATACATCTGAAAACATGGCCAGACCAACCAAGCTGATCTATTGCACCAACCCAGACTGCGGTATTCCGGTCGATCCAGTCGTATTGGATTGCCCCAAGTGCAATGCTTCGCTGCATGAGGCGTTCAGCGAGCTGTATTATGAAATTGATGTCGCCCATGACGGCCAGACCTGGGAACAAGCGAGGCATGAGATCGAGGAAGGCCTCAATGAGGCCCTGCTTTATCGTTACAGAGGCCTTAAAGTCATTCATGGCTACGGCAGTTCCAACCGCAAACGTAATATCATCGCCCGCGAAGCCAGGCATTTGCTGCACAAGATCGCCGAAAGCAAGGGCTACCAATGCAGGCCGGATCGCTACAATCCGGGCGCCCACCTGCTGAATTTCGAAGCCCCTTAGCCCATACAACGCACCCTTTTAGGTAATCATCGGTGCGAGTGCGCTACTTTAGGTCATTGCCAAGCAGCTCAACTTGTTCCATATTGACTGCCAGTCCACCAATTACCTCTGTATCGCGCCAACGGCCCGACTGGCTTGGCTTTTGCTTGGTTTATGGATGAATTTTTTGTTTTACCAAAACCAACCTGATGCTGTGCCTTCAACACACAGCGAGCCTGGGAGAGAAAGTGTGACTAAGGCTTTGACGGAAAAAGCTCTAACGCGACGAGAGTTCCTGCGCAGCGCAACCGAGAGTGCGCGGGATTCTTTATTGATCCTGTCGACCCCGACTCTCTTGCTTGCCGGCCAGCAAGCCCATGCCGCGATGGCGGCAGGCGAGGCGTTCACCGCACTGGCTGCAGATGAAGCCACCGAGTTCGCGGCAATCGCTGCCAGAATTATTCCCACCGATGAAACGCCAGGCGCCAACGAGGCGGGCGTTATCTATTTTATGGATCGAATTTTGGGCGGCAGCCGTGCGGAGTTTCTACCGGGATTGCGACAGGGTCTCGCCGAACTACAGCAGTCCGTAGTTAACACCTATGGCAACACAGGCTTCAGCTCGCTGACAGAGGACCAGCAGGATTCGCTACTCCGAACCATCGACCGCACTGATTTTTTTAATACCCTGCACTACCTCACAATCGCCGGCATGTTCTCCTCACCTGCCCTTGGCGGCAACCGCGATCGTATAGGCTGGCAACTGCTCGGATTCGAGGCTAGACATGCCTGGATGCCGCCTTATGGATATTACGACGCGCAGCAGATGGAAACCGGAGAATAAATATGGCTCAAGCACCATTCCCGAATTTCCCGACCCGAGAAGAAGTCGACTTCGTCGTCGTGGGCTCCGGTTCGGCTGGCGGCATTGTCGCTAAAGAGCTATCAGTTGCCGGTTTCTCGACGGTAGTCCTGGAACAGGGACCCTATCTTCGACCTGCTGACTTTTCCCATGATGAGTGGGACATCACCGAGGACGAGGGTTTGGCCTGGGGGCCGCGCAAGGGCCACCCACAGACTTTTCGCCGTCACGAAAATGAGAAGGCTCAAATCGCCGATCGTGCCGTACTCGGCTATGCCCATAATGTGGGTGGCAGCAGCGCGCATTTCTCCGGCAACTTCTGGCGCCTGCGACCAATAGATTTTATGGAACGTTCAGTTAGAGGAGAAATTCCTGGCACCACCTTTACTGACTGGCCAATTACTTACCAAGAGCTTGAGCCCTACTATTCAAAAGTTGAGTGGGATATCGGGATGTCAGGCCTGGCCGGCCCCTGGGATCCACCCCGCTCCCGCGATTACCCTCTGCCTCCCCTGCCAGTTAAAGCCTCTGGCGTTCTGCTGGAGCAGGCTGCCGAGAAACTCGGCCTGACCGCCTACCCTCAGCCCCACGCCATCTTGTCCCAGCCCTATAACGGACGTCCTGGTTGCATAAACTGTGGATTCTGTAACGGTTTTGGTTGCGAAGTCGCCGCCAAGTCATCTACTGCCGAAGCCATGATTCCTCAGGCGCTAGAATCTGGTAACTGTGATTTACGCACGGGTTGCACAGTCTCACGCATAGAAACTAACAGTGCGGGCCGCGTCACCGAGGTTGTCTACTGGGAAGAAGACGGCACCGAGCAATCACAGCGCGCAAAAGCTGTGGTGGTGTGCGCCAATGGCGCAGAGACGCCTCGACTGTTACTTCTATCTGAATCGAGCCAGTTCCCCGATGGCCTGGCCAACAGCAGCGGCATGGTAGGCAAGAACCTGATGTTTAACGGCAGCTCCTCCACGGCCGGCCTGTTCGAACACCCGGTTAACGCCCATAAAAGCGTGCCGACTACTCGGGTAATTCACGATTTTTACGAGCTTGATCCCAAGCTCGGTTTTTATGGCGGCGGCGGCATTGATGCACGCCATATAAACCGCGGCCTGCCTATGTCATTCGCCATGCGCGGCGCACGTTTCAGCGGTGCACGCTGGGGCAGCCAGTTCAAACAGGAGATTGCCAGAGACTTCACCCACGCCTGTTCTTTCAATGGACACACAACCACGGTGCCGCTGGCAAGCAACAGCGTATCACTGGATCCGGAAGTTAAAGACAAATGGGGACGTGCTGCCCTGCGCACCACCTTTATGAATCATCCGGATGATTTCGCCACGATGAAGTTTTTTGCGGAACGCGGAGAGGAACTGATGGAGGCTGCCGGCGCTATCGAAATCAACAGCAACTACAATTCCACCGGACAAAGCGGCGGCGTGCATTTGCTGGGCACTTGTCGCATGGGTGACGATCCGTCTAGTTCTGTGATTGATCGCTACAATCGTGCCCATGATGTACCCAACCTGTTTATGGTTGACGGCAGCACCATGGTGACTTCAGGTAGGGGGCAGCCCACCATGACCATCATGGCCTTGGCCTTTCGCACTGCAGATAACTTAATCCAGGCGGCCCGTCGCGGCGATATCTGAGCTAATGTCGAAGCGCGCTTTGCGAGTCAGTGAACTCAGTTGTTGATCTAAACTAAATCTAAACTGAACGGAACTAAAAAAGGGGGCAAGTAGAGTTACTTGCCCTCTTTATAGCTTAGGATACTAAGATCAAAATGCAACCTGGCTAACCAAGGCCCTGGATCAAGGTCTTGCTGCGATCGCTTCGATTTCAACAAACATTAGCGGTTGCCCCAGTCTGGCGATCTGGAACGCGGAGCGCGCTGGCAGTCTCGGCTGCTCAGCAGTACCGAAGAACTCGGTGTAACCTTCCATAAAGCCGGCAAAGTCCATGACATTATCGTTCGCGGGGTCACCTACCAGAAATACTGTCAACTTGATGATATCGCCTATTTCCAGACCCTTTTCTTCCAGGTTTTCCTTGATTCGGTTGAAGACACTGATTGTCTGGGTTTTGGTATCACCATAATAGGCAGGATTGCCAACACCAGCAGAAGAGTCAGCTGCCAGCGGCGTGGCTCCACTCAGAAAAACCAGTCCAGTGTCGGCTGTGACTTCCACTGCCTGGGCGATTGGAAATGTTGAACCGTTAGGTAACGGATAGCGCGTTACGTCAGCATAGCTGAGGCTGGCACCGAACGCGGCGAAAACTAACAACACGACTGCTTTGCTTACAACAATGGCAAACTGATTCCCTGAAGCACCTTTTGTGCGAGTAGTGGCGCGAGACAAAGCGCGAGATGATGCGGACATACTGATCTCCGTCTTGATTGATTGAAACTGATTCTGAGTGATAGTCGAAGCATCTGGCCCTATCAGCAATTAGCAGCGACAGCATTATTGTAGCGCTAACTATCATGGGCTTGCAGTTCTGGATCATGCATACTGCAATAAAACGAAAAGAAAAAACTTGGAACTCCAGGAATTCGGAAAATGACAAGGCGAACCCATTCCCTGTTGCTTTTGGCTTGCCTGCTGGTACTCAATACAGGGATTGCACCCCGCGCTGCAGCGCAATCCTCGGAACCAGTGCCTACGCCCTTCTCTACCAATGTGCAGACTGAATGGCTACATGAGGTATTGCCTCTGGCGGAAACCTTCGGGGACAAGCAAGGCGAGCCCGCTGCCTGGCCCGGCTATCGCACGAACACGCAGAGCCGACAGCGTGAGTTGATTGGCTATGCCTTCCACAGCGCCGATGTGCCTCCAGTTGAGTCAGGGTATAGCGCACCCATCGATATGCTGGTGGGCGTTGATGCTGACTTCAACATGACCGGCGTGAAGATTTTAGACTATGAAGAGACTTACCTGCGCATCAAGGGCGATTTCCTGGCCCAGCCCGACCTGCTGAGACAGTTCCGCAACAAATCCATCAGTGACGAGTTTCAGATCGATCAGGATATCGATGGCATCGCGGGCTCGACCGTAAGTGTATTTGCCATAGCCAGGGGTGCCCGCAATGCCGCTCGCCAGATTGCTGAAGCCTATCTGGATTACGATCCCGGTGATCCCGTGCGGGAAGCCAGGGGCGCACGCATCAAGGAGTTAATGAGCGGCAGCAGTTGGGAAGAGATGCTTTCTAGTGGCATGGTCCAACAGTTACAAATCCCGCTAGAAGATGGGAATAAGCTACTACTCTCCTTTAGCTACATAGGCGTGCCGGGACTTGGCGACTTCTGGGTAGGCAACGAAAAATATGCCATGGCGGAGCGCGCCGCCAGTGTCCACCTCGGTGGCCATCAGATCGTGCTGGTAGCCATTGGCGGCAGTGCCGCCGATAGATTTCAGTACTATCAGCTGCAGGTGGTGCAGGAAAATAGTGACGCACTCAAGTGGTTCCGAAGATTCACCACTGACAGCTATGTCCCTATGGGAGCAGCGGAAACAGGCATTCTCGCCGAACAGGCCGCGCTGGTCGGCGCCATTGTGCTGCCTCAGACTGTCGATGTAACGCAGCCTTTTACTTTGGCATACCGTCACCTTAACACCACTGAACGATTCACCATCGATATTCAGCTAACAGGGCTGGCTCTGCAGTTAGCGCAGGGTGAGGATGTATTGAGCGCTGCAGAAATCGAAAGTATCCTGCGCGCTGAAAACAGCTGGCTCAATCAACTAATCCAGGATCCTCCCTGGGGCGTGACACCCTGGAGTGATGTTGCTGCCCTGCTACTTATTCTGGCCTCAGCCATGACGGCATTCCTGCGTAAGAGCGAACAGCTGCGTTGGATAACTCTCACCATTACTGTCGCGTACCTGGGATTCTTCGACGGTGGTTTCATATCTGTCTCTCACATAGTCAACACGATCAAGCTGGGCCCGGCATTCCTGGCAAGTGGTTTGCCACTGCTGCTGTTTGCGGCCTTTACAATAGTGACAACACTGCTGTGGGGACGGATATTCTGCTCATCCCTGTGCCCCTTCGGCGCAGTTCAGGACTTTATCACTCGTTTTGGGCCAAAACTCTGGAGGCGTCAGGTTTCACAGTCTGTATATGATAAGGCAATTTATATTAAGTACTTGATTCTGGTACTCATCATCGGCACCGCTGCGCTTGCCCCACAAGTTTCAATCTTTCAATACTTCGAGCCCTTCGGCACGCTGTTCTTTGTGAACGGCACTCTGATCCTGTGGGTTATCCTTATTGCTATCCTGGCAGCCTGTTTCATCGTGCCGCGCTTCTATTGCCGCTATGCTTGCCCGCTTGGCGCCGCACTGGGGGTAGTCTCCCTGGTCAGCCCACTACGCATCAAACGGGTGCCACAGTGTGATGTCTGTATCGTCTGCGAACGAGCCTGCCCAACCGGTGCCATTCGCGGTGAGAAGATCGACTTTAAGGAATGCGTGCGCTGCGATATCTGTGAAATCAAGTTGATTGAGCAGAAGGGTTCCTGTCGGCACTCGATGGAGCACATCATTGCTTCTACAAACACGGCCTCATCGAACACCGCCTAAACAAACACCGCCTAGACCACGGACGCGTCAACTGAAGTTGAATGCAGTCCTGCCCGATAAGTCTGGACTGGATTTGAACAGCCTGACAAGCACCGAGGGCCTGCCTACTCAGACAACTGGGGAAAGTACTCTTTGCGAAACTTGACTGGATTGGCGAGACGGTTATCGCGTCCGGCCTGCACTTCGGCTGCGCTGTAGGGCTCGAATTCTTCTAACTCTGGGTAAAATTTACTGATCATCCAGTTCATAAGATCAGCCATCTCCTGCGTGGTGATGGGAGAATCCGTCACGCCAGGTACCCGCAGCATATAGCCGCGACCCTCATCGCTGGTGAGCAGTTTATCGAGGTTCTGACGCAGGTCAGGCACCTCGGGAGGATCGCCAGAACCATCCTCGATATGACAACCCGAGCAATGCAGCAGGTAGGAGAACGCAGGTGGATTTTGCGGTTGAGCATTGGACCCAGCGCTCAACAACCCAAAACTCAGCAAAATGAAAAATGCTGAAATATTAATAAGGTTGTGGCGCGGTTTAGCCAACTCAATTCCCAGCCAGTAGTTCGAGACGTTCCTGAATAGGATCATGCATCGGGCGTTCGCGACCCGACAGCACGTCAGCTGCAGTGAATGGCGTGAAATCTGCATTCCCCTGGTAAAAGGATTTGACGATCCAGTTCAGGAGTTCGGCCACCTCATCAGCACTGCCGGGCGCACCAATGACTCCGGGCACGCGCAACATGAAGTCACGGCCCTCGGGGCTTCCAATCAGATAACTGAGATCATCACGCAGGCTGGGAACATCAGGGGGCAGGCCAGTGCCATCGTACTGGTGACAGCCGACGCAAAACTGAAGAAACCGGAATTTAGGACTCATCTGCGCAACTGCCGCAGGCGCCAGCAAAGCAAATACGGCACTAGCGACAATGGCGCCAAGTAAAGAGCGGAGCATACTACTGTCCCGCGACGTTGCTTTCTTCCACCCCCATGATGCGGGCGAGAGTACAGTGGTAGGCATGGCTGGTGGAGCCAAAGCACCAGAGGATACTATTGGCCTTGCCCGGGTAGTAGACCGGCCGGTCACCTTCAGAGCGATGACAGCCACAGCGACCACAGCTGGATTTGCCGCAGCAGTCATTATAGGAGATCAGGTAGTCGCGACCGTCGCCTGGATTGTGGCAGGTGCCAACCCAGGCCACCGTCGCAGTCTGAGAGCCAGGAGGGCACTGGGTGACGGTTCCACCACAGCAACTGCAGGCCTGGCCACTGAACGCGCAATAGCGCCAGTAGTCACAAGAATCAGGGTTTCCCATGTCAGGGATGCTGTCTGAGCTCTGGGCATTGGCTTCCCGCACCACCGGCAACATTGGCAGCGCGCCCATACCAGCCAGGAACATGCCGAGTTTGCCGAGGAAGGAACGACGCGAGGTTCGCGAGGAAATAAATCGGACAGCGCCCGTGGTGGCGGCATCCAGATCCTTCAGTAACTGATCTAAAAGCTGCTCTCGGTTGTTCATGCTTGTTCTCCAATTAGTTCTTCTTTTACCAGGTAGTCCTGTATGGACTCGTAACCCGTGCGCATTGATTCCACCAGGCTCTCAAGGTGTTCACGGCTATTAACCAGACCCTTGGAGCGCAGCACCCCTTTTTCATCGATCAAGACTGCATAAGGCAACTTGCTCACCTCAAACTTCATGCCGAGTTCAAGCGAGACCACATAGGGATATTCCTCAATACCCATCTTGCTCACATAGTCAGAATGCTTCTGCACCTCACCGCCATCGCTGCCAAAAACCAGTGAAAGCTTTTCGCTCTTGGCCATTGATTTTGCAGTTGGCACAAGCTCTTTACATACCGGACAAGTAGGCGAGACAAATAACAAGAGCTGCGGCAAATTTCTGGACCCACCGAACTCAACCGGGCTGCCGCTCAGGTCAGGCACGGACAATAACGGTGCCGGCTCTCCCACTTTGGGGCCGGCGGTAGTCATCAAGGCACCAGCCGGAGCGAGGCGAGTATGCAGCACACCTATCTGGCGCGCCAGGGCAAACACGGCGAGCACCAAAACCAGGACGACTGCCGACAGCAGCATGACAATTTCAGTGAGATAACTATCCATGACTGGCACCCCTGTCATCAGAGAAAGACTGATTGCGCACCAGTTGCTCGACTAACAGGTAAACCATTGCGAGTACGGCGGTCATCAAGACAAGAAACGAGCCATCTGCCCAGGTCATTGCGCGTTCGCTCACAGGGGCTAGTAGCAGGCAGCATCCGGCAACCAATACCCCATTACGGAGCAGCAGCCAGGAGGATAGCAGTTGTGGTTGGCCACCACAGCCGCAATCAATATCGGCCCGGCCACGTAGCATATTTACTGCCATGGACAGGGCGTAGACCGTAAGAAGAGTGGCGGCAACCACTGCTGCCACTGGTCTGCTAAACGGCACCAGAATTAGAAATACCACTGCCATTTCAATATAGGGGAGAATTTTTGCCACGACTGGAAGCATAAACTCCGGCACCAGCTCGTAGGCAGCAAGCTGCGCCTTGAACTGGCCAGGCGCGCTCATCTTGTGACGTGCCGCCATGAAGAACAGCAGAGCCAAAGAGGCTGAGAGTATAAGCACGATCAATGGGTCAATCATTTACTGTTTACCCCGCCCTATTCCGTGTACAGATTCTGGATTGTGCCGGAGAGATTATCGATCGTTCTGATCAGTCTTCCGGTGACGGGTTCACGCACTTCAATCTCACCACCAACGGATAGCAGCATCAGAGGATCTTCATCCTGGGTTATTTGCACACTGCTAACCATGCGCCCATCTTCCATAGCAAGACGATAGCCGCGGCGCTGTGAGACCGTGCTAAACACCCAGACTTCGGTGCCGGGATCCTCAAAAGTCTCCTGGCCACCACCCTGGTGCATGATTACCGCCAGGACCTCTGCATCGCTACTATAGGCATAAGCCTGACTGCCACCCAGACGCCAATCATCGTCATCAGACAGCGGCATGCCATTGCGATCAGTCGCGTCGGTATCGGCTGGATTGATGGACCAGCCTTCACTGATCGACACTTCATCGCCATCAACCTGCGCCTCGTAAACCATGCCGTCCATTGTCATAAAGACCCAACCGTCGTCGGAAGGCACGGCGTAATCCAGCACTGGATCCTCAAATAGCTCGAAGAATACTTCGCTGCTTGCGCGCGAGGCTTCTTCGCCATTGCTGTCAATTTCAACGTACTGAATCGTGCCATCGGCACAAGATGAGATAAAACCCTCTCCGGCCGGGTAGATACCTGCACAGTTGGGTGTGGAGATTTCTGTGACAAATTCGTTGCTGTCGAGGTCTACGATTGAAACAGAAATTGCTGGGGTGACATTCCAGACACCGATGAAGTCGTCGTTGATCAAGCCGATCATGCCCGGGTTGCCGATGCCAGCCGCCTTGGGTGGTATCTCTGCTTCACTAACAGGCAGCGTTGTATTGGTATCAAAGCCAATCAACACATCGGTGCGGTCACCATAAGTGCCGCGGGTGTAAAACGATCCATAGGCATAGATGCGCTCGCGATCCATCGCTGGCCTTACTGCTGGCGTAAAATTGGAAATGTCCAGCGTGCCCCCTACTCTGCCGCTATCGGCATCCAGCAGGTAGGCTACGCCCCTGCCACGCACCGAAACCCAGTGTGGACCAGTCTCCGGCATATCCAGAGCATCTCCCAGCACCGTGTCCCATGGCTGAGCGTTAACCGAGGCGGCAGAAGCCGTCACGAGAACCGTTAATAACAGACGCGAAAACATTAATTACCCCCAAGGAGTTGGTCCATTCGGCATCCGCACAACCGTATGCTTATTTCACCTCTTTCGAGGACAGGCTGTACTGTGCGGATTTCATTGTTCTTATTAAGCGGCTGATTCAGCGACCGAAGCATGATTTCCCGCCCAGGCGCTGGTTTAACGAGCCAGAGAATCACAATTTCCCCCGGCTAGCTTCCCGCATAATTGCAGTAGGCAAGACCATCCTGACAGCGAATCAACCAAGCTCATTTATACTGCAATTCACATACTAGACCAAGTAAAGTTTATAGCGAGGTAAGCAACTGAAAAGATTAAGTATTGTTAGGCTGGTTTAGCCAGCAAGCCGGCTTTTGCGTGCTGGTCGTGCCCAGCACGCACAACAACACACCGATGTTACCCGAGATAACGGGATTTTTGACGACTAAGAGCAGCTAAGACGCCGCCCTGAAGCATGGCAGGCGAGCTCTGCAGAACAAGCTGGAGCGGCTAACCAGGAGAACATTTCCCCACAAAAGCCAGCGCACCCAGACCATAGTCCAGATAGACAACGACAAAGTTTGAATCGTTAGGGTGAATGGACAGGGTAGCCTCGCCGAACGCAATATTGTCGGTGCGACATACCACATAGCCCTTGTTTTTCTGACAAGCGCCGCGGTAGTCAGGAAAGCCCGAACGACGCCAGCCTCGTTCCGTATCGACGATCCAATCCTGCCGAGACGGGACATCACCGTCTTCACCAGAAGACGATATATTGTAAGGGTCGATTGAGACAGTCGCCGATTCCTTGCAGAAATAGACTTCTGCGCTCACGGTTGATGAGAAGGTAAGCAGGATTACTAGTGCTTTCAAGCCGTGTGGCCAGTGTCTGATCATATTCAAGCCCTACCGTACCGCACATACTACGGATAATTGATACAGGCTAATACGAACGTGACAGGGTTTAGATTAGTTAGTACTGCAATGGCTCGCGGGAGCTTTCAGCCGCGGGCTTAAAATTGCTTCAGCGGCGAGACCATCGATCTACCGCCACGGAGGTCAAACAGACCCGCTGCACCTCTCATATGTGAGTGCCATAAGTTCGGTTGCAGCCCAACAAGGCCGGCTAACTCAAACAGTCTAATTGCAGCTAATCTATTGGCTAGTTTAATCCGCTGCTACAGGCAGTAACAGTTCAGTACCCACTGGCCGCTGCACGTCGAAAGCCTTTAAAGTCATGGCCACGAAATTGTAGTAGCCAATCAATCCAACAATATCCACTACTCCCTCATCGCCAAACAGCTCGATCGCTTTGCTGAAGGTTGGGGAGCGGACTTTGTCCTCGCTGACGAGCTCCCGGGTAAACTGCACCAAAGTCTGCTCAGTCTCTCCAAAACCATCGATAGCAGGCGAGGCATCAATATCCCTGCGATACTTAATCAGTTCTATGATCTCCTGCTCCAGGCCAGCCGCCTGGGCCAGTGGCTCATGTGCTGACCACTCATACTGATTACTAATCTCCCGCGCCGTGGAGAGAATGACTAACTCAGTCAATCGTTGATCTTTGGTGGTGCCATAACGCACGCGTTGTCGCACATCAAATACGGCTTGCGCCAGTGCTGGGCTGTGCATCCACATACCAACAGGTCCACGTAAACCAGTTTCATAACCTGTACCCGGACTGACATAAGTGTAGAAAGCCGCCTGTCCCGCTGCGTCCAGATCGTCGCGCTGTACCTGGGGCAGGCGCGCCAGGGAGTCCATGTAAATATCGTCGGGAATCTTGTCCTGGGTTTGGGTGCCCTGTAGCTGATATTCCGCTGGCTGCGCCTGGGTAGCAGTAGACAATGCAGCATATATGACAAGCATAAGAGCGCAGGCTCCTGAACCTAAATTTCTAATCTTCATTATGAGTTCCTCGAAATTTCAGTGCCCACACCACTTTGGGTTAAATCAGGCTATAGCCAACTCTCAAAAGGCTCCATAATTGCTGCGAGAGATGGTGAGTCAGCTCTGCTATAGACTAACAGAAAGTAGCTATGCCGATAGTAGTTGTCTAGGTAATTGCCCTATAGTTACCCAGATAATTGCGCAGTCACTTTAGTCCGGAGTCTTGGTGGCCACACAGTACCCGGGCTCTGGAGTAAATTGCCGATCTCCGATAAGGTTTAGGTAAATCGAATTTTTACCTCTAATCCAGAGAACCCTCATGCTAAAGCATTTTGCTCCAGCCCTGTTGTTTACACTAGCCCACTCGATCGCAGTATCGAGTTTTGCCCAACCAGCATTTGATGTGGTTGAGGCCAGCATTAATGAAATCCAGTTTGCTCTAGAAAGGGGCCAGGTCACCTCTGTTGAAATCGTAGATGCCTATCTTCAGCGTATCGAAGCCTATGATAAACAGGGCCCAGCTCTAAACAGCATTATGCGCGTCAACCCTCAGGCCAGACAGCAGGCTGCAGCGCTCGACGCGGAGCGCTCCGCCGGACGTGTCCGCGGGCCACTGCACGGCGTTCCCATATTAGTTAAGGACAACTACAACACCAGCTCTATCCCAACGACCAACGGCACCGTGGCACTGGCAGGATTCCTGCCAAATGCCAATGCAACCCAGGTGGATCTGCTGCTGGACGCTGGCGCAATCGTGCTCGCCAAGACCACGCTGCACGAGTATGCGCGCGGTATCACGACTATCTCCTCGCTCAGCGGCCAGACCCGTAATCCCTACGATATCCGGCGTGTACCTGGGGGTTCGAGCGGCGGAACCGGCGCCGCTGTTGCCGCCAGTTTTGCTGCAATCGGTCTCGGTTCCGATACCTGCGGCTCGATACGCATTCCTTCTGCTTTTAATAATCTGTTTGGTTTACGACCCACGAAGGGTTTGTCCAGCATTCATGGCGTCATTCCCCTCTCTCACACCCAGGACGTAGCGGGGCCGCTAGCTCGCAGTCTGGATGATCTGGCTATTCTGCTGGACGTTGTCGTCGGCTATGACCCCAGTGACTCTGCAACTGCTGTGATGCAGTCAAACCCTCACCCGCAGTTTCGTCAAAACCTGACCTCAGTTAAGGTTTCAGGTTTGCGCCTCGGCAAGCTGACCAGTGCCTTTGAGCGCAGCAGCGCTGCGGTAGTCGATCCAATAGACGCAGCGCTTGAGTGGTATCAGGAAAACGGCGCGCGATTGATAGAAGTGGAAATTCCGGAACTGGCAGAATTGCTGTCTGCCAGCGCGTTAATTGGACATGAATTCCGACCAGATCTCGAGCAGTACCTGGCACAGTTCGGCAGCATAGCCATCACCGACCTGGCCGATATCGTCGATAACGGGCTCTATCATTACAGCCTCAACCAGGGCATGACGCGAAGCCTGGAAACCGAGACAGATGAAGAAGCCTATGCTGCTGCTTTAGCAGCGCGCAGCGAGGTATTGGCTGCCATCGAACAAGTGTTTCTTGATCATGAACTGGATGCCATAGTCTATCCCACGGTGACAGAAACAATTGCGTTCACCGGGGAACCTCAGTCTGGTAGCCAGTGCCAGCTGTCTGCACATTCCGGTGTCCCCGCGCTTGCCATGCCGGTTGGATTCACCAGTCGCGGCCTGCCGGTGGGGTTGGAATTGCTGGGACTGCCTTTCCAGGATGCTCGCCTGTTGGGTATAGCTTATCCCTATGCCGAGGCAAACTCACCGCGACAAGCACCCAGCTCCACCCCGCCGTTGCAGTCGGGTCTAGCGCCTGCCCCACAGCGTTTTGACCTGTCATTTGCGGCACAGGGAGCCATACTGGAGGGCGAATTCGAATACGACCTGCCAAGCAATGAGCTTCGCTATAATGTTCGTCTGGGCAATGAAAATAGCGCGGAAGTCTATGCCGTCACCCTGATGATCGATGACGAAGAAAACGCCGGACTGGACGAGCCGCTGGTCTACAATCTGATGGGTCCAGACAGGACCGAAGCCAGTGGCAGCGTATTTATGTCACCAGCATTTCGGGCTGCATACGATGAGGACCGGGTCTATCTCAAAGTGTTTGCAAGTGGCATGGATGTGGGTGGTGTCGCGCAAAGATTGAAGTAGCCCAGCGATCTCAGGGCCCCAGCATCGGGGAGAAAATGGGAGAATTCATTTTGTGCAATGCCCTTATGGCAAGGCTTTATTGTAAAACCGTTTGCCCGGCATCGAAGTGCTCAAGTATGTTTGGGCAGGCAGCTTCATCAGTCGCAGATCCAGTGGTCATCAGATCCAGAAAAGTCGTAGTGGCGAAAGTCGCAAAAGCCGGCACGTCATGTTCGAAGGATGTATTGAGAATCGCATGTTCAACAGATATTTGATAAGCATTCTCCGGATGCATGATCTCTGCACCGATGACGAATGACTCATCGGCGAAAGTAAGATACGGGGTATTCTCGAACGGTCGTCCACTGTGGGCAATGCGCTCACCTTCGCAGTTGGCCATGATGACAAACAACAGATCATCCATGATGCCAAGCGGGTCGCGCCGGCCCTCGGAAAACTCACTCCAGGTCACGACCAGATCAAGTGCGGGATTGATACTATCCGGCGCTACGGATCGTCCTGCCTGAGAAAGCAATATCTGCGGGGCGGCCGGCAAGCCGGAACCGCTGATCCTTTGGTTCTTCATCACTACAGTTTGACTGACCGAGCCGATGCTTGGGGCAGAGAAAAGAAAAATATAATCACCATCCGGGTAATTGGCCTCTAATTCCTGCTCACTGGGGTAACGCCCGCCATGCATTTCCAGCGCATAGCCACCGTCTATAAAATCGATTGGGCTGGCTGTAAATGGGGGCCTGATGCTGGCTGGAAAAACAATGCCATCAGGCTGACGAAATATTTCTGCAAAAAAATGATAGTTCAACGTCTTCACAGAACCATCGAGTTGCTGCCGATGATTTGAAGTCTTGCCTGCAACAATAAAAGTAATGTCGCTTTGCTGCGGAAACGCAAGCGGCGGCAGGGTGAATGCAACGACAAACAAAGCTACTCTAAGCATGGAGACTCCTATAAGTCTGTTTCTAACAAATCTGAAAGGCCAGGGGATTCGATTAGACGCCAGGTGCCCTCATGTTCTTAAGCTGTCTTCATTTCACTTTGAGATTCGGTGGAAACCGAAACCACGCTATCATCACCAGCGCCCCAAAAATGGTATAGGCAATTGGCAATACCCAGAGCGGCACATCATAGTAAAGCAGTCGCTGCACCCAGAACTGGATGAAACTCTCCTGATAGCTTGCCGATTGGGCTTGTTGACGTAACTATCTGTTGCCATTTAAAGCCCAGCCTCTTATCCCGCCCACGCAAACCAAGACCAGGCCGGACAAAATTAACAGGACAATGCCGGCGTGAATCAGCAGCACCGCGTCAGCTGCAAGTTGGTAGCTGCGCTCCATGGCTTGTCTATTTCCGCCCTAAGATAGTCATTTTCCCACACTAGCCGAGCAATCCAATTTCCTCAAGGCCACTGCATGTACTGCCCTAAACGCTAAATGTGGGAGTGCTGGCAGTGATTTTCGATGCATTTGGCCCTTATGAAGTGCACTGGAACTTCAAGGGAAAGGCCTCAAAAAACTGCGGGATTAATGGCCTAATCCAACCCAAAATGGACCGTTTACGCACAAAAAAACGCCCATCTTTTCATAGTGTTACCAAATTACACACGTACGAGTCCAACTGCTTCTATATGCGTTGCACGCTCTTGTGCATGGTTCTATACTCTTTGAATCGTGATTTATTGGAAGTTAACGGGCCTGCTCAAAGAGTCCGAGTGCATTCCCCGAGTCGCGCGATAATTAGAGCTATACAACAAATCAAGGGAGTTAGTAATGCGCAGAAATTTTCCGTGCAAGAAACAGGGCCTTGCCCTCGCGATTATGCTTGCCAGTGCTGGGACCTCTTTCCAGACCCTGGCGCAGGATGACGGCGTCGAAGAGATTGTCGTCACGGGTTCATTCATCAGGGGAACCCCTGAAGACGCGCCTTCTCCGGTAACCGTAATAGACCGGGATTCGATTCAGGAGCAGGGCGCTTCCCAGATTTGGGATCTCATACGAAACCTTGAAGTCAATCAAGGTTCTGATACCAGTGTTGCTGGCTCTAATGATTCCAGTCAGCTTCAGGGCACGGCGTCCGTAAACTTGAGAAATCTGGGTGGCAACTCAACTCTCACCTTAATCAACGGCAAGCGTTTCACGCCGGCAGCTGTAGTCACTAGCTCAGGTCAAGAATTTGTCGACCTTAATACCATTCCTTTGGTTATGACTGAGCGAGTCGAAGTCCTGACGGACGGCGGCTCAGCTCTCTACGGCTCGGACGCGGTGGCGGGTGTTGTTAACGTCATCATGCGCACCGATTTTGAGGGCTTGGAGCTGTTTGCCGACACCCAGGGTGTCCAGGAGTCGGGCGGCACTTACGAGCAAACCTTCAGCGGTATATGGGGGTCAAGCTTTAATGATGGCGACACCCGCTTCGTCATCTCAGCCGAGCAGTTTGAGCGTGACCCTGTGGCTTTGGAAGACGCCCAATACTATGACCCAACCCGTATCATCAACAATGGCGCAGTCGGCGCTTTTCGAGTCAATAGCCCGCTTGGTGCCGGATTCAACCCTGCATACATAAGCCCCTCTCTGTCCCAGCAGCAGACTGTAGAGCGGTTGGGACTTGGGGAGTCGGTTGCCGGCACGCGCGGACTGGTGTTCTCCGATCCCTTGTGCTCGACGCTGTCCGGTGACTTGGGATCGTTTTACACAGACAACCGCTTCAGCGGTGTCGGCCGCCTCAATGGCAACTGCTTTGAAGACAACACAGATAACCAGTTCATCGCAATCGGCCAAGAACGAACCAGTGCGGCGCTAAGTTTTGAGCATACTTTCAGCGAAAGCGCTGAGTTCTACTCATTTTTCACCTACTCTGACCTGGAAACAACTAGGGAATGGGACGGCATCTCTTTCTCCAGAACAAATCACTTGATCTTCAATCCAAGTCAATTGGGTGCGTTGTCGACGTTGGTTGGAAATCCTTACGTCGCTGCCCCAGCGGCCAACAACCCTAACCTGATCTCCAACGGCGGCTTCGGTGAGGGGTATTATGGTGGAGGTATGCAAGTGGGCTGGCCTCGCTCCACTGAAGATATCCTCACCACCAACACCACCTCAGGTGCACAGATGGGACTGCGTGGCGAACTCGAGGGCATGGGATTCAATGACACCTCGCTGAGTTACGACGTAAGCCTGGCGTGGAGTGATTCGAGCATCGAGCAGAATTACTCGACCATGGTCAGGGATCGTACCGAAAATGCACTCAACGGTCTCGGGGGGCCCAACTGTACTCCGAATGGAACACCGAACTTCCCCGTTGACGCCACGCCTTTTGGTGCATTCGCTGGCTTATGGGCAACGGTATTTCCTGGGTACGTGCTCAACACAAGAGAGAGCGCTTCTTTGGCACTAACCTCAACCAACCATGGGCAAGACGGTTGTATGTTCTTCAACCCATTCCTCACTGCCCTCACCAATCCTGATCTAGCCAACCCAAAAGAACTGACGGATTGGATGTCCCAAAGGATTAATCGCGCAGACAAGCGCAATCAACTTCTCGTTTTCGATGCGGTAGTTTCTGGTGAACTGATGGAATTGACTGGGGGCACGGCACAATTTGCTGCCGGTATTCAGCGAAGAGAAAGGGATGCCTCAGGTATCGCACCTGAAATTAACCTGCCGGGTTTGACGGTGATCAAGGGATACGATGCGTTCGGTCAACCAAACGCCTTTGAGAGCGAGATTACAAATAATTTGGAGTGTGCGCAGTGTATCTTCAACTTCAATGATTCGCGGGAGGTCAATGCGGCCTTTCTCGAATTGTCCTTGCCGTTTGCTGAAAACGTTGAAACGCAGATCGCACTGCGCTACGAGGACTATGGGGGCAATATAGGCGCTGATCTATCGCCGAAGGTGGCCCTCAGCTGGAGACCTACAGAAGACGTATTGCTTCGGGGCTCCTACTCGCAATCATTTAGAGCGCCAAATATCGGCGTGGTGAACCAGGCGTTTGAGGCGTTCGGTACCACGGTGCAGGATCCACTTCGTAACCAGCAAGTTCGGGCCGGCTTGCTGCCTGCCACCGATGCTAACGCTATTGCAAATAGCTCGTACACGACTGGTGCGCCTAACCCCAATCTTGGCAACGAGACTGCTGATACCTACAACTTGGGCTTTCAGTGGACACCAAGCGGGGCTCTTGAGGGAGCAAGCATCGGTGCTGATGTTTGGAGATTCGAGGTCAGTAACCGAGTGCTTCCGCTAATCCCGAGGGCGGCGCTTAACCCTGAGATCGACAAATTCAATTCAGTGGTTGGCGATAAATCGAACTACATTCTTAATGACTCTCAACCACTTGATTCCAGGGGGCCCGATGGGAACTTTATCGCATGTGACCCAGATGCCATAGCCTCTCAGTATGGGGTAGACTCAGAAGAGCGACTTAACTGCGTGGTTAACCCCGAAGCTTATGTAGTGGACGGCATTCAGCGATCGCTGTACGACGTTAACGGCGGACTTACTACCATCGTATTGCCAGCAGTAAATGCTGGTAACATCGAGGTTCAGGGTATCGACCTGAGTCTTGGCTATAGTTGGAGCACTGACTTCGGTAACTTTAGGCTGTCTGCTGACTATACTCATATCGACGAGTACTTGGTTAAAGATGTTCCCGGTCTAGAACTTGGTTTACAGGAGACTGGGCGATTCGACGCAGCTGGCGTGGATGGCGAGCAAAATATTGTTCGAGAGGTTCCTGACAACCGGGCGAATCTGTCCTTGAGTTGGAACAAGGATAACCATCGTCTAACCGTCTTCAACCGACACACTGGATCGTTCGAAGTCCTGGGTCATGCCGATTTCATGGCCAACCCTAATACCCGCCAGGTCAACAAAGACTACGCGAGAGCAAAGGTGGACAGCTATAACACGTGGGACGTGCAATATAATTACACGCACGACTGGGATAGGGCCTCTTGGGGTTCCTCAGTGTTCACTTTGGGTATTATCGATGCGACCGATGCGGATATCCCGCTATACAGACGTGCGAGCTACAACGCCTCTGTTTTTGACGCCCGTGGTCGCCGCTGGTACGCAAGGTTGCTGTGGCAGTTCTAAGACAGCGACATTAACGTCATAAGAAAACGGCGATGAGCGATCATCGCCGTTTTTTTTCGCCTGTGAATTAACGCTTGTACCAGGATTGTTCGATACCAAAGTTGGCTTGGGATAGACTATGCGTAACTCTGATAAGACCAAGCTCAGGGAAACAATCCGGCCAAGTTGAATGAATTCATGACAGAACAAACCGCAAACAATTCCAGCAGGCCAACCCCGCCACAGCAGAAATGGGGCCGCATCTATCTGCTGGTAGCAGCAAGCGCGGTTGCGACAGTTGTCCTGCTACACGCCTTTTCAACTTACTTCGCAAGCTAACAGATGCACCCACTCGATTGGCTCATCGTAGTCGCCTATCTCTCCTATGTAATCTGGCATGGCTTCAGTCTGAGCCGGAGTTCCACCGATACCCATAGTTTTTTTCTGGCGGGTCGAAACCTGCCCTGGTGGGCGGTGGGATTGTCGGTGATGGCCACCCAAATGTCTGCGATTACCCTGATCGGGACAACCGGCCAGGCCTATAACGACGGTATGCGCTTTATCCAGTTCTATTTTGGCTTGCCGCTGGCCATGATCATCCTTTGCGTCACGGCGGTGCCTTTTTTCTACCGAGCCAAGGTGTTTACTGCCTATGAATACCTGGAGCAACGGTTCGATTCGCGCACGCGGACGCTGACCAGTTTCTTCTTTCTGGTGTCCCGAGGCTTGGGAGTAGGCGTAATTATCGCCGCTCCTGCTGTAATTCTCTCAATCGTCCTGGGATGGGGCGAGGTACTCACCATTTTCGTCATTGGACTTTCCACCACCATTTACACCATGATGGGCGGCGTGCAGGCGGTTACCTGGACCGATGTGAAACAGATGGTCATTATCATCACGGGACTCGCGGTTGTGGTACTGGTGATATTGGATGCGCTACCTGCGGAAGTGAGCTTGCAGGATGCCCTGTTCGTGGCCGGTGCCGCTGGCAAGCTACAGACCATCGACTTTAGTTTCGATCTCACGGAGCGTTATACCTTCTGGTCCGGCATCCTGGCCGCCATGTTCCTGTTTCTATCCTATTTCGGCTGTGACCAGAGCCAGGTGCAGCGCTATCTGACGGCCCGTTCCGTTGATGAGAGCCGCATCTCACTGCTCATGTCTGCCTTTCTCAAAATTCCACTGCAGTTCCTGATTCTGTTCCTCGGTATCCTGGTATTTGTTTTCTATCAATTCGTCACGCCGCCCATGGTATTCAATACTGTTGCCGAAGAACGGGCGGCAAGCTCTGCACCTGCGCAATACCAGCAGCTCCAGCAAGAGTTTGACGCAGTCCACGAGCAGCGAAGACTTGCCGCGCTGCGCTTTCTCGATTCCCGGGCAACAGCTTCGGATGTATCGGCAAGAAGTGACTACCAGGCTGCCAATACCACTTATCGCAACTTACGAAACCAGGCCAGCGAGTTCATTCGAGAAACCAACGAAGACAGCGCGTTTAATGATGTCAATTACGTCTTCCCTGTTTTCGTGCTGCAGAATATGCCGCTGGGTGTCGTCGGACTCATTGTCGCGGCGATTCTCGCTGCCGCCATGTCTAGTGTGGCAGCGGAGCTGAATGCACTGGCAACGGCCTCAACCATGGACTTCTATGCCCAGCATATAAATCCTGAAGGTAGTCAGAAAGAACTGCTGCGTTTCGCCAGAATTGCCACTTTCCTATGGGGCATATTTGCCTGTGTTGTCGCAACATTCGCAACGAATCTTGGCTCATTGATCGAGGTAGTAAACACCTTTGGTTCGTTTTTCTATGGTTCCCTGCTTGGGGTCTTCGTGCTAGCTTTTGCCGTTCCCAGCGCGAAATCCGCCGGCGCTTTTTTTGGCCTGTTGTTCGGCATTAGCTCGGTGTGGATCGCGAGCTATTTCACCGATATTGCCTTCCTCTGGTTTAACGTTGTGGGCTGTCTGGTCACAGTATTCGCTGGCTGGCTGATCAGTATGCTCGTGGGTACAGAAGGGTAGTGAAATAACCGTCGACCAAAGAACTTTAGCTAAAACCTGGAGCTTGATTGGCATGCACAAGAAACTTACCCGGCTGCTAACGTCAGCGGCCCTTGGCAGTCTCTGCCTCTCCTTTTCCCTCTCTGCTCATGCCCAGGTTGACGCAGTCTATGATCAGGGCAGCAGCGCGCTTATCCGCATGCTAGAGCGACTGCAGACGACTGCCTCAGTACTGCACACCGGCGCTCACCCCGATGACGAAGATTCCGCGCTAGTGGCATATCACGCGCGCCGCATGAATGCCCGTACCGCCTATCTGTCCCTCACCCGAGGATCCGGTGGCCAGAACATTATTGGCGCAGAACAATCCGATGCGCTTGGGGTTATTCGGACCGAGGAACTGCTGCAGGCCCGACGCCTTGACGGGGCATCACAGTACTTCACCCGGGCCAATGATTTCGGCTTCTCGAAGACTCGAACTGAGGCATCACGCATCTGGCCGGAAAATGAGCTGCTGGCAGATATGGTGCGGACCATCCGGGAATTTCGCCCTGACGTGGTAGTCTCAAGATGGAACGGAACCGGCAGCGATGGTCATGGCCATCATCAGTTCGCGGGCTACCTGACACCTCTTGCAGTTTCCGCCGCAGCCGATAGCAGCCGCTTTGCCGATCAAATAGATGCGGGTCTGCAACCCTGGCAGGTGCAGAAACTCTATGTCAGCCTGCGTTCAGATCCAGCTGATCCCAATGCACAGACACTTGAAATTAATACCGGCGAATATGACCCGGTGACGGGTAGAAGCTTCTTCCAAATAGGGATGCAGGGTCGCAGTCAGCAGAAGACTCAGCAGATGGGTTCTCTCGAGTTACAAGGTGCTCAACTCTCTGTGTTACAACTCACTGGATCAAACATTGCGATAAATTCGGATGAACGCTCAGTGTTTGATGGAATTGATACTTCTATCAGCGGTCTTATCAGGTTCGAGCGACAGCCTGCATCGGCATTTATTGAACTCTCTGGCGAACTTCAGGCCATGATTGCAGGCATTCTGAATAACTTTAACCCACTTGAGCCTGCTGCTTCGGTCGCGGAACTAGCCGAGGCCCACGAACTCGCAAATCTAGCCAAAGACGCTGCCCATGATGCTGAAACGATTCGGCTGCTTGAAGGAAAAATCCTGGAGATTGAGTCAGCACTGGTCCTAGCTGCCGGCGTGCGGGTTGATGCCCTGACCGATACTGAGATGCTGGTCCCCGGCACCACCGCGAATATTGCGGTCAGAGCTTATATGCCAGGCGCTAGTGCCAGCCTGAACTCAGCGCAAGTCAATGCGCCGGCAGGCTGGAGAGTTTCTGCTGCAGATATGGAGTTGCTTCCCAATGAAACCGGGCGCAGACGCATAGAGCGCCCCAAGGAACAGGCCTTTTTCCAGGTCGCGATTCCCGCAGAGGCTAGCGTTACTCAACCGTACTGGTTAGAAAAAACCCGCGAAGGGGCCGCCTATGACTGGAGCACCGCCGGTGCCGCCCAGACCCTTCCCTTTGCGGCGCCGCTTATCACTGCCGAAGTGGTATTCGATATCGCTGGCGTGACAACCGCTGTTTATAAGGAAGTTGAATATCGGCAACTTGACCGCATCAGAGGCGAGGTACGGCGACGTATAGACATCGTGCCCGCTGTCTCGGTAGAACCAGCAACGGATCTGCTGGTCGTCCCGGAATCTGCTAGCGCACAGCCCATTCAGTTGCTGCTCACAGTGCACAATAACAGTCAGGACAGTATTGAAGGCAGCGCGCAGTTTGCACTCCCGCCCGGGTGGAATCTTGAGCCTGCATTCACCGAATTCGCCCTGCCCCCCGCACCGGCAAGCAGCACCCTGGCATTCGAGGTTTCGATGCCAGCAGACGTTCAGGCCGGTGAGTATCGACTCATTGGCAGCGCACTGGTTGGCGGCAAGCGCTATCAGCAGGCAGTGCAGGAAATTGCCTATCCCCACATTCGCACGCATCGTATTTACTCTGAGTCAAAGACTGAAGTAGAAATAGTCGATGTCGAGGTAGCGGATGTTCAGGTGGGATATGTCATGGGCAGCGGTGACCTGGTGCCGGCCGCTCTGCGCCGACTGGGCCTCGAAGTCTCGATCCTGTCCGATGATGAGCTAACCACGGGCGACCTATCCCGCTTTGATACCATTGTAGTAGGTATCCGCGCCTCACAAACGCGCCAGGCATTTGTCTCTAACAATGAACGACTGCTGGAATTTGCCGACGAAGGGGGTACGCTCATTGTGCAGTATCAGCAGCCAGATTTTGCTGCCCAAAATCTCGCACCATTTCCGGTAGCCATGGAACGCAATGTTCGCGTCGTGGATGAAACTGCGCCTATCACCATCCTTGAACCTGACCATCCGGTGTTCAGCTTTCCTAATCAGATAGACGCACAGGATTTCGAGGGCTGGGTTCAGGAACGCAACAACTATAATTTTTCAAGCTTCGACCGTGAGCGTTATGTGCCTCTAACCGAAGCCCATGATGAGGGAGAAAGCCTAAGTGATGGTGCCATGCTGCATGCCCGTATCGGCAGTGGCAATTATGTCTATACTTCTTACTCCTGGTTTCGACAGCTGCCCGCCGGCGTGCCAGGCGCCTATCGAATTTTTGCCAATCTGCTAAGCCTCCCAGCGGCGCCGCAGTAAGAGGATTACAAGTGAGCGAAAAATTTCCGGCCCAGGGTTATAAGGACAACGTCCTGAGTGATTGTTTTGCCGACGCACAGCGCTATCTGCTTGACCACTATCTTGATGTTGATCGGGCTCATGTGTTGATGCTGGCGGAACAGGGCATCATCAGCCAGGAAGAACTCGCTACTATCCTGCGCGCCATAGAGAGCCTGGATGTAGAGGCGATTCGCGGCGCCGAATACGATGGCAGCGTGGAAGATCTCTTCTATTTTATTCAGCGTGAGATAACTCGTGGCTGCGGCGATTCAGATGTAGCTGGCAAACTTCATACTGCCAGAAGTCGGAATGATATTGACGTCACCATCTATCGCCTGTATCTGCGGCAACAGGCATTGGACCTGCTCAAGGTATGCGGTGAACTACACAGAGTGTTTCTGGATTTGGCCGCGCAGCACCATGAGTCACTCATGCCGGCATACACCCACACCCAGCCCGCACAGCCAACCACGGTGGCGCACTACCTGCTGGCCATGGCCGAAAACACCGGGCGCGATATCTCTCGTTTGCAGCATGCCTACGAAAATATGAACCTTTGTCCGCTCGGCGCCTGCGCTATTACTACCACTGGCTTTCCTATTAACCGCCATCGCGTTTCAGAGCTGTTGGGATTTACCAAACCCACCCGCAATAGCTACGGCTCCATCGCCTCAGTGGACTATTTTACAGAGCAGTTAGGCGCTACCGCGGCCATGCTGATCAATGTCGGCAAGTTCGCCCAGGAATTCCTGTTAATGGCAATGTTGGAGTTTGATGTTATTCGCCTGCCCGATGGCTATGTGCAGGCATCGTCTATCATGCCGCAGAAACGCAACCCGGTGGCAATCGAACACGTTCGCGCAATTGCGAGCAAGGCACTTGGCCAGGTGCTGGGAGTCATGACCAGCGTTCACAACACACCCTTTGGCGACATCAACGATGTTGAGGATGATCTACAGCCCCTGAATTTTTCGGCTATCAGGGATGCAATACGCGCGGTGTCACTGCTCGCCCACTCACTGGCTGCGGCCGAGTTCAATCTGGAACTATTACGAGAACGGGCCGAGAGTAACTACATCACGGTTACTGAATTAGCGGATGTCATTGTCCGACGAGAAAAAATACCTTTTAGCCTGGCTCATCGCATCGTTGCAAGTTGTGTCAAACAATCTACCGCAGCAAAGACAACAATCAGTTACGACATGTTGCAGCAGGCAGCAAAACAGGAATTAAACCGGAGGCTTGAATTAAGCCATCAAGAATTTGAAGATGCGCTCTCGGCTGAGAACTTCGTCGCAGTTCGGACAATACATGGCGGGCCGGCACCGACTGAGACCCAATCAGCACTGGCCGAACAGAGACAGGCTGAGCATTGCAACGCAGAATGGCTGCAGCGAGCTCGCACCGGGCTGAGTGATGCCAGGCTGAATCTGGAAAACACAATTCGTGTGGTGCTCGAAGAGTCCTAGCAGGCTCAAATAAGCTCTGCGCTGAGCCGCGAGTGCTAGGAAAACCACAGGCTTTCAGCAGCCTGCTTGGAGTGTGAAAACTGGCCCCTTTCAATTTCCCTCAAAGCCAGCTTTTGGCTGCTTCTGAAATGGCTGATTGGAGCCACCGCAGGCTCTTAATCAGAAGCGCCTGGTCAAGGCTGTCACGAAAAAGAACTGTGTTGGCTGCGCCGTGAGAGTGCTATCACCAGCATCACCGATTAATTCGCCCGCACGCGCGACGCCGGTGAAGCGCCATTTCGATCCCAGCGGGATACTCAAGAAGCCCTGCAGCGCAACGCTTTCCATACCACTGCCGGCAGCAAACGCCGAGAGACCACTGCTCACACTTTCCTGTTGGGTTACGCCGTAGAGCGCAGACATATAGGTAGAGTTACCGAACCGAAGGCTGGGACCAAGGCCAGCAATGGCACCGCGACCAAACACAAATCGATAGCTCGCATTCAAATTGCCATAGAAACCTTCATGACCTGAGGCTACAGCCTGAGCTAAACCCGCCTGCAATGACCAGCGACCGATATCGTATTTTGCTCCTAGGCGTGCCTCCAGACCAATGCCAAAGGTCTTCAGGCCCTGAAACTCATCGGTGTCGCGATTCTGGAAGCCAGGACCGACAGCTGCGGACAGTGCAAAACGGTTTCCGCTTACGCTGCGATCACGAAGAAAATAAGTGCCAAATCCCTGGGGCACATTGAAAAAAGTTTTGGTGCCCTGCGCATCCACATAGCGAACATCGAAATACGGCACTGGCAACGCGCGATAATCCTCGGCGCCCTGATACTCCGGGTTCACAATCAAACCCAGACCAAGTTCAGTTTGCCAGCCGATTTGTGGCATGGAGCGAACTGGCGCTTCGCCAGCTAAAGCGCTCGCCGAACCAGCGATCAGCAAACTTATCAGGAAGTATTTGGTGCAATGCAACATGGATGTCCTCCGGCATAGCTGACTGACTCAGGAGTCAGTCAGTGTTTGTTATTTAAGCCGCTGGGAGGAGTACGCATTGAAGGATAATTTGGTTTGGCTGATGCAGGGGGCAAATTCGACTTGCGACGTCGTAACGGCTAGCCCTGGCAAGATCGTAGAACCCTGCAGCTGCCGTGCTGCAGGGGATTCGCCAGATTGAATTTACTATTCGGCGCTAATGGCTAATCGTTGGAGAGCTCCACGCCTAACTGATAGAGAAAATCATAACTATCGTATAGCGACTTCTTTAATAAGCGCTCGTCCTGGCCATGGATGCGCATATCATTACGATCAACGAACAAACCGGATACACCATAAGTAGGTATCCCGGCATTGCGCATCTTCGCACCATCGGTTGCACCAGTAGACATGGTGGGAAGCACCGTCAGTCCTGGCCACTTTGAGTTAGTCACGGTCTCAATCGCACCCAGCACTTCCTCGGTTAGGGGAGATGCATCTGACAGGCGCCCTCCACCCAGGTACTCCACTTCCAGCTCAGGATTCGCAACGACTTCCGTCAGAGTCCTTAACACGTCCTGGGGATCGGAGCCTGGCAACATGCGCACATTAACGACAGCCTGGGCCGATTGCGGCAAGGCATTGGAGGCATGACCGCCCTCCAGAAGCGTGGCGACCGCCGTAGTTCGCAACTGGGCATTGATCGCCGCCTCCTGGCTGAGACGGTCTAGTGCCTCCTGGGGGATCGGTGATTCCAACAGGGCGCGCAGATCAATGGCCCGCTGACCGCTGTTGATTTCTGCCTGACGCTGAAAGCTCACGCGCATTACATCGTTGATCTGGACCGGAAATTTGAAGTCTCGAATGCGTAACAGGGCCTCGGCCAGGTCGTAGATGGCATTGTCCTTGCGGGGCAAGGATGAATGCCCACCCGGGTTTCGTGCCGTGACTCGAAACGAAGCAAAAATTTTCTCAGCGACCTGCACACTCACCGCTAGAGGCTCGCCGTCCTGCAGTAGGCCATAGCCGCCTTCGTTGATAGCTAATGCGCCACGAATCAACCCAGGCTGGTTATCCAACAGCCAGTAAATGCCGTTGCTGCCGCCCCCTTCTTCGTCCGAGGTCAGAGCCACCACGATGTCTCGATTTGGCTGCACGCCATCGCGCTTATAGCGAATCAGGTTAGCGAGGAAGATGGCAGACATGGCTTTGTCATCCAGCGTGCCGCGGCCATAGAAATACTCGTCATCTTCATTAAGCACGAAGGGATCCATGTTCCAGTCTTCACGCTCCGCCTCAACCACATCGATGTGGGCCATCAAAATTATTGGCTCTTTCTCTCCAGTACCGCGCAGCCGCGCAACGAGGTTTCCCTTATGAGGCAGCGCACCACCGATAAAAATATCCTGCGCCGGAAAGCCTGCGGCCTGCAGCCAGGCGGCCATGCCCTCAACGGCGATGGTGTTATTCTGCTCAGACCCCGTAGTCTTGTATTCCACCAGCTCTTTATAAATTTCGTACAGCAGCTGTTGATCATCGTCAGGAATGACCCGCTGGGCAAAGCTCGCTGGAGACTGAATAAGCTGAACGACAAAGAGAGACAATAGAAACAGACGAAATTTCATGAAACTGTCCTGTGGGGTATAGGAAGGGATATAGAGTTCTGTAATGCCAACAATAGCGGCTAATACATTGAAAATACAGGGTTCAACAGCGCCAAACTGCAATCGGCTAGCCTTCTTTCAGTCCAGCTAAATTACTGCCCCACCACAGCAAAAGTAAATACAGGCGATGGTCGGCGCAGCGCCAAGGCCGTCGACTGCAGGGGCGCCGCATCCGAGCCGGGCATCCCCTGAAATAGAGCGACTTGAATTATCGGCAGGAAGCCCCTCCGCATTGCTTTTCGCCTTGGCGGCATGGTGCGGAAGGGTTTTGTGAGACAAACTCCACTTTAAATAAGCAAGATCAAAGAGTTCTGGCCCATTTTGACCAGGTTCTTGATATATTTAGCCGCATAAAAACATGAAACAAGGAGCAATCCAAAATGAGCGACAAGCAGACCTCCAAGCGCCGCGACTTTCTCACCAATGTAGGCCTGGCCGCAGCCGGCGCGACCGTGGCAGCGGGTGCCAGCGCAGCCAGTAAATCCAGCACAGGTGGCTCTGGTTTCGTGCCCGAACGACATCCTGAAGATAGCTGGATGGAGGAACTGGGCGGCAAGCACCGCGCCTTCGTCGACTCCTCGACGGGCCCAGGCGGTGTTGCAGCGGTGAATTTCGCCGCCAATATCATGCGAGGCCACGCCATGGGATATGGTGGCAGCGATGAGGACTACGGCATGATTGTCTGCTTTCGCCACGCCTCAGCACCTTACGGTTTCAACAGTGCCATGTGGGAGAAATACGGGGATGTTTTCGTAGGCCGAACTCAGGTAAGCAACAGCAACGGTGACCCGGTCACGGTGAATCCACTAGAGGTCGAGGGAACTTACGGCAACCGCAGCAATACCATTGAGAACATGGTCAACCGCGGCGTTCACTTTGCCGTATGCAATCTATCAACGCTGGGCATGGCGGGAATGATCGCGCGCTCCACGGGCGGATCATCCGATGATGTCTATCAGGAATTGGTGGATAACGCTGTGCCGAATAGTCACTTCGTTGCCGCCGGAGTGCTGGCAGCAACTCGGGCGCAGGAATATGGCTATAGCTTCATGTACGCGACTGAAGAGTGGTAGTCTAGAACACTGATTTCACGCAGTCGCTTATAGGGAAGCACGGGTAAGCTTTTACTTCACCAGCATTTGCTTTAAGCGCGACAGCAGGAACCGCAAGACTGTTACTCCGCTTCGTTTTCATTCAGAAGCCGCAAGGGCCCAGGGTTAAGTTGTTCGCGTAAACAGGGATGTAGTAATCATCATGTCATCTATCACTGTCTATACACGCACCTTGTGCGGCTACTGTACGGCTGCAATCAATCTGTTGGATGAAGAGGGTTTTAAGTTCGAAGAAATAGCGGCAGACAAAAACCCGTCACTGCGAGCTGAACTCGCGCAGCGCTCGGGCCAGTCTACCCTACCCCAGGTTTTTGTAGGTGATCGCTCGGTGGGTGGGTATCAGGAATTGGCCATGGCGATCGCCAATGGGGAATTCGCCAAAATTGTCTCGCCATAAATAAACAAAGGAGTCAGAGTAATAATAAACAAACCAATAACCAGACCACTAAACAGACTGATAGCTTGTATTCTATTGATAGAAGAATGGTGGTCCTACAAGACAAACTGGAGGCTCCAATGTCCCGAATAAACCTAACCCTTTCAGCCTTTTTTGCCACTAGCTTATTGGCCAGCCAGGCAAGCGCCCAATTCACGGAAGAGACTATCGCCAAGGCCGTGTCCCCTCTGCCGGAAGATCTGCGCGCTGAAGCCACGGTCTTTCGCTATGACGAAGACACTGGCGAGCGCATTACCCTGAGAGCGGGTAGCAACCACGTCGAGTGTAGCCCTACTGATGACGAAGGTTTCACCTGGTGCTACCCGATCAGGGATAGAGAACGGCGTGATCTGTCAGCGAAACTGGCTGCAGAGGGCTTAGAAGGCGAAGCGCTGCAGACGGCAATGCAGGCTGCAGAAGACTCTGGCGCCATTGAGCCCATAGCTTTTGGGTCTATACTCTATCGCCGCTTCGACACTCCGGACCGCATTCAGTATCTATGGGTTATTATGGTGCCAGATGCAACCGCCGAGGAGCTTGGGATGCCTACTGGACGCCAGCGCGACAACGCCCTTGCTGGCAAGGGAACTCCGTGGATGATGCGTCCTGGGACAAGTGGCGCTCATTTGATGATTCCGATCAACGGCACCGAATACTCTAACCAGGCTAATTAATTGTCACGCTGAGAGAATCAGCCAGAAACAAAGGGGTCAGAGTAATAATACAGTACTGTATTTTTACTCTGACCCCTTTTCTGCCTTCTCCTACCCTTTTTCCCTTCGGCTCTCTGCAATGGCCAGTTAAATCCTGGACTGCAACTCATCGATATACTTCCGCCAGGAACCCAGTGCAGAAATATCTTCTGCACCTTCGATTGCCATCCCCTCACAAACAAAGCCGCTCACCCAGCTACCGTCTTCAAGCTCGAGCTTGCCAATGCCCAGGGGAAAGGGAATGGCGGCGACGAAGCTGCCGAATTCCTTTGCCGGCAGTGACCAAACTTCGACATGGATACTGCATCCATGCTGTTCATCGCGTATCAACCCGGGGCGCTTGACCGGTCCACCCGGTAGCGCATAGAAACGGTAGTTTTCACTGGTACTGGTTGCACTAATGAGTTTGGCGCCACGCTCTGATAGCTGCCAGTTCAGAGGCATACCTTCCAGGTGTGCGCCGCATACCGCCACCGCTATATCCTCGCGATTCGACACGGCAGCAAAGTCAGTCTTGTTGGAGTAGGTTTCCAAGCTCGCGCCCATGGGTAGCTGCTGTTTGTGCTCCCAGCCAAGCGCCTGGCTTAGCAGACTCGCCTCCTTGAAGCGAGGCGCGACCAGGGTGACGCCGAAGGGAATGCCGTTGGACATAAAGCCGGCTGGTATGGCCAGTCCACAGAGGTCCAGCAAATTCATGTAGTTGGTATAAAAGCCCATGTTGGAGTTGAGCTGCACCGGGTCTTCAAGCAGCTCGGCGATCAGGTAGCTCCGCGGCGCGGTTGGACTCAACAGGAAATCAATTTCCCCAAACAGCCGCTCCGCATAAGCACGATATTCCTGCAGCGCATACTCAGCCTTGAATGCCGCCAGTGCGCTCTTGTCTGCGGCTGTCTCTACGATGCCTCGCACGACTTCATGTACCGCATCGGGCTGGGTAGTGAGAAGTGATTCGATCGCCGCATATCTCTCGGCAACCCAGGGTCCTTCATACAAAAGTTTTGCAGCGAGCAGCAGTGGCTCGATATCAACTTTGACGATCTCTGCACCAAGTGACCTCCAGTCTTCGATGGCCTTGTGAAAGAGTTGCGCTGCAGACTCGTCGCCAAAAAATTCCAGCTGGCTAGCCCTCGGTACACCTATAATCGGCGAGTTCAGCGGCTCACCAAAAAAGCGCGAAGTATTGCTAAATGGGTTAGCACGCGCGTAGGCGTCACCGGGGTCTTTGACCGCGGCTACAGAGAAAACTTTTTCCGCATCGGCAACACATAGGGCAAAGACGCTGGGGCAATCCAGTGTGCGGCAGGCCGGCAAGACGCCAGACATGCTGAACACACCCCGGCTTGGCTTTAGTCCATAGATGTTATTCAACATGGCAGGCACCCTGCCTGATCCCGCGGTATCCGTGCCCAGTGCAAAGCTCACCAGGCCCAATGCTACCGCTACTGCTGAGCCCGCGCTGGAGCCTCCCGAGATTACCTCGGGATCAAAGGCATTGCGGCAAGGGCCCCAGGGTTCAGGCGAGCGTGTGCCTACTAACCCGGTGGCAAATTGATCCATATTGGTCTTGCCGACTGGAATTGCCCCAGCATCTAAAAGTTGCCTTACAAGGAAAGCAGTTTCCTGAGCCACATAAGCAAACCCGGGGCAGGCTGCCGTAGTTTCCACGCCCGCGATATCGATATTGTCCTTTACTGCAAAAGGCACCCCATAGAGCGGCAGTTCTTCAGGCGAACTCGCGTCTAGCCTGGCCAGGTACGGCTCGAGAGACTCCATCGAGAGGCGCGTGATCCAGATGTTCCGATCTTCAAAGCCATCAGCCTTGTCTAGGAGATAGGCGAACAATTCACGCGGGGTGAATGTGCCCTGGCGATAGCCTTCTGTAACGGCCTCTATATGCGGAATAAATTTTTCGGGAATCATTTCTCAATCTCTATAAAAATCAGCGGCAAACCTGCCTGCACCGAGGCACCAGCAGGTTTCAATGTCTTGCTTACTCGACCCGCACAGGGGGCAGCAACTTCTATTTCCATTTTCATGGATTCCAGCACCATCAGGGTTTCACCTTCGCTGACTTCACTGCCCTCAGACACCTCCAGCTTCCAGACGCTGCCCGCAACGGGGCTGTCCACCGCGACAACCCCCTCTGGCACCACTTCGGTTTCAGTCTCAATCTCGACGGCCTGTTCCTCGAAATGGAATTGTCCGTCGCTTTTCCAGGCTGCCAACTCGTCATCAAAAGCTGCCTGTTGCTGACTCTTGAACTGCCGGATCTCAGTTTCGTTCTGCTCAAGGAAGGATTTGTACTCCGCGAGACTAAATGTGGTCTCTTCAATTTCGATGGGGTAAGTCCCTGTGGGAAAGCGTTCGCGAATACTGGCTAACTCCTCTCCCTCGACCGGAAAAAATTGCACCTGGTCGAAGAATCTCAGCAGCCAGGGCTGGGTAAACTCTCTGGTCTGGCGATAGCGGTTCCACATCTGCAGGGTGCGGCCTACAAACTGGTAGCCGCCCGGGCCTTCCATGCCATAGATACAAAGATAGGAACCGCCAATGCCCACCGAATTCTCAGCGGTCCAGGTTCGGGCCGGATTGTATTTCGTGGTCACCAGCCGGTGTCGTGGATCCACTGGTGTTGCCACCGGCG
>Ga0181558_10000632_pt1 | contig 32922 bp, 28 predicted proteins | sample 011ome_22_FD_133754 | JGI IMG/M metagenome (GOLD analysis project Ga0181558, IMG submission 133754) | Coastal salt marsh microbial communities from the Groves Creek Marsh, Skidaway Island, Georgia - 011507BT metaG (megahit assembly) | ecosystem: Environmental > Aquatic > Marine > Intertidal... | reverse complement strand
TATTTATAAAGCGGATCGATGGATCCGTTTTTTTTTTCAAATGCAACACATTCCACAAGCCGATTTAAATGAGTTTCTGTCCGACGATCCCGCCCGTAAAGCAGCTTTTGTTCAGCAGATTGGAGAGGCGTTTCAAGAAATCGGTTTTTTAGCACTTAAAGGACACTTTTTGGATGCTGTCCTGCAGGAGCAACTCTACCGAGAAATTCGCAACTTTTTCGAACTCCCTCCAGAAATCAAATCGTCCTATGAAGTAAAAGACGGTGGTGGACAGAGAGGCTATACAGGCTTTGGAAAGGAACATGCCGCAGGAAGAACCGTAGGAGACCTGAAAGAATTTTGGCATTTTGGTCAGGACTTGGAAAACAAACCTTTTCTAAAAGACAACTATCCCGATAACTTAAACGTCAAAGAATTAGAAAATTTCAACTCCGTTGGGAATTTGGTTTTTCTTAAACTTGAAGAGACCGCAAAAGTGGTCCTTCAAGCCTTAGCCCTTTATCTCAAATTGGACGAACACTTCTTCGATGAATTTATTGAAGGGGGTAACTCGATTTTGCGAGCCATTCATTACCCCTCAATCACAGAAGCTCCGAAAGAGGCAGAACGTGCAGCTGCCCATGGAGACATCAATTTAATTACCCTTTTGATGGGTGCCCAAGGCGGAGGATTGCAAGTTCTGAATCGGCAGAATCAATGGATCGATGCGGTAGCAGAACCCGATGAATTGATGATTAATATCGGAGATATGCTTTCGCGACTAACAAACAATCTGCTTCCTTCTACCATTCACAGGGTGGTCAACCCACCCCAGGAGCAATGGGCAAACTCTCGCTACTCCTTACCTTTCTTTATGCATCCGATTCCTCAGATGCCTCTAAACTGTTTGGCTGAAACTGTGGATGAAACGCATCCTAAACAATACGATGATATTCTTGCTGGAGCTTTTTTGCACCAACGTTTGGTCGATTTAGGTCTTTTTAAAAAGTAACACTTATCCTTTCTTTAATTCCTCCAATACAGCGCGTCCCAATGCCGCTAAAAAAGGAATTCCTTGAGTTTCGAATTCATACTGATCATCGTTAAAAATGCCATTCTCATTGACCAATACTGTTGCTGTTAAAAAAAACTCAAGACCGCTTGCTGCCTCTTTGATGTAGGCCACATCGGTCAAGGTCCCATAGGCATAGCCTACTTTGTTGAAAATTCGAATTTCTGGAGTCATCGCCCCTTTTTGATCTCCATAAATCAAGAACTTTCCATAACTGTCCCAATGCGCTCCATCGTTATAATTTGGTGAAGTGCTTTCTAAAGTAGTACGACTCATCCAATCCTTAAGAAACGAATAGTCTTCCTCTGAAATCTCAAATTGTTCTTCTTTTGAAAAGTGTTCTGGGAAAATAATCCGCTGAAGGATGCCTTGAAGGTCTCGTATAGAAATTCTGTTCTTTTCACTAAAATCCATAGGTTCCTTTACCAAAGTCCCAGCACTGAGATAGCCCACTCCTTTTTGAATTCCTTTGAGGCTGTGAGGTTCTAGTTTCAACTTCGCTCTAAAGGAAGGCTGATGATACAGCGTATCTTGCTCGGCATTCGGAAAGGTGTAGTGCCAAGTAGTTTCATTGTCTGCTCCAAAGAGAAACTTGTGATGGAGCTGGGTATTTGACAAACCTCTTTTTTTCAATTCTTCATTGATATAATCCCTCCCTAAAAAATCAAAAAGATAATTGTAAGCGTCGTTGTCGCTTACCAAGAAGATTTTTTTAATCAAATGATGGAGTGTTACCTTTCCTTCGTGGTGGGTGGAATCCTTCTCTATAATCGTTTCTCCATTTTTGTTTTTAATAAGAAACGGAGTCTCTCCGTTAATTTGGACTCCTTGCCCTTGGAGGGTTTTCAATTTTTGAAGAGCTAAGACCGCTACGGGCAATTTTGCAGTACTGGCAGGATAGAAATACTGGTTCTCATCGACTTGAAAAGCGCTTTCTTGAAATTTAATTGCACCCGAGTGGGTTCGTTCAACTTGAGTCAGTAGGATTTGAATTTCATGCTTTTGCTTATTCTCTAGAATTTCTTGGATTTCGGGAATGGGAGTCTCTAAGGCACGTTCTAAAACAGTGGATGGGTTTTGGCATTGAATGAGAATTTTTCCCAACAGTAGAAAGAACAAATACTTAAACCAATAAATTCTTAACATAAAAGTTTACTTTTCTTAAAACGTACTTCGCCAAAGTTACGTAGTATTGCCCTAAAATATTTAGGGAAAACGTGGATACCCTTTTTTTTAAATTCCTTCAAAAGCTGCAATATCTTGGGCAGCGGTCAAATCTAGAATATGTTCTGCCCTTCCAAAACACAGGATTTGTTTCGGTTCCTTTTCATTGAGTAATTTGATGGCGTTTGGCAATTCTTTCTCTTGACGTTCAGGATGGATAGGACAATTTTTTAGATAGGGATAGAGTTGGGCTCCCTGAAAACTAAAAATATTCATACTCACCCTTATTTCTCCGGTATCATCGCGATATTTTTCGGCAGTCTCTTGGTCTGGCTTTTCGATAATTCCTTTTAAAAATCCTTCTGTATCGATATCCATTATAGCAAATTTGGCGATGCGTTCATCACTGAATTTCAGTCCAGAGCGGGCGTAACTAATTAACGCATTGGGGGCTTTCCTGTCTTGGAGTAATTGCTTGAATGCGGCTGAGGAATATAAATTGTCCCCGTTGCAAATTGTAAAGGTTTCGTGAAGTAAAGCAGGGTATTGTTCCAAGGCTTGTTCCACAGCGTCTGCTGTTCCAAGGGGTTTTTCCTTTCCTTCGCTGAGGTGTTGTAGGGCGAAATGTACTTTTGCGCCAGCAAAAGAATTATTGGACCTTGCATTTCCAACCCATTGCTGAAAGGCTTCATTTTCTGGGCTGGTTATTAAGTATACATCAGTATAGCCCGCGGCAACAGCATTGGAAATCAAATGAAATAAAAGAGGTTTTTGGGTTTTTCCTAAGGGAATCAGACTTTTGTGTACGCGCTGAGCTACTTCTTTTTGATCGCTAGACAGCGAACTGTTTTCTAGGGATTTTTTCATCCGAGAGGAAGCCCCTCCGGCCATAATCAACAGACTATTCATTCGTTGGATATTAAAGAAATTTCATAGGCATTTTTTGCTCCAGCTTTCAGAAAGGCTTGGATCACTTTTTCTTTGGTAACTTGAGTAACCATAGCAACCATACAACCTCCACCTCCGGAGCCGATAATTTTAGCACCTAAGGCACCTGCCTTTAGTGCAGCTTTCATTTGCTGTTGCATAATCTGGGGCGTATTCTGAATCCGTTCCTGAAGAATTACTTGGTGGCTATTCATCCATTTTCCCAGAGTGACACGGTCTATGGAGGAACTGGCTAACATTTCCTTTGCCTTAAGGGTCAACACATAATTGTAAACCGCTGCATACCAATGATCTCGATAGGGTTCTGGGACAGAAGCAAAATAGCGGTGGTAGGTTTCTTCACCAGCTTCTTGGATTGTAAAATCGGGAACTTGTTTTTGAACCGCAGCTATCGCTTCCCTTCCATAGGTTCTCGCATTTTGTAATACACTCAAAGTCTGTTTTGCGATCCCAGACTCCGCGATAACAAGACTTCCAAAATCAGCATTCAAACGTTGAATTTCAGTGCTCAATGTATCGATATACAAAAGACCTCCCTGTGCGATGGTATATTGGTCCATCAGCCCCCCCGGCTGATTAAAATAGGTAACCTCTGCCTCATATGCCCACTGGCCAATTTGTACATCGGAAATATCTTGTCCTTCCTTTGTAGTTGCCAAAAGGAAACGAATCCAAGCTACCACCAAAGCAGAAGAACTCGAAACCCCTGCATTGACTGGAATGTCACCCCAAATTTTAATGTTGTATCCCTGAGTAAAACGAAACCCTTTTTCCCCAAGTACTGCTAAAACAGAACGGAAGTAATCTTCGCTTTGAAGGTCAATTAATTTTTCATTTAGATCTATTGATATAGTATTATGAATATCAATTAGTTCTAAAAAAAAAGTGCTTGTTGAATTGGGAGCTCCTTCAATATAAATATATCGATTTATGGTTCCTGCAATAACAGGTAAATCCAAATAATCTTGGTGGTCTCCAAAAAAACAAATTCGTGCTGGAGCTTTTACTTGAATCACTTTTTTCTTAAAATAAAATTAGGACACAATAGTAAGAGGTTGGGTCTGTTCCCAATATCCGCGTGTAAAATCTGGAAATTTTTGAGGCATCCCCCCTTGGGCAACAGAGCTTTCGCTTAAGGGCGCAACCGCACTCCAAAGGCATCCTTCATATACATTTTGATCTAAAGGTTGTCCCTTTTTCAGACATTCTACGATACGATAGAGCATTATAAAATCCATTCCGCCATGACCTCCCATTTTTTTGGACAGTGCTCCCAGACGTTTATACATAGGGTGTTCGTACTGTTCGTATAGGGCATCCAATTGTTCTCCTTCTGCCCAACGGTGGTGACTGTCGGTGGCGCCTGGCACCCCTCCTTCAAAAGCTACTCGAGTTGGAAAGCCTGCAAGGATTCCTTTGGTTCCTTGGATTAGATTGTGCCGCGTATAGGGTCTTGGACTCGTCTCATCCCACTGAATCATAATAGTTCTTCCCAAATGGGTTTTGATGATCGATGTATTTAGGTCTCCTCCTTTAAAATCTAAAGCATTCCATTTGTGATCTTTAGGGTAGTTTTTTTCAGCATACAATGCCCTTCCTTTTGCAGGAGAAGAAAAAGATACCAAAGTTGAAAACTGATCTTCACCACGCCCTAAATTCATATATTGAGCTACTGGACCTAGTCCGTGTGTTGGATACAAGTTTCCATTTCGGTTTGCGTAATGTTGGGTTCTCCAAGAACCCGTTCCACGCTCTTGCTCTTCCATTTGAAAACGAAGTTCGTGAATGTAGGCTGCTTCCGCATGTAAAACCTCCCCTATCACACCTTGTCTGCAGAGATTTAAATACAGCAGCTCTTCCCTGCCGTAATTTACATTCTCCATCATCATACAGTGCTTCTTTGTCTTTTCTGAAGTGTCGATAATCTCCCACATTTCGGGTAAGCTCACTGCGATGGGTACTTCCACAAAGGCATGTGCTCCTTGATTCATAGCCTCAACAGCCATTGGGGCATGATTTTTCCAATTGGTTGCTATAAAGACCACATCTGGAGTGGTTATTTTCAACATTTTTTTCCACTCCGCTTCATTACCAAAAAACCGCTGAATATTTTGATGACGACCACCACCTACTTTTTTACAGGCTTCAACAGAACGGTCAACCAAGTCCTCGTATAAATCTGAAATGGCAACAATTTCTGTTCCTTCGATAGCAGCCAATTGTTTTGCATGGCCGGAACCCCGTGCGCCAACCCCAATTATTGCAATGCGGACAGTATCTAGTTTTGGTGCAGCAAAATCGCCCATGTATGTTCCTTCAGAGGGTCGATTTTCACTTTCTTGGGAACAGGCTAGGTTTGAAGCCATATACAAGGAAGCTGCTGAAAGACTTGATTTTTTTAAAAATTTTCTGCGGTTTAAGTTTTTCATAAAGAATATTTTAGTGAAGAAATTGAGTTAAATTAAGCACTTCAATCTAAAAGTAAACATTTCTTGGAGATCCTAAAATTTAGAGACAAATTTATTAGAGCCAAGTCTAGAATAAATTTATATCTTTAAAATAAAAACCATGGGAGTAGGTGGAATTGTTTTAGCGAGTATCGCGATTTGTTTGTTCATCGGTCTTTTAATCGAATTGAAAGAACGTCATTTAAAATAAAAGATGGGGTACTTTTTAAGAAACATAGTTGTCTATGGAGCTGTAGCTCTAGTAGTTTGGATGTTGTATTCTGCCATTCGTGGAATGAATAAAAACAAATAATGATGCGCAAACCTTCTTCTAAACAGCTGTTTTTTCTTTCTTTGGGAATTGTTAAAAAAATCGTTTTACTGTTTCTTCTTTTTAAAAACTAAGCACCCATCATAATCCTCTTAAGGAAACTATTCCACTGATAGTTCGGGCTATAAAGAAGTCAAAACAGAATTATTCTGTGGCTTCTTCTGTAGCAGACACTACGCGATCCCAAATTGTAATAACACCACTGGTTTGGTCATTCCAGGTCATCCTATTGTCAGCATTAGAAAAAGAAATACGATAATTGATGATATTATTCCCTTGTGTAAATAGATAGAGTCCTGATTCTGGATCGACCTCCCAAGTGTATACATTAATGGCGGGAGTAAGACAGCCTCTACTATCACTATCAATGAAGGTGTAAGTTGTGCTGACCAAGTTTGCTGTTGCAGAAGCGGTAAAGTCCAAACAGGAATATTCCTCTATTAACTCCACTAAGTCCGCTTTCAAGTCATTCCAAACAATCGTCTGGTTGTTTTCATCTGTAATCGAATATACGGTCCAATCTCCGATGAGTTTGTCTTGAGGTATCTCTTCTTTCGAACAACTTAAGAAAAGTATGCCCATCATAGAGAGGAGAAAAATTTTGGAATAAGAAATAGATTTCATTAATTACTTTATTAACTATACAAAGAAACTGATTCTATTCTTATTTTTACCATATGTCCTTTTTTTTTATCAAATACTTATTAAGCTTACCCTTCCGCGAGCTTGACTTAAGTTTGGAGATCAAAATATGAAAGAATAAAAAATGTGCCCTATCTTTAAAACTAGTATATGAAAACCACAGTTCTTGTTGTTCTTTTTTTAGCAAGTACCCCCCTTCTCGGTCAAAAAGCTTCCGCTAGCATTTACTTAACCGTTCTGGGAACGGTTCAAGATGGGGGTTCTCCTCATATTGGATGTCAAAAAAAGTGCTGTCTGAATTTGAGTTTACAGGAAATCAAAACCCGCAAGGTTACCGCCCTTGAAGTTTTTGACACCACTACAAAAAAAAGCTTGTTGTTTGAAGCCACCCCCGATGTCATTTCCCAATGGGCTACGCTGCGTTTTCCGCTTTGTGGGATTTTTCTTACACATGCACACATCGGACATTATTCTGGTCTTTTACAACTGGGGCGTGAAGCACTGGGAGCAAAAAAAATTCCCGTTTATGCAATGCCCAAAATGCACACTTTTTTGGAAACGAATGCGCCGTGGAGCCAATTGGTCACACTGCAAAATATCACGCTCAAAAAACTTGAAAACAAAAAGGTAGTGCATCCCTTAGAAAAGGTTCGGGTAACACCCCTGCGGGTTCCCCACCGAGATGAATTTTCAGAAACTGTGGGCTACATCATTTCTGGTCCCCAGAAAACTGTTTTGTTTGTTCCTGACATTGACAAATGGTCCCTTTGGGAAGAAGAGCTTATCCACTGGCTACAAAAAGTGGATTTGGCCTTTATTGATGCAACTTTTTTTAGTGCTGAAGAAGTAAATTATAGATCCCTTTCGGAAATTCCCCATCCCGTAGTCCAAGAAACGATAAGCTACTTGGAAGCACAACCTAACCGGTTAAAAAACAAAGTGTTTTTTATCCATATGAACCATACCAATCCCCTTTTAGATGAGAACAGTGAAGCAACCAAGTGGGTGCTAAAGGAAGGTTTTCAGATTGCTCGTGTTGGACAACAGTTTAGTTTGTAGCTTTTGATTTCAAAATTCTGCTTTTGAAGATTAAAAGTAATTACTTGCTTTTTTTATGCTAATAAAATAAATAATTAAATGGTTCCTAGATTTTAATTTGAACTATAGAAAGTAAGTACTTACCAAATATTTGGCGGAAGCCCAGCGTCAACCCTAAGCCAAAATTAGTTGACCCTTTCAGAAAAGTTTCTAGTAATTGCCCAAAAATTGGGTGCAATCTAGTCCTCAATACGACCCACAGGACGCACTTCGTTTCCTTTGATACCTGTAAGCCGATCGCCTAAAACGGCTCTTACTGAATCTGCAATCTTGGAAATCTTAGCCACAATTAGCGGATTTTCTTGTGCCACATCATTTTTTTCACTTGGATCACTCTCTAAATCGAAAAGCGCTGCTGTTTCTATTTTATTCATTTCATAGGGAACTGGAAATCCGTCATTTGTTCCTTTTCTCCCGTTGAGTGAGCGATAGGTATGAGGAACGTAAAGCTTCCAGTTTTTGTGTCGGACGGCATGTAGTTCATTTGTCCGATAGTAAAAAAAGAAGTTTTCGTGGGGAGCTCGGGTTGTCTTCCCTGTAAGTAAGGGGACTAATGATGCTCCATCGATTTTCTTTTCGGGAAGACCACTACCCGTAAATTCTGCAATGGTGGGCAACCAGTCTATCCCCATCGCAGGAGCGTCAATACGCGTATTGGGCGCAATTCGTTTGGGAAAATAGGCAATTCCAGGAACTCGATGCCCCCCTTCCCAATTGGTGCCTTTACCTTCTCTAAAAATTCCTGGAGAACCAGAATGCCCTCCATACGAAAGCCATGGACCGTTGTCTGAGGTAAATACAACTAGCGTATTTTCCTCCAATCCTTCCTTTTTTAAGGTTTCCCAAATACGCCCTACGGAGTCATCAATTTCACGAATCACGTCTCCGTACAAACCGCGTCTTTGCGTACCCTGAAATTCTTCTGCAGCATACAGAGGAACATGAGGCTGTGGGTGGGGTAAATACACAAAAAAGGGAGCGTCTTTATGGCGTTGAATAAAATCAATCGCCTTATCGGTCAATGCTCTTGTCAAAAACGTTTGATCTTCTAAAACCTTTAGTGGGGTTTCGTTTTCGTATAATTCAATGTCTGGGAAATTAAAAACGGTCCCTTGTTGGGGGTGTTTGGGCCACATGTCGTTGGAATACAAAATTCCGTAATACTCGTCAAAGCCGTGTTTCCGCGGTTGAAATTTAGGTGCATCTCCCAAATGCCATTTCCCAAAAATACCCGTTGTATAGCCCTTTGCTTTTAGCAGTTCTGCTAGGGTTGTTTCCTCTGGGTTGATCCCTACTTTAGCTCCAGGACCGTAAGCATTGTGAATTCCCACCCTGTCCGGATAACAACCCGTCATAATGGAAGCCCGAGATGCAGAGCACACGGGTTGAGTAGCGTAGTAGGAAGTAAAATAGGCGCCTGAACTAGCGAGTTGGTCTAAATTTGGTGTTTCAATGTCTGTAGCTCCATAAATTCCCAAATCACCATAACCTTGGTCATCAGTTAGGATAAAAATAATATTGGGGGGAGTTTCTTTGCTACAGCTAAATGTGAGTGCTAGGAGGGCTAAAAAAAGTATGTGCTTCATTTGAAATAGTGTATGTCTTTAAAAGTAAGTTAAAAAAATCCTTCGACAGTGGTCTACTTTTTGTTTTTTAATCAAAAAGTACTTGGACGCATAATACAAAAGCTTTGTGTAATCTACAATTTGATAAAATTGGCATTAAAAATTAATAAAATCTTTATTTTTTATACTTCATTATTGAATACTTAAAAAAAGAAGGGTTTTTGACATTTTATTAGTATTATTTTTTGAATAATGCCAGTATCTTTGAACTATAAAAGATGCAAAGCTAATATTGTTGCATTTTTATCAAATACAACCTTTTTATTTCATATTCAGGCTTGGTATTTGTTCTTTGTTAATTTATTCATTTGTTTAACCGCCTCAACTGGGGCGGTTTTTTTTGATAAATTTTCCGCAACGCTGCTTGATGGGTTCCTAAAAATCATTCTAAGCACAGAAGTTCTCAATCAATCTTGTAATCGTACAGCAACTTGTTCCCCGACCTTACTTCCAATAGCAATCCCCATACCTCCCAATTTTACTCCCACTGCTATATTTTTTTTATCGCTTTGCAGGATGGGCATTTTATCTTTTCCAAAGGCCATAATTCCAGACCACTCCATGGCAATCGAAAATTCTTGATTGGGAAGGATAAACTGGTTCAAATCAGAAATTAGTTTTTCTTTTATTTTAGCATTGGTTCCAAACGCAGTAGTCGCTTCGGTAGTAAAATCTAAATTTCGACCGCCACCCAACAAGACTCGATTTTGGATATTTCTAAAATAATAGTAGCCCTCTTCATAGTGAAAAGTCCCATTTATTTTGAGGTTGGGAATGGGATCGGTCAAAATCACAAGTCCACGTCCTGGGGAAAGGTTTAAATCGGGTAGTACTTGTTTGGCAAAGGCATTGTTGCAAATTGCTAATTTGTTACAAGTCAATTGAACCTCTTGCTCTTTTAATTTTATGGCAAGGCGTTTTGTCTTTGATTCTAGTTCAAAATGAGTCAGCGTCGTATTTGAAAAAAACGAAATATCGTGTTGGTTGACTTTTGAACGAAGGGCGCGCATCATTTTCCCTGTATTGATTTGTCCTTCAAACGGATTTTCAATGAGGTGTTTTACTCGTCTAGAATCAAATCCAAAGGTTTTAATTTTTGCATTATTTTGAGAAAAAACCGCTTTCTTGAAAAGTGGTTTCAGTAAGGAATTGAAATAATCCATTTGGTCTAAAGCCTGGGGTTCTTTTTCAAAAAACAATTCATGCCCTCCTTTTTGTTTTAGCTCCAAAGCTTTATCTCCCAACGTTTCGCGAAGTAAGGCAAGTCCCTCCAAGCGCATCTTTACAATTTCACATAGGGCGTTTTCATCCATGTGCTGCCGGTCGTCCATCAGCTCAGTCAACGATCCAAAGCACGCAAATCCAGCATTCTTGGTGCTTGCACCAGAAGAAAACAAGCCCCTTTCTAAAATGGCAATGCTAGCTTGGGGATTTTGTTTTCGATAAGAAAGAGCGCAAAACATCCCTGTGATTCCTCCTCCTAGCACAACTAGGTCATAGTGAAGCAACTGTGTCTTTTCCCAAAAACTGAGCATTTGAACTTTAAGATTTTCTAAATATACAAAAGGGAACAGATTTTGTTTGACCTGCTTTTGAAAATGAGATATTTAGAAATAGGATTGTGTTTAGTTCCTAGGCGTAATATAGTCCTGTGATGATTCTATAGGCTAAATAAATTCCCGTGATCGTCCAGACCCACCATCTGTTTTTCATGTACCATTCCATACCTTTTGGTTTTGCTTTTCAAGGTATTCATAAAATTTAAATTTTTATGATTTTAGTGGTGTTTTGGCTTTTTGGTTTTATTTTTAAAAAAAAAAGATTATTATTGCGCTGATCTAGAATTTTGAAGATGCAGAAGGATAAAAGTTTTCTAATAACTTTTTTACTATTATTTATACAACTTAGTGTTTTTGGACAAGATCTAACTCTCTCCGGAACCATTTCTGATGCTGACACCAACAAGCCCCTTCCAGGAGCAACTGTCGTTATTGAAGGCACGAACACAGGTGCGATTTCTGATTTTGATGGAAAATACACAATACGTGTCGCTGTAGGAAATACGCTTTCCTTCAGTTCCATTGGTTATAAAACGGAAACACGTGTTATTTCTCAAGCAGATCAGCTCAATATTAGTTTAACTCCAAACAATGAACTTGACGAAATCGTAGTGGTGGGATATGGATCTCAGAAACGAAGCAATATTGTAGGATCTGTAGCCACCGTAAATGTGGATAAAGCGACCCAAAACCCTACAACAAACGTATCGGAACTTTTAAGAGGAAGAGCTGCGGGAGTCCAAGTGAACCTGGGCGACGCACGTCCGGGAGGTAATTCAAATATCGTAATCCGTGGAAATGTTTCTGTAGCGGGAGGGAACAGTCCCTTGATTATCGTAGATGGACTTCCTTACGATAGTCTAAACGATATTGCCCCCGATGATATAGCCAATATAGAGATACTTAAAGACGCGGCTTCTACATCCATCTATGGAGCAAGGGCATCAAACGGCGTCATTTTAGTTACAACAAAAAAAGCGAGAGCTGGATACAGCTCGTTTAATTATTCAGGCTTTGTCACAACACAAACCCTAACTCGAAACTTTGAGATCTACGACGGTCAAGGATTTTACGATTTTAGAATGGACGCTTGGAAAGCTCGTTTAGGCGTGGACAACCCTCCCTTAAAGTTTGTCTGGAATGAAAATGAATTGGACTTTATTTACAATGACAACATTGTGGACTGGGAAGACCTAGCCCTAAATGATGCACTACTTACAAGTCACTCGTTAAGCTATTCTTCGGGTACTGAAAAATCCACTGTCTACTCTAGTTTAAACTATTTTACCCAAGACGGAATTATTCCCAACTCGGGATTTGACCGTCTTCAGTTTAAATTGAATTACAGTCATCAACTCACCGATAAACTTAGTCTGGATGGGATTATCAATATCCAGAATGCGAATCAGAGCAGGGAAACTGGGGGGCTTTTTCTCGCAAACATCAGCCCCATTGCTAAGCCTTATGATGATGAAGGAAACTTGGTGAAATATTACTTTGGGCAAGAAAATGCTTCCGCTATAAATCCCTTGTGGGATCAAAGAGAGTCTGTGGACGAAACAGAGACCAATCTAACCGATATCAGTTTGAGGTTTAATTACGACCTAGCACCGCAATTGACCTATTCGCTAAAAACGTTTTACAGAAATAGAAATACAGATCAAGGAACCTACAGATCCTCCTTACATTCCGCAGGAGATGAAGGAATTAATGGAGTAGGAGTGTTGATTGACACCCAATACAAACAATTGCTTGTAGAGCATATTGTAAACTACCAAGTGTTGGACAACGAACTGCACAATTTAGATTTTACAGGAGTGCATTCCTATGATGAACAAAACTTTAAATACAACCAACTCGATAAATCGGATTTTGTAAATGATGCCTTGGGATATAATGGATTGGCTTCAACTTTACTCAATAACAGAAGAGATGTCTGGAGACGAAGAGTCCTTTCCTTTATGGGAAGAGCGCGCTATTCCTATCAAGATAAGTATCTTTTAGAAATGACGACCCGTGCGGATGGTGCCTCGGTCTTTTCTGAAAATAATAAATGGGGGTGGTTTCCAGCACTTTCCGTTGCCTATAAAGTGGATCAAGACTTGAATCTAGAGAGTATCGATCAACTAAAAGTACGTCTTAGTTATGGCGCTACAGGAAACCAAGGAATTAATCCACTGGAGTCTCTCGGTGTTGCAAATTACAATCCCTACACCTTTGGCGACCTAACCCTCAGTGGTTCTTCAGCCTCTTCTCGATTGAGAAATCCTAATTTACAGTGGGAAACAACTACAACCTTAAATGGGGGTGTTGATTTTGGATTGTTTTCAAATCGAATTCGAGGAACCGTTGAATATTATAAGTCCAATACTACAGATTTACTGTTAGACCGACAGCTCGCTTCCTCCTCAGGCTATACCGTTACACGCTTCAATGTTGGAGAATTACAAAACACAGGTTTGGAAGTGACCTTAAACAATTCCCTAATCCGTACAAAAGAGGTAAACTTTGATTTGGGTCTGATTTGGTCAACAAACAATAATGAAATTCTATCTCTTACAGGAGAAACCCAAATAAACCCGCAAACTGGAGAAGAATACTTCATCGATATTACAGACAGTTCGGGGAGACGACTTTCTATAGGGCAATCCATCAACAGCCTCTGGATGGCAGAATACGGAGGGATTTACCAAGAGGCAGACTTTTTGGAAGGCAGTCCAATCACCCCACGGGTGGGAGCTAAACCCGGACATATTCGGGTCATTGACCAAAATGAAGATGGGATTTTAGACATCAACGACAATATTTTCATCAATGCCGATCCTGACTGGTACGGCTCCATAAATGCTACGCTACGTGTCAAAAATTTTGATTTATTCATGGATTGGTATTTTGTACAAGGCGTTACCCGTGTAAATTCCATCCTTGCCAACGGAGAATACTGGAAAGCCTCCACTAACGGTCCTGTTGTTCCTTACTACACCCCGGAATCGCCTTCTACGGAATGGCCAATGGCTAACGCCAATGCAGCCTGGCTGAAGTATCTGAATTCTTTTGCCGCAAAGGATGCTTCGTACCAACGTTTGAGAACAGTTACGGTGGGGTATAATTTTGGAGACAGCCTAAATCAGTTGCTCAGAACCAAATCCGGACGATTGTACTTTACAGGTACCAACTTATTGACCTTCACCGATTTCTTGTCCTATTCTCCAGAACAAGACTTACGTGCAGGAGTCTTTCCGGAAACCTTAAATATGACCCTAGGAATGAAACTAACGTTTTAAAAGCATTGTCATGAAAAACACAAAACATTTCTTTTTGATTTTACTTTTAGGATTATCAACTTCCTGTTATCAAGATGATTTTTTAAAAGACGAGTTACTAGCAAATAATTCTGTTGAGTTTCTCTACTCCAGCCCCCAAGGTATTGCAAATGCAGTTGTGGGACTTTATGCACTAAATCGCGAACCCTATCAACGCGATTGGTTCAACGGAGCTATCCCGCTTATTCTCCAAGCAAAAAGCGATCTTTCTGCTGGAATAGATGGGGAAATTTCACTTTTTAGTAACTGTTTTTGGGGTTGTGGTATTGATGAGGACTATGGGACAGAAGCTGCTTACGGGTACTTTTGGGGTCATAATTACAGAATAATTGATATTACAAACAACATCATTTCTGGTGGAGAACTACTCCTTGCCGAGGGGAGTACAGACGCCTCCTTGATTAAAAATCTAGCGGAAGCCAAAACCTTCCGAGCGCATGCCTACTTCACACTTTACCGACTGTTTAAAAATATTTATATCAAAACAGAACCTACAACACCAGCTACCGCATTTGAACGTCCCCAGAGCAATTCCCCAAAAGAAGAAATTTTTTCTCTGATCCGAGAGGACCTCAACTTTGCAAGTGAAAATCTTTCCTACACAACAGACGAATTTGGAAGATGGACAAAAGCCGCCGTGGATCATGTGAGAGCAAAAGTGGAACTATGGGATCAAAACTATTCCAAAGCCGCAGAAATTGCAGATGATATCATCGCCAACAGTCCACACGCGCTTGTTAATGTAAATCAAGTATTTCAAGATGACCTACAACACAGTGAAACGCTTTTTGCTGTAAACTTTAAGAGAAATGCCATCGGAGGAGGAGCCTGGCACCAACTGAACTGGCAAACAGTAGCACATTATTCGGCAGTCCCGGGATTGGTTCAATCCCTTGAAAATGGTGGGGACGGTTTTGGATTTATTACACTCAATCCCTACGTTGTAAATCTATTGAATAGCAACACTAACGATCAACGCATCGGGAACTATTATATTTTTAATTATCGCTACAACGATGAAAAAACCTTGCCTGCAGGAAAAAATATCGGCGACCCCTTAGACGTTTATAGCAATGTTGCCGAAGACGATGACTTTTTTATGTATTTCAAGAGACAAAGCCCTGGGGTAATTAAGTTTTTTGACGATACTGTGGAACCTACAGATCGGATGCATTTTAAAAACATTATGGTGTACCGCTTAGCCGAAACCTATTTAATGGGAGCGGAGGCACACCTTGAAAACGGAAATAGTTCTAAAGCCCAAGAGTATCTAAACGCAGTTCGCGTGCGTGCTGGAATCTCACCCGTTTCTTCTCCTACCCTTGAACATATTTTAGAAGAACGAGCAAGAGAGCTCGCCTTTGAGGGTCAACGTTGGTATAGCCTAAAAAGAAGAGGGCTTTTATTTGACTATTTAATGGACCATATGAATGCAGACCTCCTGAACGAGTACTATGCTAGAAATCATGTCAATCCAAAAGAAGTGTACCAACCGCATATGGTCAATCTCCCAATTCCCCAAGGGGTTTTGGATTTGTTGGGGGCCAGTTACCCTCAAAACGAAGGATATTATTAACTACTAATCAATTCACTAAAACAATTAATCATGAAAATTAATCACTTTTTAATTTTAATTTTTTCATTTTTCACGGTGATTCTATCCTGTGGGAAAGATGAGGTAGAGGAAGCTCCAACCATCACCGTTGAAACTCCTGAACCCGAAACTCCAAGCGATTCTGGAACAGATACGAGTTCAGACTTTGTAGAGGGTATCGATCCCGATCTAAACGAAGGGACAATCACTTTTGAAGAATATGGACCCAGCTTCTCACTTGAAAATGCACAAGCTGCCGATCGTCTTGAAGGAAACTGGGGCTATTTTGGTGGTGCTAATGAACAAAACTTAACTGTAGCCTATGCTGAAAACCCAGGAACAAACAGCGTGAACAATTCTACAAGAGTTATTCAAGTAACAGAACCTGTTGGAGTTCAATCGTGGGCTGGATTCTATTTTATGCTTGAAGAAAAAATAAACTTCCCTGCAGGAAAAGAAGCCATCTCAGTTCAGTTTTATTCTCCTGGACCCGATCATGTGGTATTATTAAAATTGGAAGATGAACTTGCAAACGAAACCGAAGGAAAAAAAACTACTGGTGACCTATTCGCTGAAACAACTGGAACAGGTTGGGAAACTTTAGTATTTAACATTCCTGATTTAGAAGGGCGTGACGGTTTTTACAACACCATTACGATGATACTGGGATACGGTCTTACCAATGAGGAAGAAGCTAACTATTATATCGATAATTTTGATTTTGCGACTCCTGTAGAAGTAATTGCTGCCGCTGCACCCGAAACCGCTCCTGATGCTCCAACCTATGAAGCAGAAGAAGTAATTTCTATATTTAGCGATGCGTATGCTGCTGTGGAAGGAATCAACTTAAACCCAAATTGGGGGCAAAGTACTGTGGTAACTGAAGAAACTATTGCTGAGAATACCGTCTTGAAATATGAGAATCTAAATTATCAAGGGACCACATTTGAAACCGCAATTGATCTATCTTCTAAAACAAGATTGAATATTGACTATTTCACTGGAGATGCTTCTACTTTGAAGTTCTTCTTAATTAGTCCTGATGGTGACGATGCGGATGACGCGGCTGAGGAAAAAGCATATGAGCTGGATCTTACCAACCAAGGACAGTGGAACAGAGCCATTATCGACTTAACACATTTCTCTGATGTAGTGGACCTTTCACAGGTTTTCCAACTAAAAGTTGAAGGAACAGGTACCGTTTATTTTGACAATATTTTCTTCTACGGAGGGGAGTCAGATTCTGGAGATAGCTTTACCAATGAGTACGGAGGTGCCTTTGGTGGTGCAGCTGTAGTGGGTACTACCTTCAATTTCCCATCTACTGCAGAAGGATGGGCAGGTTTTGCAGAATTAGCTCCTGCAACCTTATCTTTCCCTCACGGTGGAAAGATTACATTTAATGCTGCGACAGCAGGGACAGACGTGGCTCTAAACTTTAAGTTTGAACGCTTGAGTTTTGACGCTGAAGGAAATGGTGCTGCAGATACAGAACCTAATTTCGCAACAGAAAATGTTACGGTGTCAGGAACGGAAGCAACTTCCTACACAGTAACAATTCCTGCTCAAGATGCTGCGAATACGTATGCTTCTCATTTATTGTATCTCGTTACCCAAGATGCAGAAGTTACGCTTACGGACATCATTGTTACTTCATACCACGAAGCACAATAAAAAAGAGTACTTTTAGTTTAATAACATACGATCCCACTTCGGTGGGATCGTTTTTATTCATTTAAAATAAACGTCATCAAACATTTGTATCCCCTTATTTTTGCACTCTCCTACATCAGTCTCATTATTTCGTGTAGCAAAGAATCGAACGACGATTTAAAGGTGGATTTTACCTTGGAGGAAAACGGACGGGTTCGTGTAACTGCAGACGCTTCACAAGCGGTCCTCTACCGATTTTCGTTTGAATCCAATGCCGTTTTTGAGAACAGCACTGGAATCATCGATTATACCTATTCCAACAAAGGAACCTATACCCTAGGGATTTGGGCCTTTTTTGATACAGAATACAATTCCTACAGCTATCAGACAGTAACGCTAGAAATAACAAATGCTAGTGGAAATGCTTCCGCAAGTGTAGATCCAAACAATATCGATACGTCTGAGGAAACCACTGTATATTCGGACTACACTTTGGTTTGGAATGACGAATTTAATTACGAGGGAACCCCCTCAGATAAAAAATGGCACCACCAATACATTCCTATCATAGGAGGAAGTTGGGCCAATAGTGAAAAACAACATTATACTGCGAGAACGGACAATTCATTTGTAAGTGATGGTACACTAAAAATTGTGGCAAAGCGAGAGACCTATACCTTTGAAGGCAGTAGGAAATCCTTTACCTCAGCCCGCTTAAATTCCAAGTTTGAACTCGAATACGGCCGAATTGACGTTCGTGCGAAACTTCCCAGTGCAGAAGGCACCTGGCCTGCTATTTGGACCTTAGGCACCAATGTAGGTGAACGAGGAAACTACCACGGAACCACAGCTGGAAATGTAGGGTGGCCCGCTTGCGGTGAAATTGATATTATGGAACAAGACGGCACAGATAAGGAAAAACTATACGGAACCTTTCACTGGGCGGATGCTACTAGTGGACAAAACGCCTCCTACGGCTTGACAAAGACCCGTGCTGTATTAGGTATCGGTACTCCAAGTGCTGACTTTCACTTATACTCTCTGGTATGGACTCCCGCTACACTAAAAATATTTGTGGACGATGTGCTTCTAGTACAACTGACAAATTCCAGTTCAGTTCCATTTGATAATCCCCATTATTTACTCTTAAATATCGCAATGGGAGGAACGCTAGGAGGCAGTATCCCCAGTTCCTTTTCACAAGATACTATGGAAGTAGATTATGTACGCTTTTACCAATAACGTAAATCGTAACGTCTAGTTCTTCTTTACTTCATCAAACCACTGTCCAGGGTCGGAAACCTCAAAGGTTTCAATATACCCACGGTCTTGAAGCGTTACATAGGCTGTAGTTCCTTTTGGACCTCCAAAAGCAATATTGGATGCCTTTTTCCCTTTGAGTTCAATTTCCTTTAAAACGTCTCCCTTAGGAGATACTTTTACGACCATTCCTTTGCCGTAGCGGGTGATGTACAAATTTCCTTTTACATCACAACGCATTCCGTCCATTCCAAAATCGGGAAATGATATCAACAGGCGTTTGTTGGTTAACGTTTTTGATTCCGTGATATCAAACGCCCAAACATTTCTTTGTACACTTTCATTGACGTATAGTGTTTTACCATCGGGGCTGATTTCAATCCCGTTGGTCGTCCCCATTCCATCCGCCATCAAAATAAACTGCCCTTTTTCAATCCTCCATATTTTTCCTGTACTGGCGCCCCAATTGGGATCAGAAGCAAACAGTAAATCTCCTGCTCCAAGGGTCAAATCATTCGGCTGATTCGCACTAGGCTCATGCGCATAAACAGAGACCGCTTTGGTTTCTGGATCAACTTCCAGTACATTATGACCGGTATAGTCTGCTAAGAACAGCATCCCTCGTTCATTGATTCGAATCCCGTTGGCCGTACTCCCCTCAGGCAATTGATCGATAAAAAGGGTGTAATTCCCAGAGACGTCTATCTTTCCTATCGTTCCTGAATGATCTGGATTTACAAAATAAAGATTCCCTTTTTTATCTACGGCAGGCCCTTCTAAACCTTGAGTAAAAGTCCCCACATAGGCATAATCTGAGGCTACGTAAAGCACCTCGGATTTTGTACACGAAGCGATAAGGAAAATACTCAAAACAGAAACGAAGTGTGTTGTTCTCATGTTTTCTTGATATATAATTTGTTCTATTCTATGTAAAGATAATTTTTTGTAAATTTAATAGATGAGATGGACTGTATTTCTCTTTTTTGTAATTGCCTTTTCTTCTTGTACGTCAAATAACACTGCAATGTTACATGTTCAGCAAATCCATCCCCCTCAACAACTCGATTTTGAATCCATTTCTACCGCTTTAGAAGTTGAAACAGCAAGCGTCCCAATCGATAAACTCAACTGGAACGCTTTTACCTATCAGCCTGAGGTGTCCTTTAGGATTGGACATTCCGAAAAGATGCTCTACTTAAAATTTTATGTTTCAGAAGCCCATATTTTAGCCCAACACAGTCAGCCCAACACCGCTACGCACCGAGACAGTTGTGTGGAGTTTTTTATCGATCCCGATCAAAGTGGAGGCTACTATAATTTTGAGTTTAACTGTATTGGAACTACCCACCTGGCGTACGGCCCTAACCGTCAAAAACGAAGTTTTGTGGATCCCGATCAAATTTTAGATCAAGTCTTTACCGCTTCCACTTTAGGAACAACCCCCTTCGAGGAAAAATCAGGCGCTTTTCAATGGGAGATGGTGGTTGCACTGCCCGCGTCTTTATTTGTCCATCATCCTGATTTGAACTTTAAAGCATTACAATCAAAAGCCAATTTTTACAAATGTGGAGACGATACAAGCCTGCCGCATTACTTGAGTTGGAATGAAATAAACAGCCCTAAACCCGACTTTCATCGCCCCGAATTTTTTGGATCCCTTTTATTTGAGTAATTTCATTAAAAACACTATAACTTTTGAATTCAAAAAAAATTATTTCAGTTTGGGCTGCGCTTGGGAAATGGTCGGTTTTAGTACTTGTTCTGGTGCTTTTTCAGCAGTGTCAAAAGACTCCCGAAATTCAAGGACCTTTATTCCTTCCCGAAGGGTTTGAAGCTAAAGTTTTTATTGACTCCATAGCGGAAACAACGCGGCATATTGCGGTTTCTCCAAATGGAAATGTCTATACCAAATTCAAAAGAACCTCAGAAGAAGGGGCCCTAGCTGCGCTCCAAGATTTAGATCGGGATGGTGTGGCTGAGCGAATTGAAAAATTTGCAAAAGATAAATCTATTATGGGCAGAGGCTACGCAACCGCCGCCCGAGTGTATAAAGGCTATCTCTATTTTAGTAGTGAACTGGCCGTATATCGCTACAAATTAGACCCCGAAAATTTAGTCCCTAGCGGGCCTTTAGAAACCGTAGTCATAGACGATCACCCCCACGGGATGCACGAACATATAGGAAAACCAATCGCTTTTGACAACAAAGGAAACTTGTACGTTCCTTTTGGTGCGCCCTCTAACGCCTGTCAAAATCCCAAAAGAACGCCGCTCCAACCTGGAATGGACCCGTGTCCCCAACTCGAAAAACACGGAGGGATCTGGATTTTTGATGCAGAAACTCTAAATCAAACACAAGAAGACGGAAGACGCTATGCCACAGGAATTCGAAGCATCGTAGGGATGGACTGGAATTCAGAGGATGAGAGCCTCTATGCGGTTGTTCACGGACGTGACGATTTGTATCGTTTGTGGCCCGACCGGTATTCTCCCTGGGACAGTGCGGTACTTCCCTCAGAAGAATTTATTAAAATTGAAGATGGTGACAATTTCGGTTGGCCCTATTGTTATTACGATCAAATTCAAGGAGCACGAGTTTTGTCTCCTGAATACGGGGGAGATCGAAAAAAACTAGGTGCTTGCGGAGATTACAAACCCCCTATTATGGGATTTCCTGGACACTGGGCACCGAACGATTTGGTGTTTTATAAAGGCGATGCGTTTCCTGACTATTATAAAAACGGAGCCTTTATTGCCTTTCACGGATCCACCAATCGTGCACCCTATCCGCAGTCAGGCTATTTTATTGGTTTTGTCCCTTTTAAAAATGGTGTCCCAGCAGGGGAAGTGGATATTTTTGCAGATGGTTTTGCACAAGTAGATCCCATCCTCAGTGTACGTGATGCTGTGTACCGACCAATGGGAATTGCCTTTGCGCCAGACGGAACCCTATACATAGGAGATACCGAAAAGGGCAGAATTTGGAGTGTGAAGTTTACCGGCGATAAAAGCAAATTTGGAACTGCTTCACTTGCAAAAATGGAAGCGAGAAAACTCCTCTCGCACTTTAGAACTCCCGATCCCGAACAAGATCATTTGGGCGAAAAAAACCTGACAGGAGGAAAATTAATTTATAAAACCTATTGTGCAGCTTGTCATCAAAGAAACGGAAAAGGAGCTTCTGGAAGGTTTCCTCCTCTTGATAAAACCGATTGGGTGGTGGGTGATAAAGAACGTTTAGTTCATCTGATTCTCAACGGCATGGAAGGACCCATTAAGGTCAATGGTGAAGATTACAACAGTATGATGCCTCAACACAGTTTCCTTAAAGATGTGGAAATTGCAAAAGTATTGACTTATATTAGAAGTAACTTTGGGAACGAGGCCTCTGAAGTAACTGTTGATGAAGTAAAAAAATTCCGGGAATCCAATCCTAAAAAACAATCCAAATAATAGTTCTATGAAATCACATTTTTTTAAACTTCTGTTTTTTATTGCTTTATTTTCTTTTTACTCATGTGACGCACAGCAATATGACCTTGTAATACGAAATGGACACTTGATTGATGCCAAAAACAATTTGGATCAAAAAATGGATCTTGCAATACAAGACGGTAAGATTGCTGCGATAGAAAAATCCATTGCGCCTGAGCAGGGTAAAAAAGTTATTGATGCTGAAGGACTGATTGTAAGTCCCGGATTGATCGATATGCACAGTCACAATTTTCACGGAACCCAACCCAAAAAATACTTAGCCAATAGTTTTACGGCTTTACCTCCTGATGGTTTTACTTTTCGAAATGGGATTACCACCCTTGTAGATGCGGGAAGTCCCGGATGGCGAAATTTTGATCTCTATAAAAAGCAAACCATTGACCAATCGAAAACTCGAGTCCTTACTTTTTTAAATATTGTTGGAAACGGAATGGCAGGTGGGGCAATAGAACAAAATTTAGAGGATATGGATCCTGAAACCAGTGCCGAATTTGCCCAAAAACACACAGACTATGTGGTTGGATTTAAGTTGGCACACTTCAATGGATACAACTGGACCCCAACGGAGCATGTGGTCCGTGCGGGGGAACTAGCCAATATGCCTGTGATGATCGATTTTGGCGGGAGTGATCCCGAACTTCCATTAGAAGAATTACTACTTGAAAAATTGAGGCCTGGAGATGTCTTTACGCATGCGTATGCCCATGTTAAAGGAAGAACGCCCATCGTGGATGAGGCCGGAAAAGTACGTCCCTATGTATTTCAAGCCCAAGAAAAAGGAATTGTCTTTGACGTAGGTCACGGCGGAGGGAGTTTTGTTTTTGAACAAGCGGTTCCCGCTATGGAGCAAGGATTAAAACCCAATACCATCAGCACCGACTTACATACAGGAAGCATGAATGGGGGTATGAAAAATCTGCTGAATGTGATGTCTAAATTTCTCAATTTAAAGATGCCCCTTTCAGAAGTCCTCGCAGCGGCAACCTGGTATCCTGCACAGGTCATTCAAAAACCAGCACTTGGACATTTGAGCGTAGGGGCAGATGCAGATGTGGCTTTACTTCGACTTTTAGAAGGCGATTTTGGATTTGTAGATACTGCAAAAAAGAAAATGAAAGGAACTCAAAAGTTGGTTTGTGAACTGACCCTCCGAGAAGGAAACGTGGTGTATGATCTCAACGGTTTAGCAAGTCCACTTTGGAAATAAAAAGTCTATGAAAACCTACCCTAAAATTTCACTTTTGCTGTCGGCACTCTTCGGGTTGATGAGTCTCTATTGTTTTATCACCCAGCAGGCTACTGATGCAGGGGTTTGGCTGGTTGGATTTTTTATTTTTTTAGCCCTCGGCTTTAGAGGAATCCCCGCATTAAAAGGACTGTCCTTTACCATATTAATTTTTGCGGCAGTAAGTATTTCTATGTATTTCCCTGCACCCTTTATAGAGTTGGGGGGAGTTCAAATGAAAGTGCTTATTGTACCCTTATTGCAAATCATCATGTTTGGAATGGGGACTGCGATGAGTCTCAAAGATTTTTACGGAGTCATTAAAATGCCCAAAGGCGTTTTGGTGGGCTTACTTTGTCAATTTAGCATCATGCCCTTGGTTGGATTTTCTCTGGCAACGCTTTTTCAATTCCCCCCGGAAATAGCTGCTGGGGTCGTATTGATCGGTTCCTCCCCCAGTGGTTTAGCGTCCAATGTCATGGCGTATTTAGCCAATGCAAATGTTGCACTTTCTGTGACCCTAACTGCAGTAGCTACGGTTTTAGCTCCTTTTATGACACCTCTACTGATGGAGTTTTTTGCGGGTGCCTTCGTGCCTATAGATTTTTGGGCAATGATGTTTAGTATTGTAAAGATTGTCATTCTTCCGATTGCATTAGGATTGATTTTCAATCACTTTTTTCATGGAAAAACCCCCTGGCTTGACAAAAGTATGCCCCTCATTTCTATGGCAGCGATTGTCATGATCATTACGATTATTACTGCTGCAGGAAGAGACAATTTGTTGACCATTGGTGGGTTTTTAATTCTAGCCTCGATCATTCACAATATTTTGGGGTATTTTTTCGGATATTGGGGTTGTCGGGTTTTAAAAATGAAAGAACAAGACTGTCGTACCATAGCACTAGAAGTAGGAATGCAAAATGGAGGTCTAGCTTCGGGGATAGCACTAGAAATGGGGAAGGTCGCAACCGTTGGTTTAGCTCCTGCCGTATTTGGCCCGTGGATGAATATTTCAGGTTCTTCTTTAGCCTCCTGGTGGCGCAACAAAAAAATTGAATAATAAAAAAATCAGTACCAATGAATTTTATAAAACTAAACATCCTTCTTTTGCTTTGTACAACCTGCTTTGTAAGGGCTCAAGATCTCTCCGTAGAACAAATGACCTTTTTAACTCCCCTCTGGGAAGGGGCTCGTTTTGACGATGGTCGACCCCGAGTAGCGGATGATATTTTAAACCGCATGAAACAGGTCAGTATAGAAGAAGCTTGGGGCGTACTGAGAAACGAAGGCTACCACAACCAATTTGAAAGTGGCTGGGAACCCCTCCACCCTGAAGTTCCAATGGTGGGACGAGCACTTACTGTACAGTACCTCCCCAATCGTCCGGATGTGGCCGAGCAAATCATCAAAAAAGGAAAAGCTGAGGGTGCAGTCGGAAATACAAACTCATGGCCTATCGATCAACTGGTGGAAGGCGATATTTATGTCGCAGATGGGTTTGGAAAAATCGTAGATGGTACACTGATTGGAGACAACTTAGGAAACGCCATTTATGCCAATTCTAAAAACGGGGTGGTCTTTAACGCCTCCAGCAGAGATCTCGAGGGGCTTTCACAAATCGAGGGGTTTAACGCATTTGTACGCGGTTGGCATCCGTCTTTTTTAACTGAAGTGATGCTGCTTAACATCAACTTCCCTGTTCGTATAGGGGCCGCAACGGTTATGCCTGGCGATGTGGTCTTGGCCAAAAAAGAAGGAGTGATTTTTATCCCCGCACATTTGGCAGAAAAAGTTGTCGTTACTTCCGAGGTGGTTCGGCTGCGCGATCTCTTTGGGATTAGTAGATTGAAGGAAGGGATTTATTCTCCGGGGCAAATAGATGCTAAATGGACCGATGCAATAGAAAAAGATTTTTCCAATTGGTTGAAAGATCATATAGACGAGTTGCCCGTACCAAAAGATCAAATCAAAGCCTTATTGGAAAAAAGAACTTGGTAACTAATAAATTAACAATCAAATATTAATACACATGAAACTAAATGAACAAAGAAGATCCAGTTTAAAAAAAATAGCCTTTGCTGTGAGTGGAATTTTTGGCTTTGGTGTTGCTAAAGCCGCAGAACGTACCCCTTCCAAAAAAGTGGTGGGAACAGTTGTCGAAGACCAAAACATTCCGCTATTTTCTGGTGCAGTCAAACACGGAAACACCCTGTATGTCGCAGGAAAAGGAGCCCATTTTGAGGGAGATATCAAAGCCCATACCGATCATGTACTGAAAGAGCTCGAAAAAGAGCTGGTACGCAATGGATCCTCGATGGAACAAGTCTTAAAAGTCAACGTCTATCTTGCAGATCTAGCAGATTATAAAGGAATGAACGAAGTGTACCGAGGGCGTTTTGGAGACAGCCCACCCGTACGAACCACGGTAGCCACTTACGGAGGAGTCCCTGGGAATTCTTTAGTGGAAATGGACTGTATCGCCGCTGTAAACTCTTAAATCAATAATTATGATCAACAGAAGAAAACTATTAAAATCCATTACTGCACTGCCTTTTGTAGGAAGTTTTGTAGGAATACAGGAACTGAGTGCTCAAAACTCTGTTACGAAAACGGTAGGAACAGCCCTAGAACGTGATTTTTTCAAAGAATTGGGGCTTCGCACCTTCATCAATGCTGCAGGGACCTATACCTCAATGACGGGTTGTTTAATGCCTAAAGAGGTAACAGATGCCATTGGGTATGGCGCAACAGAATATGTCAATCTGGACGACCTTCAAGACAAAGTAGGTGAACGCATCGCCGAGTTATTATCCTGTGAATACGCTACGGTAACTTCAGGATGTTTTGGAGCCATGTCCATCGCTATGGCAGGGGTGCTGTGCGGCAACGATCCAAAAAAAGTAAAACAACTGCCCGATACCGAAGGTTGGGCCAATGAGGTTATCATTCAAGAAGGACATCAGATTGGCTATGCACAAGCACTAACCAATGTAGGGGCTAAGGTCGTTTTGGTCAAAACTGCAAAAGAGATGGAAAAAGCCATCAATAAAAAAACAGCCATGATGTGGTTTTTAAATGCCAATACCGAAAACGGCGAAGTGAAATGGGAAGAATTTGTTGCAATAGCTAAGAAACACAACATTCCAACTTTTATTGACTGTGCAGCAGATGTACCTCCTGTTTCCAATTTATTCCGGTTTACAGAAATGGGATTTGATATGGTAGGTTTTTCGGGAGGAAAAGGGCTTCGCGGGCCACAAAGTGCAGGGCTTCTATTGGGGAAAAGAAAATACATTGAAGCCGCTCGTATGCACACCCCCCCCCGTGGTGAAACCATTGGAAGAGGAATGAAGGTCAACAAAGAAGAGGTTTTAGGAATGTTGGTTGCTCTTGAGCTCTATTTAAATAAAGACCATGACAAAGAATGGAAACTTTGGGAAGATCAAATTGAATTGATCAGTAACAGTGCCCTCGCCGTAGAGGGTGTTCGAACAGAAATTCACGTGCCCAAGCACGCCAATCACGTACCTAGTTTACGAATCCGATGGGATGAAAACAAAGTCAAAATTACCGCTGATGAAGCGCGAAGACAGTTGCGTGAAGGTCACCCTTCGATTCAAACAGTTGGTAATAAAACTACAATAGGAATCACCACCTGGATGATGACGCCTGGACAAGAACGGATTGTCGCTAAAAGGGTTCATGAAATTTTAAAAAGTGCTACCTAAAGGCTAGGTATTTCTTTTTAGATTAAAACACCACAATCTCGTCCGCGTATAAAAATGCAGGTTTTCCTGCATTGATATGCCAAGTGGGCATTTGGAGTACACTTTCTGCATGTACCTTGATGTAACGTGCCTTTGTGTTGGTAAAAGCAGTGCTAAAGGTGTGAAAAGGTACCTTTACGATATCCGGATTTTTGGCCGGGTCAGGCTCATGTGGATTCTGCACATTTACCGCTTCAGAATAGGTTTTTCCATCAGTAGAGAGCGCATAAGAAACAGCCGTAGGAAGTATCAATTGGTGCCAGTTGGCTTGTGCTTGGACATTGAGGAAGTCCATTTGCACAGTGGTGATCTCTTGGACGGCTCCTAGGTCCAAGACAAAGTCCATATGCACTCCTTTGTAGGAAACCCAATTGGCGTCTTTATCAGGAAATCTCCAAGACTCAAAAGCGCCAAAAATCCCATCGGTCAGGCGGGAAACTTCCGCTACTCCTCTGCTAGGAGTGGTGATCGGAATTATTTTTTTCTGATAGGAAAGCGCCTTCTTCATTTGTTCCATTCGGTCAAACATTCTTTTGAAGTTCAGTCCGTAATCTTCCAAAGTAATGGCGCGTTCTCCGATTCGTTGGATTCCCGCATTTTTGGCTTGCACTAGGAAATTTGCAACTTTTTCTTTCATTTCGGGTTTTACGATAACCTTCTCCGAACTGTCCAGCGTATAAAAACTGCCAGGTGCTCCCAGAGGTATCTGTCCTGCAATTTGAATTTCAGCGATGACTAATGGAAGTCGGGCTTCGCGTATGCGTTTCAAGGTCACTTGTTCCGTTTTGGTCTCTTGTTCCGCCTGGTCAAACAAACGACTGTACTGCTCCATCATTTCGGGGGACAAATAATTGGCTACCGCATCGCGGGGGTCTCCAAAAATATTGAGTCTAAAATTGTCTTGTAGTACGACTTTTCGCATTTGATCGATATACTGGCGAACAAAAGGGGCTCCAGCGCCATAATAGCCCTGTAGGAAATCATCGATTATGGCTTCAGGATCGGCTTCAGGGTTCCACATCAACTTGGAAATGAGATAGGCTCTGAGGTGGCCAAATTCTCCTTTGTTTCCCGTGGCCTGCATAAACAACGCGCCGACGCTATTTTTGATGTAAAACTTAATATTGGGACCAATGGTATGCAAGTTTGGAAAGGGACTTACGGGATTTGCAAATTGAATGTTGTAGTCCCAGATCAAAATGTCTTCACTCATTTTTCCCCAGTCTTCTAAATCTTTGGTAAAGGCTGGGTCGGTATCGAAAACGGGTTTTTCTCTGGTGCTTTCAATGTTGCAGAGCATGATGTTCACATTGGGTTCCGCGAGGATGTTGCTGGGTGCGGCCCGAGTATACCAATAGGCTAAAGTGGAAATAATCTTGTCTGGAAATTCTCGTGCTACTTTGTTGACAAACCAAATCATAGATCCGCTGGGGAGGTTGCCGTATTTTTTATTTAGCGCAGTACAGGGACCGCATTGGCAGTATTTGTCGTTGTCGTTTTGGCTTACCGACCAATATTTTGCTTTCGGATTAGCTTCAATTCGTTTGCGTAGATCAATTACCAAGGTTTGGAACATTGCTTCGTTGGACAAACACAATTGGGTTACTGGATTTCGTTCTCCATCGATCAAAGAAAAATATTCGGGATGGGTTTTCCTGTATTTTTCTGCAGGAACTAAAACCTCAAAGGTATGTACAAAAAGACCCCAAGTATCTCTTGAAGAAAGTTTGTGCCAAGCGGCATATTCTTCATCACGGGCGTCATAATACGAGGTGGTTCGGTATTTAATCCCCGGAATTTTTATTTCATTCTCTGGAAGGGTAAAAGATGCTGTGGTGGGAAGCAGTACCTCATCATCCGAACTGTATTTTCGGAAACCAAAAAATTCCAATAGCGAATAGATCCCATGAAGCAATCCTTTTTCAGATCCTCCTGTAAGTAAAAAGTCATTTCCCAAACGATGGAATTGATAGCCGTCTTCTTCTAGGAGTTTAGTTTCCAGAGCAACAGACTGGGCTGCTTGCGTATTTCCTAGATAAATTGCATTTTCACCTTGATAGCGGTCTTCACCAACAACAGTTAGTGCTGGGCTTGCAATTTTGGATAAAAAAGAACGCAATTCTGTAGCAGCTTTTTGCTCTAGGGGACTCGCCTCTTTAGGAATGACTATACTGAAGTTTGAACTCCCTTCTAGAATCAATTTTTTTAGTGTGCCAAAATCCCCATTACACGCATAATGTGACAAGGTCGCTATTCCTCCCAATGCTAATCCTGAGGTTTTTAAAAATGTAGCACGTGAAATCGAGGTTTTCTTAGTCTTCATACTAGCGTCTTTAAAATCGTTATTTAAAAGAAAAAGATTCCTTTAGGTTTCTTTTCACTGTATGAAGTTAACAGTTTTTTCTAAAAAAAGTCTTGGTACTCTGTTTTATAAAATGGGGCCGTTTAGCACACTATTAATCGCAGAAACACTTCCACTAAGAGAGTTGTATCCCTGAATGACTTGGTGATCCGCTCGTATTGTCAGGGTACATGCGTCACCTCTTTTGAGGATTTTTATAAAATCTTCTACTTCGTATTTTTCATTTGAAATAAGGTCTTCTAGCTCTAAAATCCGCAATTGTTTATTTAAAACGAGGGAATTCTTTACCTTAATTTTTTGGTCTGCAATTTCTAAAAGAACGTAGTAATTTTGATCTCTTTTAAACAGATTTGCCTGTATTGAAAAATCCAACCCTAATTTTCTAGACTTAGAAAGGCTTAAGGTTATGGTGTCTTGAATTTTAAAATTAAATTGTACTAACCCTACCGCTTCTATAGATTTGTTGCTATTATTGACACGATACTCCCATTGAGAGACTCCTTTGGTAGCAAAAAGTACTAGTACAAGGACTAGTTTGAGGTGTAACTTCATTAAATTAATACTATATAATAGAATTCAAATATACCCAATTACAGAGGAATAACATTCATGCACTTGTCGAATTGAAGGGATTCGAGTCCATTAACTTGCAGATTTTTTAAACGAATTGGCAAGATTGTGTTGGGTTAACTGATTGGTTGAAGATCCTTACTACTGAAAATTTGGATTTATCACCTAACAAATCTTACTTTTAAGCCAAAATCTAAATCGCAGGAATTATGAAAAATTATTTAATCCCCCTTTCCATTCTCATTGGTGCCTTGTTTATTGGAGTTGCCCTGGTAAAGTCAAGTAAGGCAGAACAATTTGAATATATAAAGGAAAATGTTGTTTTTGATAAAAGTAGCGGCAAGACCTACTTTACCGATCAAAAACAGTATATCGATATCAAAGGGGATCGTTATCAATTTGACTAAAAAAATTGATCTTTAAAAATATTATGAAAAAATTTGTTGTTTTCGTTTTCCTTCTGGGATTCACGCTAGGGTCTTGTGAAAAAGACGAGAATGCTCCAATTCTAATTCCTTCTTCCCCAGGAAATGATGGAGGCACAGCGTTTCACTCCCCAAACCCCTCCTATCCAAAGGTTCTAGATTGCTAAATTTAAATTGGATCCGTACGAATAAAAGTCAAACTCTAGTTCGTCCTAAAGGAATAGACTCCTGAGTTGGATTGGTTTCCATAAACTTAGAGATTTTTTTAGTATTTTAAAGAAATTTAAGGATCATGAAGAATTTGTTTACCACACATCCCAAATCTGTTGGAGAAACCTATTTTCAACATTTGAGATTTGCCTTGGGTACAGGTTTCCAATTAATCCTGTGGGGAATCGTAGCACTAATTCACGGAATTTTTCCCTTTACTTTTAAAACATACGTATCCACTAGGATCAAAGCCTTATATCACAAAATTACTACTCGTTAAGTACAATCAACTATTCTATAATTCAATCCTCTTCGTTTAAAATTTAATAATATACAAATCATACTTATTTAACTTCTAAGTAAAATTTCATCTCTTACTTTATTAAAAAAAGTATGGAACCCTTATTAATTGGAGATGTGTATGTCAACGTAGAATGTTCTTGTGGAAATACAAGTAGTCCTTACAATTTGTGTGACGGTTCGCATTGGTCTTGTAAATGAAAAAAATCGTCCACTATGACAATCAGATTCAATCTGTTTGCATTCTTATTGGTTTAGCCCTAGCAATTGCTTTAAGTGGCTATTTGTATTTTTTAGTAGCTAAAGTTATTCTGGAGGTTTGTAAAAGTTTCCTTTAATTTTTTACTAAGTCTTTGGCTAACTCATTTACTCCCCCTGTTTGGGTTTTTTAAACCAAAGTAAAATTCGATTGTTGTTGGACAAGGTTAAATTGGTAAAGCCAAAGTTGTTCATCCGATTGGTGTTGTTTAAAGGCAAACTCCCGTTGAGATCCAGTTCTACCCCTTGAGTTACTTTTTCTAAGGCAAACCCTTGCTCTTGATAGTCGTTGATGAGATTTACAATAGAAGGATTTTTTATCTTTTCTCTTTCAATTTCTCCTTCCCCGTTGTCTATCAATACCACAAGCTCTTTAATGTTCTGACTAACGACATCTACAATTACCCATTCTTGAGAAAAAGCATTTGTAAAATAAAGCACACAACTAAGTATAAAAAAGATCTTTTTCATAATTCCAGATTTACAAATTTTAAACAAAGGGGACCTTTTAAAATGTAGAGTCTATTTTTGATTTTTTTGAAATCTGGATTAAAAAAAATTCTGCAAATTTATTTATGACAGAACGCGTTTCCCTTTCAGGGATTTGACCCTGGTGTATGCTTACATTCAGTTTCTTTTTTATCCAGTATACCACCAAAATCTCTATTTTGGAGACCCTAGGTTGTTTGTTAAAGTGACGCAAGATCCTATTAAAGTCTTAAGGGAGTTTAACATCATTGATATTTTTAACATATGGTTGAAGAAAATTTTAAAATTATGCTGAAAAATGATAGATATATCAAGATGACCATGGAGAAATTTCACTTAACTGGTGAAAGGTTTATTGAACTATATAAAATGTTTAATAGGCATTTAGTTTTAAGAAATGATACAAAAAAAACCCCTAAAGAGTACTGCACTCATTTTTACTCTTGGTACGTTAAGAAATTTAAAATTAACGAAAGTACAGGGAAAAAAAGACCGTATAACTGCTTGTAATTTAATCAGCCATGATTAACACTCCTCCATCACTCTCCCCTATTATCCCATCTTTACAATTTGGGTATTGTTATGGTTTATGAAACTAAGATGTCAATGCAACTATTTTGGGTGGACATATTTGAAGCGTTTTTTTAAATAAAATTTACTTTTAGACATGCAGTATTTTTGCAGTATGAACTGCTATTTGCAAAAATTATTTATTATTTAAATTTGGGAAAATTAAACACATGAAACATAGTTATTTATTTGATTCCGATTTTCCACCTGGAATTGCTTCGGTGTTTATTGATGGTAAAAAAATATCCAAAGAAGAATTTTTAAAACTCAAAGAAAAGCATCTAAAAAAGAAGCATTCGTTAAGATGAATCTTAAGGAATTTATTCAGATTCTTCTGGTTTTTTTCCTGAGCGTTATTTTATTCCTAATTTTAAAAAAATAACATTACATGCGAGGAGTTCTTCTTCTTTCTTTTATTTGCTCCTATTTATCTATAGCCCAAAGCAGTAAACAGCTGAGGGACTCTGTTTTGAAATACAAAACAACAAATCCAAGTCTGGCAGTAAAATTCGGTCTTGAATATGATTTACTTACTTCAGATCGTAAACCAGAT
>Ga0181558_10000628_pt1 | contig 33025 bp, 12 predicted proteins | sample 011ome_22_FD_133754 | JGI IMG/M metagenome (GOLD analysis project Ga0181558, IMG submission 133754) | Coastal salt marsh microbial communities from the Groves Creek Marsh, Skidaway Island, Georgia - 011507BT metaG (megahit assembly) | ecosystem: Environmental > Aquatic > Marine > Intertidal... | reverse complement strand
GAGTGCTGGGGGGGCAGGGGTATTGGTCTCGGGCGGGTCCCGGGGGGGGGCGCCCGACGTGCCACCCGCCAAAGGCGGGGGGAGGGATTTGGCCAACCCCGCGGTTTTTTTTTTTTTTTTTTTTTTAGTGAAGTCGCGTTCTCGCGAGTCGCGCGCGAGAAACCCAGATGATGCTTCACCCAAAACGACTCGTGCCTACTCTAGTTCGTGAGCGCCCGCACCTTCTCCCTCTCCGCCGCCTCCGCGTTCCGCGCGTCCTCCTCCTGCAGCGAGTTGAAGTACTTGTCGTAGTATTCGGCGGCGTCCTCGAGCATGTCCATGTCGGCGTAGATGTCGGCGATGACGCCCAGCGCGTCTGTCTCGCCCGAGTGGTCGTCGTGCTCCGCGGCGAGCGCCAGCACGAGCTTCATGGACGCCAGAGCCTCGGGAAATTTCCCGAGCCGCTCGAGCGCGGCGCCCATCCCGCGGTGCGCCTTGCGTGCGGCTTTCCAGCCCTCGTTGAAACTCGTGTCGTTCCGCTCGATATCCGCGAGCGCGGTTTCAAAGTCGCGCAGCGCGCCCTCGTTGTCCCCCTCCTTCAACAGCCGCTTCCCGGACTTGAGGCTGGAAATCACGCGCGCCACCGTCTCGTCGTCCTCGTCCGTGCTGTCCACGGACTTCTCGATGAACCTCGACGCGGGGATGGGCTGGTACGGGCCGATGCCCGCCTCGCGCATCTCGCGACGCAGCTCGGCGTTCACCTTGAGCAGCTTCTGATTCAACTGCGACACCTGCTCGCCTTTTTTCCGCGCTTCGTTGCCGCCCACGGCGCTGCCCACGAACCCCACCGCCTGGCCCAAAACCAAGGCGCCCACCAGGTACTTGTGGTCAACCTCGAAGCCCGCGAACCGAACGGTGAAGTCCTCGCGGAAGATCTCGTCGGGCTCGGTGAGCTCTGCGGTTCAGAGAAGGAACGAGAAGGAGCGCGTCAGTTTCGGGTTCCGTCGCGTCGGCGCGCGAAACCTTTAAACCTTCGGCAGACGCGGCCGAAGTGGTGTCGTTGGGTGTCGTGGGTGTCGTTCGCCCACCCCTCCGGAACGCCCTTAATAGGACGAGAAAAGAACGGAAGTCTCGCGACGGGACGCGTGGGGGAGGCGGCGCGCGCGCACCTTTCGGGAGGCTCTTCAGGGGCCCGTTCGTCGGGGACAGGTCGCCGTCGAACGCGTTCGCTAGCGCGGCTTCGGGTGCGCACGCGACGAGCGCGGCGGCCGCGGCGGTCGCGACCGCGGCGCCGCGCAGGCGGTCCGCGACCGAGACGCTCTTGGCCTCATCGGCCGAGCGATCGGCACGCGCCGCGCACGCGACGGAGCGCCGCGCGCGCGGCGCGTTCGCGCCGGACGCGGGGGCGCGGGCGGCGACCGGGCTCGAGACGCACGCCGACATCGAGATGGAGCGAGCGGACGTGTGACAGCGAGAGTGCGTCGGTGGCGTCCGCAGCGCGACGTCTCGACGCGCGTGTTTGTTGGGAAGAGATAAAACGGAGATCCTTGGTCGTGGCGCGCGGCACGCCGCAGGTTTTGGTACGCGACACGCCGCTCTGCGTTTGAAAAAGCCACGACGAGCTGCGACGAATGCGACGACCACGCGGCAGTGCGGGCCGCGCCCTCGGGGTTTCGCGGGCAGGACCGGACCCCGCGCGTCCGCGCCACGCACGCGGTTCAGGGGGCCGTCGCGTCCGTCGCGGCACGGCATGTTCTCCCCGAACCACCGCTCGCGGTTCCAGCGGTGCCCCGTGTGCGCGAAGGATGTGCACAAGGTGCTGCTGCAGCAGCACGTGGAGGTGTGCCTGGAGCGAAGCGCCGGGGGTGCGAGCGCCGGCGCGGGGGACGCGAGCGCGGGCGGGTGGGGACGACCGCGCGATACCGCGAACTCCGGCGACGCGACCGCCGGGGAGACCTCCGGGCGAAAGCCCGGTCGCGACGAAACGCAGTCCGCCGGAACCGCGGCGCCGTTCGTCACCGCCGGCGCCTTCGCCGAGCGCCTTCACGAACGCACGCCGTTCGCGGCGCTGCGCGAGAGCAACGACGGGCGCGGTCCGTGCCGCCGCGCGGGAGACGCGACGTGCGATCCGCGCGCTGGTGCCGAGAGAAGCAGCGTCGGGCCACTCGGCGGGTTCTTGCGGTCGAAAACGAAGCGGTTCGTTAACAGCGAAGAGCGACGTAGTCCCTCCCTCGGCGGCGCGAGGGAGGGACTCGTCTCTTCGCGCGAGAAAGCCGCGCGAACGAGCGAACGCGCGAACGAAAGCGCCCGTCGGCTTTTTCGCCCGAAAGCCGAAAGCGCCATTTGTCCGCCTTCGACCGATCGAACGAAGCCGAACGAGCCGCGAGAAGAACCGAAAGAAGAAGAGACGGAGGGGGACGTTCGAGGAGAGGGGGACGCGGACGTCGAGCGGCGGCGAGCCGAGTCCGCCGTCGCCGTCGGCGACGGCGGGCTCTTGCCCTTTCCGGTGCGCGTCATGTCCGGCGACCACCGGGACTGCGGGATTTGCCTGCAGCGCTTCGACGCGCGCGCGGGCGTCGAGCGGCACGTGCTGTGGCCGTGCCAGCACGCCAGGCAGTGCGGGGACTGCGCGATCCGGATTTGGCAGGTCCCGAAGAGCAAGCGGCGGTGTCCGTGGTGCAAGTCCAAGATCGACATTCGGCCGAGGCCGTTCAAGCCGTTCCTGTGACGTACGTGCGTACGAAGTAGTCTTACGCGTTCTTTTAGTCTTGTAGAGCTATAACATACTTGTTCTTCGTATCCGAAGCATCACTCCGACACGACAACGTCGCGCTCCGGTAAGGCGAACGCCTGCCCCGACTCGAGCAGCTCGGCGACGCCGCCGTCGCCGTCGACGCACGCGACGCGCTCCTCGAACCAGGAAAAGATCTCCGGTCCGTTTTGTTTGCGTGTTTCTTCGGGCCCGCACGACCGCGAGCACGTCATCGCCGCGACCGCCTGCCAGTCCCACGCGTCGATCGCGTCCGCGGGGACGTACGGTGCCCCTTTCGCGCCGCGAACACGTTCCTCGGCGAGGACCCAATCGGCGGCTTGCGCGGCGAAATGCAGGAGCGGCGGCGCGAGTTGCATCTCGACGCGTCGGGGCGCCCCGCACCGCTCGCACGGCGCGCACGTCTTTTCCGGTCCGGGTCCGTCTTCGGGCCAGCACAAGGCGTCCCCCCCGAACGCGTAGCGCACGCACTGCTCCGGCGCGCGGCGCAGACGCTTGCTGAACTTCAAGTACCGACCGTCCACGCCCTCCACCGCCGCCGACTCGTACGCCTCGGCGGCGTTTTCAGTCGCGGCGTCGCGGGTCGCGGCGGTCACCGCGGCGGCGATCGCGGCGGCGGCGTTCGCGGAGTCCGTCTCCAGGCCCTCGTCCACGGCGTACTTGTGCAGCAGCCGCTCGGCATCCGCGCGCTCCGAAGCGGTCAGCGCGGACGCGGACGCGGCGTCCGGCTCGTGATCCGCGAGGAGATAAAACTCGGGCAGGCGAGGCCCGCGCCAGTCGCCGCGTCGACCTTTTTTTTCCGTCGACGCCCAGCCGTCTCCGCGCGCATCCTCCGCGCGCGTCCGCTCGCGTCCGCTCGCGTCGGCCATCGTATCCTGAGGCGGAAGTGCGTCGCGCGCTGTACGATTCCATTCCGCATCACGCGCCGAGGCCTCGGCGTCGAGATCGCGCGTCGCGAGCGCGTCCAGGGCGCTCGCGAGGGCGTCCGCGTCGTCCCCGTTTGCGCCGGCGCCCCAGTCGTCCCCGGCGCCGGCGCCCCAGTCGTCCCCGCTCGCGCCTCCCCAGTCGTCCGCGACCTCGCCGACGACGGCGCCTTCCACCTCCGTCGCGGGCACCGTGGACGGTCCACGCGCGCGCGCCTCCGGGCGCTCGTCGCGCGTATTGCTGACTAATTGCGCCGCCGCGGTGACCGGCGGGACCTGCGCGCGCAAGCACCGCCATCGCCCCGCGTTCGCGGTTCGGGAGAAACAGGTTCGGGAGAAACACGAGAAGAGGTACAGCACGCGGTCGGCGACGGCGGCGCCGTCGGCGAGCTCGCCGGAGACCAGGGGGGCGTGCGCCTGCGCGACGAGCGCCATGGTCTCGCCGCACCGAGCGCACGCGGTCATCTCCGCGGGAGGAGCCGCGGGGTCGAGGTGGAGGGACCCGTCGGGATCTGCGTCTGCCGCCGCCGCCGCCGAGGGAGGCCAGTCAGGCACGCCGCCAATCTTCGTCGTGCGGTGGTCCAGGCGCTCGCCCCCGCCGACCATGCGCCCGGCGAAGCCGAGCAGGACGGGCGCCGAGGAAGTGGGCGGCGCCATCTCGCGGGGCTGTGCGCCCCGGAGTGGTACCACGTGGCCGACCCCAAGAAAATGCGCATCTTTGTGCCGTGTGGCGCGTTCAGGTTGAGCGTTTCGTCACGAACGCTGAGTTTTTCACAGTGCTGGGTGCTCTGGCGTCCGGCGGGCCCTGGGCCCCCGGGCGAGCGACTTCCCGCGTCGACTATGGCTACATAGATTACTCACGCCGTTTTCTCCTTCTGGAACACGCTCCACGACTTGATCTCGCGCTCCACCTGCGCAATGCCTTCCTCCACGACGTCTTCGAACATATCCGCTTTCATCCGCGCGACGTTCCCCCTGCGGGGACGTCTCTCAGGGTCGCGACGCGGACGCCGCTCGCCGTCGTCGGCCGCGTTGGTGACATCCGCGAGCGCGCGTCGTCTGCGGTCGGCGGACGGGGCGACGCCGTCGGTGTCATCTGAGCCGATGCTCTTCCTTCGCCGAACGGTTTTGGGGGGGGCTTTAGTCTCCCTCAGTCCCGAGGGGATGACCGTCCCGACCGCGCCTCGGGGAACGCGAGTTCCCCTCGGGCGACGCGCGTCTGGCTGGAACATGGGGGGTTTCTACGAGCGCGTGTTGGGGGCCTAGTGCGTTTGCGTCTTGAAGATGGTGCGGAGGAAGGTCACGGCGAGGACGAACATGGTAGTCTGCTTGGGGTGGGTGCGTCGTGTGGTGCGTTGTGATGCCTTCGTGACGCATCGTCCCGAGCGTTTCCCCCGCTCGCACGTGTGATTCCACGCCTCGTTTTTTCCGAGTTCCGACGCCGTCGCCCGTCGACCGCCCGATGAACTCGTCATCGTCCCGTCACTCCGCCTGGCGCGGCGACGGGCGTCATCGCCATGACGCGCGCGATCGGCGCGGCGTGCGTCTCCGCGTCGAGGCGCGTCTCCGTCTGGCGCGAGGTCGCGCGCCCGAGACCGCCGCCACCCAGCCAAAACCTCGCGCGCTGTCGCGCGTCCCATCGCTGGGTTCGTTGGTGCGCCGTCCCGACGCACGCGGAGGGCCCCCCCGGGCCGGCGGAGTCGACTTCCCCTGTGGACGAAGAGCGCGCGGACCGATCGAGTGTCCCCGAGGCTTTAAAGCCGCGCAAGGTGCTGGTCATCGCCGGCCCCACCGCGGTGGGCAAGACCCGGCTGAGCCTCTCGGTGGCGCGGGCGCTGGGCGGCGAGGTTGTGAGCGCGGATTCCGTGCAGGTGTTCGAAGGACTGGACGTCGGCTCCTCCAAGCTCCCGGAGGCGGAGCGCGAGGGCATCAAGCACCACCTGCTGGACATCGCGGATCCGCGGAGGGACGTAGGCGCGGGTGAGTTCGTGGAGAAGGCGTGGGCGGCGACGGACGACGTGCTGCGCCGCGGGAAAACGCCGGTGGTGGTCGGCGGCACCGGGATGTACCTGCGGTGGCTCATCGAGGGCAAGCCGGACACGCCGCCCAGCTCGCCGGAGGCGAGCGCCCTGGCGCGAGCCACCTTGCGTCGCGTCGCGGGCGAGGCGGCGGCGGTCGCTGAGCGCGCGGCGCGCGACGCGCTTCGTCCGGACGAAGGAGGAGACGACGAAGGAGGCTCTCTCGACGCCGCCTCTTTGGAGCGGGTCCGCCTCGCCGGCGAGCTCGCCGGGTGGCGGGCGGCGATGCGCGTCTTGTCCGAGGCGGGCGACGCGACCGCGGCGACGCGCCTGGCGCGGAACGACTGGTACCGCGCCGAGCGCGCGCTGGAGGTGGTGACGTCCACCGGGAAGCCGGTGACCGAGTTCGGCGCGCCGACGCTCGCGGGAAGGGAGAAAAAGTACGACTTTGTCTGCGTCGCGCTCTCGTCGCCTCGCATCCGCCTGTACCGTCGCATCGACGCGCGCGTCGAGGAGATGGTCCGCGACGGCATGCTCGCCGAGTCCGCGGCGATGCTCCTGAGCGGCATCGAGCCCGGGTCCACCCCGGCGTCGCGCGCGATCGGGTACAGGCAAACCATGGACTTCTTGGTGGAGCAGAGCGCTTTGAGCGCTTTGAGCGAAAAAAAAAACGACGACGACGGGACGGCGACGGGAACGCGTCTGTGCGAGCACGCCGCGTTTCTGGCGTACGTCGAGGAGACGCAGCGCGCGACGCGCGCGTTCGCCAAGCGGCAGTTCACGTGGTTCCGAGGCGAGAAAGAAGGTCGGTACCGGTGGCTGGACACGTCCCGGATGCCGGATGATGCCGGAAGCCCGGATGCGCTCGCGCGCGCGACGCTGGATCTGTTCGCGCTCGGACCGCCGCCGGAAACGGCGTCGTTCGGCGACGCGCCGCGCGACGGCGACGGCGCCGTTTTCGGAGACTGGGACGCCGAGGCGTTGAATCGGCTCGCGGCTCTGACGGATGTGTCGCGCGGCGCGACGGACCACGAGACCGCGCGGGAGCTGAAGCGGTACGCGCCGCGCCAGACGGTGTTCGTGGACCCGGCGGCGTCGCGGCGGACGCGGCGCGAGGTGGACGCGCTCGCGGAGAAAATCAGAAAAGCGGCGAGCGAGCGCGAACGCGCGCGGCGATGACCGAGCGCTGTCGGACATGCTGTCAGACATCGTGGACGTAGACGGCGGGATGGTCGTGCGCGACGGAGAGATCATCAGCGCATCACTGAGAGCGTCGACGGGCGCGAGCCGTTCGCACACGCGCCGATGATGACAGCGTCGAATGATGATGATGACGACGACAAGTCCCTTTCCTCCGTTTCATAATGAAAGTACAAACGCTCGTCTTGCTCGAGTCCAAATTTGGAACGTCTCAGCGTTTCTGAGATGAAACAAAGCGCGCACCGCGAAGCGGGCCGAATCAGGCATCGCCGCGCACGGGCGGGATGTCGTCCTCGGACGAGGAGGACGAGCGTTTGGCGGATGACGGTCCGCTAGACGCGTCCGATAAGCGCGTTCGGTGGCTAGCGGAGAAGGTCTCCGCCGGCCTCGGATGCGACGTCGATCTGTTCGCCTCGTGCGTGGCGAACGACGACGAGACGAGAGATCGCGTCGAGGCGTTCGTGCGAGGTGCGTTGTTGCGTCCTCGGCTTTCCCGACGAATTCCGCCCCAACGGCACCCGCGACGCGCCCGGGTCGGCTCGATCCACGGCTCGCGCGGGCTCCTGACCTCCTTCCCCCCCACCCCCCACCGAACAGGCACGTCGGAGAGCGAGGCGCTCCTGGTGTACGTCGAGCCGAACGCGCGCGGAGACGCACCCGCGGGAACGCGGTCCACGCCGTTCGAGCAGAGCTCGAGCGGAAACGAAAACGCAGAGGCGACCGTCGACGCGCCCGAGGACGGGGGCGGGGAGCCGGAACAGAACGGGGAACGCGCGACGGAGGCGGTCGACGCGTCTTCGCGCGCGCCGGACGACCCGCGGGACGATGTCGCGGCGTTCGCGGAGGGGGACGGACCGGAGCCCTCCCCGGGTGATCAGGGACCGAACGCGGATGGCGCCTCGCGGATGGATGGAACGCGAGACGACGACGAAGACCCGTCTCGTCGCGAAGACGACGGGCCATCGTCGCCGCGAGCTCGCGCCGACCCGAAAACAGATTCCCCGCATCAACCGAGCGTCTCGATTCCGGATCAATCAAAGGGCGGGGCGGCCCCCGCGCTTCGCGTCGCCGCGGGCTCGCTCCCCTCGGGCGCGGCGTCGGCGCCGGCGGCGTACTTCATCAAGGATTCGCCGGCGGAGGTTCTGCGCCGCGCCGGCGACATGGAGGCCCGCGTGCACTTCGGCGCGCTCGCGAGCTCGGGCCCGTCGCTGGACGCGCTCGAGCAGCTCATCAAGCAAGTCTTCGTGCCTCTGCTCGGTGCGAACGGCGACGGGGCGGACGCCGAAGGCGGCGGCGCGAGGCGCGGGGGAAAAGCGGCGGCGGCTTTCCGGGAGACACGTTCTCCTTCGCCGCCGCCGAAGGAGAACGTGACGCCCAACGTCGGCGAAGGCGCTTTTCCGAGAACGCCTTTCCGCGCCACCGTGCTCTCCCCCGCGATCGCGGCCGAGCTCGCGACCGACGCGGGGCTCTTCGGCGAGCGCGTGCGCCGCGCGGCGCGGCGGCTGGCGAGCGACGTCGCGCTCTCCTTCCCCAATCTGAGCGCGTCGGTGGACCTGACGGACGCGCGCGCGTCCGCGGAGGACGCGGACACCGCGCGCAAGCTCGAGGCGGCGGTGGTGGAGTGGACGGTCAAGATCTCCGACGCGACGCGACGCGAGGAGGCGCGGCGGTTGCTCGCCGGTGCCGGCCCGCTGGACGAGATTGAGTTTTGGCGCGAGCGAGACATCGCGCTGACGTCGCTGCACGAGCAGCTCGTCGCGCCGCGCATCCGCGACGCCGTCGCCGTCGTCGCCGTCGCGTCGCCGGCGGTGATGCCCGACTTCGAGGAGCAGGCCGCGAAGCTCGCGCGCATGCGCGTGGAGGCGAGGGACAACAGGAAGTTCCTCGCCACGCTGGAGCGGCACTTCAGGAACGTCGCGCCGCGGCGGGACGCGGGCGCGGGCGCGGGCGTTTCCGGGTCCGGATCCGGAAACGCCGACTCTTCCGAGTCGAGCGACACGCACGCTAGCGCTTTGTCCACGGCGATCGACACGGTCGCGCCGATGATGAATACGCTGCGCATGGTGTGGATCATCAGCAGGCACTACGGGGACGACACGCGCATGGGCGGGCTCCTCGGGCGCGTCGCGGATGAAATCGGGCGGGTCGCTTCGGAGGTTGCCGACGCCAAGAACCCCGCCACGGGCGTCTTCGCCGTGGACGCGACGACGGCGCTGTCGCGCGTTCGCGACGCGAAGCGTCTGCTGGATACCTGGCGAGACTCGTACATGGCGATACGCGACAAGATCGAGAAGTCCGGCCGCGATAACCGCTGGGAGTTTGACCGCAAGCGCCTGTTCCAGAAGACGGAGTACGTCGCCTCGGTGTGCGGCGACCTCGAGCGGATGCTCGACGCCGTGCACGGGTTTCACCGGTTCCTCGGCAGCAAGCTCAAGACGGTGACTGGCGAGCCCGAGGCGATAGACGAGGTCATCGCGCGCGTCACGGACATGGCCCGCGCGGCGCGGAGCGTGGAGTTTGACATCTTCGACCCGAAGCGGTTCGCGGACTGGCAAGTCGTGGTATCCGACTTTGAGCGCGAGCGCGAGCTCGTGGAAAAGTCCGCCAAGGCATTCGTGGACCAGTCGTTCAAGAAGCTGCGCTCGGCGGAGGACGCGTTCGACCTGCTCTCCTCGTTCGAGCGCGTCGAGAGTTCCGGCGCGATTGGGCGCACGATGTCTTCCAAGTTCCACGACATTCTCGAGCAGTTCACGCGGGAAATCGTCGAGACGAGGAACATGTTCGACCACGCGCAGCATAAGCCTCCGCTTCCGAAGAACCAGCCGCCGGTGGCGGGCGCCATCGCGTGGTCGCGCTCGCTATTTTCGCGGATCCGAAAGACGATGACGCGCCTGCAGACAGACGCCGCCGAGGCGATGGCGCGCGAGCCCCTCGCGGACGCGTGCGCTCGCGCGTACACGGATCTCGCCAAGACCTGCATGCGCTACGAGAAGCGCCTGCACGGCGCCTGGGTTGAGGGCGCCGACCAGACGGCGCTGCGGCATCTCAAGAGCGGCGTGCTGAAAGACGTTTCTCCCGAACGCGCCGGGGACTCTCGCGGCGACGACGCCTCCAAGAAGGACGCCTCCGCGTCGCGAGACGCCTCCTCCGTCGTGGTCAACTTCCACCCCGAACTCGCCACGCTCCTGCGCGAGTCGCGGTACCTCGACCGCATGGGCTTCTCCATCCCGGAAACCGCGCTCAAAGTGACGCTGCGCGAGGACGCCTTCGTGCAGTGCCGCGAGGCGTTGCGGGATATGCTCGCGCGCTACGCGGCGGCGACGGAGGGCTTGACGGAGGTTGAGCGCGAGCTCTTGTCCGAGAAGGTTGCCGAGCTGAAACGCTCGCTGAGCCCGGGGTTCAAAGTCCTGAACTGGATGTCGCTCGGCATTCTGGAGTTCGTGCAGAACTGCGACCGCGCGATCAACGAGTTCGCCGCGCTCGTCGGCCTGGTGCGCAAGAACAGCGGCATCGTCGCCAGCGTGGTGGCGGAGATTGCGTCGACGACGGCGCTCGTCGAGCCCCCCGCCGGGGAGGACACCATGGACTTCGCCGAGTGCGTCGAGTTTCTGGAAACCTCGAGGCTGGCCATCGTGGACCGGCTGGCGCGCAAGTACCGCTCCATCGGCCCGCTGCTGGGGAAGATCGAGGAGGCGGTTGGCGGCACCAACACGGGCACGAGTCCGCAGCTCGCGTCGTACTACGCGCACTGGGAGGCGAAGGCGTTCCACGCGGTGTGCGATTTGACGCTCAACACCCTCGAGGCGGCGCGCGCGTTGACGAGCCGGCGGGACGTCCAGGCTTGGCGTTTCGAGAGCGATCGGGGGCCGACAACGGAGGTGTCGCCCGCGAACCCGCCGCCGAGCCCGCTGTTTCTGATCCGCGTTTTTCTCAACGCCCCCGACGTGGTCATCCAGCCCTCGCTGCGGGACCAGGCGAAACACCTCAGCGCGCTGAGCGGAAACGTCGTCGCGTGCGCGTCGCGGTTCACGCGCTGGACGCACGGGACGTGCGTCGAGGCGCCCACGCAGCTCGTCGGGGACGACGAGCCCTTCGCGTTCACGTTCCACCCCGACGTCGCCAAGTGCCCCGACGTCGTCGAGGCGGCGCGCGCGCTGGACGCCGTCTGCGACGCCGTGGTGCTTCGCGTTTCGCGGGAAGTGGAGAAGTGGGACGCGCACGCCGACGTTTGGCGCGACGACAAAGAAGCCGCCGTCGCGCGCTTCTGCGGCGAACCGGGAGGAAGCGACGCGCTCGTTTCCGTCGGCGGGCCCACCTGCGAGGCGTTCGAGAAGGTGTTCGCGCGGTTCGCGAAACGCGCCGAGGACCTGTACGAGGCGTCCCGAATCGATCGGGACGTGTCCTTCGCGCGAGTCGTCTTCAAGAGCCTCGGCGCGTCGCTGCGAGAGGAGTGCCTGGCTTGGGTCGCGGCGTACGCGCGCGAGATGGACCGCGCCGACGCCGAGCGCGTGCGGTCCATCCGCGCGGACCTTAAAGACAAAAAGCTGGGCGTGCACATCGCGTGCAACACCCTGGAGGATCTGAAAGCCGTCCTGGCGATCATCGCCTCCGTGCGCGAGGGCCACGCCGAGATGGAGCTGGCGTACCTGGACATCGAGGAGCGGTACCGCACGCGCGCGTTGTACGGCGTCGGCGCGAGCGAGCACGACGCCGCCGAGGCGAACGCGATTCGCGACGTCTGGGCGGCGTTGCGGGTGGAGATCGAGACGGTGGACGACGGTTTGGGCGAGACGCGCGAGCATTTCACCGAGGTGACCAAGAAACAGGTGATTCGGTTCCAGGAAGAGTGCGGCGAGATGCTGGAGCGTCTGAAGACGGAGGGCCCGGGCTTGCCCGCGGTGGTGCTCGCCGAGGGCGCGGTGCTCCTGGAGAAGTTCAAGGCGGAGCTGGAGGCGAAGCGCGCGCGGCGCGAGGACCTGCTCGAGTCGGAGCGTCTGTTCGACCTGCAGAGGACGTCCTACCCCACTTTGCTCGAGGCGGAGGCGGAGATGGAGCAGCTGTGCGCCATCTACGCCGTGTACTCGGCGCACGAGGAGGCCATCCACAGGCACGACGCCGCGCTGTGGTCGGACCTGGACCTCAAGAAACTGCACGCCGTCGCCAAGCGCTTCGACGAGAAATTGGAGGCGATGCGCGAAGACGCGAGCCTACGCAAGAAACCCGTCTTCGAGCTCCTGGAGGAGAATTTGGCCGCCTTCGCCGACGCGCTGCCTCTGTTCGAGGCGCTGAAATCGGACGCGCTGCGCCCGAGGCACTGGCAACAGCTCATGCGCATCACCGCGCAGCCCGACGTCGATTTCGACCCCGCGACGCTGACGCTCGGCTCGTTGCTGGCGATGGAGACGCACAAGCACCACGACCCCGTGCTGGAGATGTGCATCGCCGCGGAGAAGGAGCTGAAGATCGAGGGCGACATCGCCAAGTTCGCGCTCGTCTGGCGCGAGCAGAAGTTCACGCTGGCGCGATACGTCAAGAGCGGCGACGTCGACCGCGGGTTCATCCTGCGGAGCACGGAGGAGACCACGATTATTTTGGAGGACATGAACCTGACGCTGCAGTCGATGATGGCGAGCCGCTTCGTGAAGCCTTTCACGGCAGAGGTGGAGGAGTGGGAGGGCAAGCTCAGCCTGATCGGCGAGGTGCTGGAGGTGTGGATGGCGGTGCAGCGCAAGTGGATGTACCTCGAGAGCATCTTCATCGGGAGCGACGACATCCGCGACCAGCTCCCCGAGGAGGCGAAGCGCTTCGACAAGATCGACAAGAGTTGGGCGGAGATCATGAACGAAACCGCCAAGAACGTCAACATCCTGGAGTGCTGCTCGGCGAAGAACCGGCTTGCGAATCTGCAGGAAATAGCCGAGAACCTGGAGCGGTGCCAGAAATCGCTGAGCGAGTATCTCGACTCAAAGCGGAACGCGTTCCCGCGCTTCTTCTTCATCTCCGACGACGAGCTGCTCGCGGTGCTCGGCACGTCCGACCCGACGTCCGTGCAGGAGCACATGCTGAAGCTGTACGACAACTGCGCCTCGCTCACGTTCGGCCGCGGGAACAAGACCGTCCTGGGCATGACCTCCGCGGAGGGCGAATCCTTCGAGTTCAAGGACCCCTGCGTGGCGGAGGGCGCCGTGGAGACGTGGATGCTGGGTGTCGAGGCAGAGATGCGCAAGACGCTGCTGGCCATCGCCAAGGAGGGCGTCTTTCACTACGCCAAGATGGCGCGCTCGCAGTGGATCCTGAAGCAGCTCGGCATGATGGCGCTCGTGGGAAGCCAGATCTGGTGGACCTGGGAGGTGACGGACGTGTTCGAGCGCGTGCGCGCCGGAAACAAGCTGGCGATGAAGCAGTTCGGGGGCAAGCTCACGGACCAGCTCATGGAGCTCACCACGATGGTCCGCGGCGACCTCAACTCGCTCAACCGAAAAAAGATCAACCAGCTCATCATCATCGACGTGCACGCGCGCGACATCATCGACGCGTTCGTGCGCGACTCCGTGCTGGACGCGCGCGAGTTCGCCTGGGAGAGCCAGCTGCGGTTCGTGTGGTCCAGAAAGGACGACGACATCAAGATAAACCAGTGCACCGGGACGTTCGACTTCGGGTACGAGTACATGGGCCTCAACGGCCGACTCGTGATCACGGCGCTCACCGATCGGTGCTACATGACCATCACCACGGCGCTGACGTACACGCTCGGCGCCGCTCCCGCCGGCCCCGCGGGGACGGGTAAAACGGAGACGACGAAGGACCTGGCGAAATCCATGGCGTTGCTGTGCGTGGTGTTCAACTGCGGCGAGGGCCTGGACTACAAAGCCATGGGCAGCATCTTCAGCGGGCTGGTGCAGTGCGGCGCGTGGGGGTGCTTCGACGAGTTCAACCGGATCACCGTGGAGGTGCTTTCGGTGGTGTCGTCGCAGGTGAAGTGCATCCAGGAGGCGCTGCGAAATCGCCTCGAGGAGTTCGTGTTCGAGGGCAAAGAGATCAACATCCTGCCCACGACCGGCATCTTCATCACCATGAACCCCGGCTACGCCGGGCGCGCCGAGCTTCCCGATAATTTAAAGGCGCTGTTCCGGCCGGTGACGATGATCGTCCCCGACCTGCAGCAGATCTGCGAGATCATGCTCTTCTCCGAGGGTTTCAACACCGCAAAGAGCTTGGCGAAGAAGATGACCGTGCTGTACAAGCTGGCGAAGGAGCAGCTCTCGAAGCAGTACCACTACGATTTCGGTTTGCGCGCGTTGAAGTCGGTGCTGGTGATGGCGGGCGCGCTCAAGCGCGGCTCGCCCGATTTGAGCGAGGATATCGTCCTGATGCGCGCGCTGCGCGACATGAACCTGCCGAAATTCGTCTTCGACGACGTGCCGCTGTTCCTGGGTTTAATCTCCGACCTGTTCCCGGGTCTGGACTGCCCGCGCGTGCGGTACCCGCGCATGAACGACGTGGTGGAGGGCGACCTCGCCGAAAACGGGTACAAGGTGATGACGGGCCCCTCGCAGCAGGTGGATAAGGTGATCCAGCTGTACGAAACCATGCTCACGCGGCACACCACCATGGTCGTGGGAAACACCGGCGGCGGTAAGTCGGTGATCATCAACACGCTCGCGCGGTCGCAAACGAAGATGGGCGTGCACACAAAGCTGCACATCGTGAACCCCAAGGCGCAGACCGTGTCTGAGCTGTACGGCGAGCTGGACCCCGAGACGCGCGACTGGACGGATGGGCTTTTATCGAACATCTTCCGCGAGCTCACTCGGCCGTTGCCCCCGGACAAGGAGGAGTTCCGGTACATCGTCTTCGACGGCGACGTCGACGCGGTGTGGGTGGAGAACATGAACTCGGTGATGGACGACAACAAACTGCTGACGTTACCGAACGGCGAGCGTATTCGTTTAGTGGACCACGTCAAGCTGCTGTTCGAGGTGGCGGACCTGCAGTACGCCTCGCCCGCGACGGTTTCCCGGTGCGGCATGGTGTACGTGGACCCCAAGAACCTCGAGTACGAGCCGTACACCTGGACCTGGTGCAACAAACGCGTGAACCAGGAGCAGGCGGAGATTCTTCGCAAGCTGATGAGCAAGTACGTGGACAAGTGCGTCGACTTTTGCATCGAGGGCATCGAAGGCGACGTCATCGGCAAGGCGCCGCAGCAGACCGTCCCGCAAACAAACCTGAACCTCGTCACGCAGCTGTGCAATATGCTGGAGTGCATGCTTTTGGACTCGGCGCCTTTGGGGGAAGGCGGGGAGGAGGAGGAGAAGGCGACGGCGACCGAAAAGACCGAGAAGGACGCGGTTTCCGAGAAGGAGGACGACGGCGTCGTCGTGGACCCCGCCGTGCTCGAGGCGACGTTCGTGTTTTGCCTGGTGTGGTCCTTGGGCGCGTCCGTGATCCAGAAGCACGGCTTCAACGACCGCGACCGCGTGGACGCGTTCATAAAAAAGCTTGCCGGGTTCTCGTGCAAGGAGGGCGAGGGTCTGTCGCCCACCACTTTGCCCAAAGCCAGCTTGTACGAGTACCGCTTCGACGTCGAAAAGAAGAAGTGGTTCACCTGGCGCTCCTCCGTGACGCCGCTGGAGATTGAGCCCGGCGCGAGGTTCGCCTCCATCCTCGTGCCCACCGTGGACACCGTGCGCAGCACGTGGCTTTTGGACTGCTTCGTCGCGAAGGGCAAGCCCGTTCTGTTCGTCGGCGACAGCGGCACGGCGAAGACGGTGACCATCGCCAAGTACCTCGCCAACCTGGACATCGGCAAGAACGTGCTTCTCGGCATGAACTTCTCCTCGCGCACGACGTCGATGGACGTGCAGCGCGGCGTCGAGGAGGTGGTGGAGAAGCGCGCCAAGGACACCTACGGCCCGGCGGCCGGGAAACGCTTAGTGCTCTTCTTCGACGACCTGAACATGCCCAAGGTTGACCTGTACGGCACGCAGCAGCCCATCGCGCTGCTCAAGACCCTCATCGAGCGCGAGGGTTTGTACGACCGCGGGAAGGAACTCAACTGGAAGAAGATGCGCGACTTTAACTACGTCGCGGCGATGGGCCCGCCGGGAGGCGCGCGCAACCCCGTGGACCCGCGGTTCGTCTCGCTGTTCAACACGCTGGAGATCCAGTTCCCCGATCAGGAGAACCTGCGCACCATCTACTCCTCCATTTTGTCGTCGCACGTCGAGACCCTCAACCCGCGCGTGCAGGCGGCGGCGGACGAGCTCACCGGCGTGACGCTCGCTCTGTACGACCACATCCTGGAGAAGCTGCCGCCGACGCCGTCGCGCTTCCACTACATCTTCAACCTGCGCGACCTGTCGCGCATCTACGAGGGTTTGCTGTGCGCGCGCAAGGCGCAGTTCGAGACAGGCGCGAGCTTCATCCGGCTGTGGCGCAACGAGGCGCTGCGCATCCTGCACGACCGCCTCATCTCCGCGGAGGACAAGACGGTTGTCATCGAGAAGCTCGCCGAGCTCGTGACGGAGAAATACGAGCTCGACGCCACCGCGGTGCTCGCGGACCCCATCCTGTTCGGCGACTACAAGCACGCCTCGAGCGAGGTGGGTTTGACGGAAGAAGGCACGGAGAAGCCCCCGGCGGACCGCCCGTACGAGGACCTCGCCTCGTACGCGGACGTCAAGCCTCTGTTCGAGGAGATCCTCGGCTTGTACAACGCCGAGAACAAGCCGATGAACCTGGTGTTCTTCGAGGACGCGCTCGAGCACCTCACGCGCATACACAGGATCGTGCGTCTCGACCTGGGCAACGCGCTTCTCGTCGGCGTGGGCGGCTCGGGGAAGCAGTCGCTCTCCAAGCTGGCGGCGTTCACCTCCGGGTGCGGCGTCTTCGAGATCACGCTCACGCGCGGCTACGACGAAGCCGCGTTTCGGGAGGACCTCAAGACGCTTTACACGCGCGTAGGCGCGAAGAACGAGAAGGTGATGTTCCTCTTCACGGACACGCACGTCGCGGATGAGGGCTTCCTGGAGCTCGTGAACAACATGCTGACGAGCGGGATGGTCCCCGCGCTCTACGCGGACGACGAGAAGGAGGTTGTGATCAACGGCGTCCGCGACGAGGTGCGCGCCGCCGGGTTGGGCGAAACCAAGGAGGCGTGCTGGCGCTACTACGTCGACCGGTGTCGCAACAACCTGCACGTCGTGCTGGCGATGTCCCCGGTCGGGGACGTGCTGCGCACGCGGTGCCGCAACTTCCCCGGGCTGGTGAACAACACCGTCATCGACTGGTTCACGCCGTGGCCCGAGGATGCGCTGCGCAGCGTCAGCCGCGTGTTCCTCTCCGACTTGGACCTGCCGTCGGAGTTCCGCGAGACCATCACCGAGCACATGGTGCTGGCGCACCAGTCCGTGCGCGAGTACTCCGCGAAGTTCTACGACGAGCTGCGGCGGCACAACTACGTCACGCCCAAGAACTACCTGGACTTCATCAGCAACTACAAGCGAAGCTTGGTGGAGCAGAGAGGACGAAACAAGGATTTCTCCGCGCGCCTGGACGGCGGTCTACAGAAGCTGATCCAAGCCGCCGCCGACGTCTCGACGATGCAAACGGACCTGTCCAAGGCGAAGGTGGAGGTGAAAGCGAAGGCGGTGGAGGTGAACGAGCTTCTGGAGGTGATCACGCAGAGCACCGCCGAGGTGGAGACCAAGCAGACGGCGGCGGCGGCGAAGGAGGAGCAGCTCAAGGTGGACTCCGCGCGCATCGCCGTGGAGAAGCAGGAAGCCGAGGATGACCTCGCGAAGGCGATCCCGGCGCTCGAAGCCGCTGCGGAGGCGCTCAAGAACCTGAAAAAGGAGGACATCACCGAGATCAAGGCGTTCTCCAAGCCCCCACCGGCGGTGCAGAAGACGTGCGAGTGCGTGCAGATTCTGAAGAAGGAGAAGGAAATCAGCTGGGCGGGCGCGAAGCTGATGCTGGGCGCGGGCGACTTTCTGAAGAGCCTGCAGCAGTACGACAAGGACGCCATCACGGACCGCATGATCAAGGACCTGCGCGTGTACACCAAGGAGAAGAACTTCAACCCGGAGGCGGTGACGATTGTCTCCAAAGCCGGCGGCGGGTTGCTCACCTGGGTGTTCGCGATGATCAACTACAATGCGGTGGCGCGCACGGTGAACCCCAAGCGCGCCGCCGTCGCCAGCGCCGAGAAGACGCTGCGCCTGTCCGAGAAGGAGCTCGCGAAGACCAAGAAGGCGGTGGCTGCGCTCAACGAGCAGCTCGCGGAGCTCTCCGGGAAGTTTGAGGCGAGCACCGCCGAGCAAAAGAGGCTGAAGGACGAGGCGGCGCTCATGGAGCAGCGGCTGGCGGCGGCGGAGAAACTCATCTCCGGCTTAGCGTCGGAGCGCGTGCGCTGGACGAGCGACCTCGCCGCGTTGGCGGTGAAGCGCGAGAAGTTGCTCGGCGACTGTCTGCTGACGTCGTCGTTCCTCTCCTACACGGGCGCGTTCACGTTCGACTTCCGGCGGCGTCTGACGTACGAGCTCTGGGCGGACGACATCGCGTCGCGCGGCATGCCGATGACGAGCCCGTTCCGCTTGGAGGATTTGCTCACGAGCGAGGTGGAGACCGGGCAGTGGTCCTCGGACGGGCTGCCGAGCGACGAGCTGAGCGTGCAGAACGGCATCCTCACCACGCGCGCGTCGCGGTTCGCGCTGTGCATCGACCCGCAGATGCAGGCGGTGAACTGGATCAAGCGCCGCGAGGGCAAAAAGTTGGACGGCAAGGTGATGACGTTCAATGACTCGGACTTTCTGAAACAGCTCGAGCTCGCCGTGCAGTACGGGCTGCCGTTTCTGTTTGAAAATTTGGACGAGTACATCGACCCGGTGATCGACCCGGTGCTGGAGAAGAACATCGTGGTGAACGAAACGACTGGCGCGAAAACGATCGTGCTCGGGGACAAAGAAGTGGACTGGGACGACAACTTCACCATGTACCTGTGCACGAAGCTCCCCAACCCGCACTACGGCCCCGAGGTTTCGGGCAAGACGATGATCATCAACTACTCCGTCACGCAGCAAGGGCTGCAGGAGCAGCTCCTGAACGTCACGGTGAAGCACGAGCGCCCAGATTTGGAGGAGGAGCGCGAGCGCCTGGTGAGGGACATGAGCGAGAGCAAGACGCTCCTGAAGAAGCTCGAGGACACGCTTTTGCGCGAGCTGGCGACGGCGCAGGGCAACATCCTGGACAACGCCGCGCTCATCGAGACGCTCGAGAACACGAAGAAAAAAGCGGTGGAGATTGCTGAGAATTTGGACGCGGCGCAAAAAACCGCCGTCGAGCTCGAGACGACGCGCGTCAAGTACGCGCCCGTCGCGAAGCGCGGCTCGATCCTGTTCTTCGTCATGTCCGGCCTGTCGGTGATCAACACCATGTACGAGAACTCGCTCAACATGTACCTCACCGTGTTCCACTTGACGCTGGAGACGTCCAAAAAAGACGCCGTCCTCGAGCAGCGCCTGCGCAACGTCGTCGAGGCGCTGACGTACGACGTGTACAACTTCACCTGCCTCGGGCTCTTCGAGAAGCACAAGCTGATGCTTTCGTTCCAGATGACCATCAAGATCGAGGACGGCGAGGGCGCGCTCAACATGGAGCAGCTCGACTTCTTCCTGAAAGGCAACCTGAGCCTGGAGAAGTCGGCGCGCGCCAAGCCGCACGAGTGGTGGCCGGACCAGGGCTGGGAGGATGTCGTCCGGCTCACCGAGCTGGGCGGCGACGCCGGGGACGGCGCCGAGGGGGGCGCTGAAACCACCGACGACGGCGCCGGGGACGGCGCTGAAACCACCGACGACGGCGAAACCGCCGTAGCGACTGTCGAGGAGACTGTCGAGGAGACTGTTCATGAGGAGACTGTTGAGGACACCGGTGAGAAAACCGGCGAGGACACCGTTGAGAACACCACCGGAAGCTCGCCCGGGGGGGGCTCGCGTGAGTCCGGCTCTCCGGGGGTGGCGAACGCTCGTACGCGCGCTTCGCCCCGTACGCGCGCGTCGAAGTTCGCGTCTGTGGCGGACCACATCGAGGCGCACGAGGCGGAATGGCGGGCGTGGTACGACCTGGAGGCGCCCGAGCAGAGCCCGTTCCCCGGCGGGTTCTCGGAGACGCTGGACACCTTCGAGCAGATGCTGCTGCTGCGGTGCGTGCGCGTCGACCGGGTGACGGTGGCCATCACGCGCTACGTCATCGACCGCATGTCCGAGCGCTACGTACAGCCGCCCAACCTGGATTACGAGAAGATCTACGGCATGTCCAACGCGCTCACCCCGGTGGTGTTCGTGCTCTCGCCCGGCGCGGACCCCGCGTTCGACGTGTTTCGGCTCGGCGAGCGCATGGGGTACAAGCCGGGCGCGAAGCTCAAGTACATGGCGCTCGGGCAGGGTATGGGCCCCAAAGCCGCCGAGATGCTCAAGATGGGGAGCGCGCGCGGGCTGTGGGTGATGCTTCAGAACTGCCACCTGTTGCCCTCGTGGCTCAAGACGCTGGAGAAGATTTTGGAGAAGATCACCAAGCCCGCGAACGAGTTCCGCCTGTGGCTCACCACCGACCCCACGGACAAGTTCCCGCTCGGGATCTTACAGCGGTCGCTGAAAGTCGTCACGGAGCCCCCGAACGGTCTGAAGCTGAACATGCGCGCGACGTACGCGAAAATCACCGAGCGCACGCTGAGCGACTGCCCGCACCCCGGGTACCGCCCGCTGACGTACGTGCTGGCGTTTTTCCACGCCGTCGCGCAGGAGCGGCGCAAGTACGGCAAACTCGGGTGGAACGTGTCGTACGACTTCAACGAGACGGATTTCCGCATCTCGCACCTGCTCATCAACACGTACCTCACGAAGGCGCACGACAACGGCGACGACACGTTGCCTTGGGGCACGCTGCGCTACCTCATCGGCGAGGCGATGTACGGCGGCCGCGTCTCGGATTCCTTCGATCGCCGCGTGTTGAACACCTACCTCAACGAGTACCTCGGCGATTTCCTATTCGACGCGTTCCAGCCGTTTCATTTTTACCGAAACGAGCGCGTCGGGGTGGACTACGTCGTGCCGGCGTCCGGGCACAGGGACGTCTACGCCGGCGTCATCGACTCGCTCCCGCTCGTGCAGACCCCGGAGGCGTTTGGGCTGCACGGCAACGCAGACATCGCCTACTACACCTCGGCGACCAAGGAGCTCTGGACGAACCTCGTGGACTTGCAGCCTCGCGTCGCCGCGGGCGGCGGCGGCGTCTCGCGCGAGGAGTTCATAAGCTCCGTCGCCGCGGACATCCTGGCCAGGCTCCCGAGCGCGTTCGACATGCCCACGATCAAGAAGCGCATCGGCGTGCCCTCGCCCACGCAGGTGGTGCTGCTGCAGGAGCTGGCGCGGTTCAACCTGCTGGTGGACAAGATGCGGTCGACGCTGAAGAGCCTGCAGAAGGCGCTCGCGGGCGAGATTGGCATGTCCGGCGACCTGGACGCGCTCGCAACCTCTCTGTTCAACGGGGCGCTCCCCGCGGCGTGGGCGAAGATGACCGCCGCGACGGAGAAGAAATTGGGGTCGTGGATCCTCTGGTTCGAACGAAGGTTCGCGCAGTACGCGCGATGGACGGAGGAGGGCGAGCCGGCGGTGATGTGGCTCAGCGGGCTGCACATCCCGGAGACCTACACCGCCGCGCTCGTGCAGACGGCGTGCCGCGACAAGGGGTGGCCGCTGGACAAGTCCACGCTGTACACGGAGGTCACCAGGCACGCGGACGCGTCGGATGTGCCCGGGAAGCTGGAGCACGGCGCGTACATCGAGGGCCTCTACCTGGAGGGCGCGTCGTGGGACGCCGAGCGCTCGCGCCTGACCCGCCAAGAGCCGAAGGTGCTCGTCACCGAGCTGCCCATCCTGCAGGTGATCCCCATCGAGGCCTCGAAGCTGAAGCTGCAGGGCACGTTCAAGACGCCTGTGTACGTCACGCAGTCGCGCCGGAACGCCATGGGCGTCGGTCTGGTGATGGAGGCGGACCTCGCCACGGACGAGCACGCCTCGCACTGGACGCTGCAGGGCGTCGCGCTGACGCTCAACATCGACCAGTGACACAGCGAGTTAGAGAATGTATTATCATATTAGGTGAATCGAATCACGCGCGAAGTCTAGAGCTAGCCTACGTGCGATGTACTTGATCGAGTCACTCGCCCAACAACAGACGCATCGCCGCTTCCACTGCGGACTTCGGGTCGGTTTTTTTTTTCTTTTTATTCTTTTTTTTCTCCGCCGTCGCCGGCGGCGGCGGCTCGGCCGGCTTCGAAGCGCCCGGACGCCGGCGTTTCTTCCCGCCGGCCGCGCGCTCGACGGCGGGTCCCGCCGCGTCGCCCGTCGCGGGCGCGAGGCCGGAAGCGAGGGACGCGAAGTCGAACGACGGAGTCTCGTCTTTTTCTTTTGCTTTTTGCGTTTCCGTTTCCGACTCGTCTTCGGGAGCCGCCGCCGACGCCGCGCCGCGAGACCCGGACGCGTTCGTGACCGTCGGATTCGTGACGATCCCCAGGCCCGACGCGAACGTCGCCCTGGAATACGAAGGGACGCGTACGGCCGAAGCGTCCGTGTCCACGCCGGTCGACGTCCTGGCTTCCCCGCGGTCGAGCTTCGCGCCCACCCCGCGCACGCGGCGGGGCACGGCGGCGCCCAGATCCTCGCCGGCTGAAACGGTACCGTCGCGAAATTCTTTCGGCGCCCCGGAAGGCGGCGCGGGATCGCGCGCGCGCGCGCGCGAACCACCGGCATCAAACGCGCCTTCTAGCGAATCCAGAGAAACACGAGGGGTCGTCACCGGCGGTAAAACCCGCCAGCTCCAGTCCTCGTCCCCGACGGTCGCCGCGTCGTCTTTGGCGGCGGGCACGAAGCGCGCGCTCGGACGCGTCGGGACGCGTTTCCCGGCGCCGGCGAGAGACTCCGCGCCCTCGGCGACGGTGGTCCGCGTCGCGCGGGTCCCGCTCCGCGACTCGGCGGTGCACTTCCGCCCGGAATCTTTCTCTTTCTGTCCACCGCCTTCGGGTTCAGGGTTAAACGCATCGGGGGAGGGAAAAACGCGCACGTTTCTTCCTCCGCCGGGCTTCGTCAACGAACGCGTCGAGGAACGCGTCGCGCGCCCGCCGCCGGCGGCGGCGCGCCGCGACACCGCGCGCCACTCGCACGCGAGCGCCTCGGGCGGCGGGTCCCCGCCCGAGGTCCCGGGTTCGAGGCCCGGCGGCGGCATGATCCCCCCGCGGAGCAGCGGCGCGAGGACGTTGTACGCGGCGGCGGCGTCCGCGACGAGCTGGTGCGCCGCCGCGCGCAGACGCGCGAGCGCGGCGAGCGCGACGAGCGCGAAGGGCATGAAGAAGGTGTGCGCGAGCTGGCCGACGAGCGCCTCGGCGGCGGCGAGCATGTCGTCGTCCGCCTCCGCGGCGACGCGCGCCGCCTCGCGCAGGCGGAGGGACAGGTCGTCCCACAGCGCGCGGGGTGGGAGCTTCCACAGTGCGTGCGCCCCCGCGGCGACCGCCGGGCTCGACGACGCCGCCTCGCGCGCTTCCTCGGAGACGCCGTCGCGAAGCCCGTTCCTGAGCGCGACGGCGGCGGCCCCGACATCGAGCGCTGCGAGCGCGCGCAGGCTGCGAGTCACGCCGCGCATGCGCTGGAAGTGCACCGCGCGTCGATGCTGGCTCGTGCTCTTGTACATCATGGCCATCCACAGCCGCGTCTCGCGACGCAGCTCGACCGCGGCGAGCGCGGTGACCACCGAGGCGGACGAGGAAGCGCCCGCCGCGACGTCGTCGCCGTCGCTCGTCGCGTTTTCCGGCGCCGAAACGCCATCGCCCCGCGCGGGGTCGTCTTCACCCAGAGCCGCGAGCGCGCGACGCATGTTCCGCAAAACCACATCGTCCGGAAGAGACCTCGCGTACACCGGCGCACGAAGCTCGGGGGCGAGCGCCTTCATGGCCCCGCGCGCCCCCGACTCGGAGAGGAAGATTCGCTCGCATCTTTCTTCGTCGTGGGTTTTTTTCCTCGCTTGCTTTTTTTTTTTCTCGAACGGCGGTTCGAGGCTTTCACGGTTTCGGGACGATCGAGCTCCGATTTCTCGTGCGCAGACGACTTTTCCGAGCCGCGGCCTTCGTGCGCGACAGAGCCACGGTATTGCCCGACGCGCCCTCGACACGCGCACGATGTCGGACCCCCTCGAGATCGTCACCGTGGACTCTCTGCGCCCCGGCTTGTCGAACCTGAATCTCGTGGTCAAGATCGTCGAGGCGACGGAGGTGCTGAACAAGAAGCACCCCGACGGATCGAGCACCACCATCGTGGAGTGCGTGGCGGGCGACGCGACGGGCACCGTGATTTTCTCGGCGAGGAACAAACAGGCGGAGGCGTGCAAGCCCGGCGTCGTGCTCAGGGTCACGAACGGCAAGATCGACATGTTCAAGGGCACCATGCGTCTGGCGGTGGAGAAGGGGGGCTCGGTGAAGCCCACGGAGGAGCAGCAGGTGCTGGTCGTCAACTCCGGGTACGACCTGTCCGCGGTGGAGTACGAGCGCATCTCGGACTACTAACTTGTTGTAGACTTTCGACGCTTTTGGTGGTGTATAACGTACTACCGAAGGTACATAGGAATACAATCGATCATCACACGTCATCGCGCGCGTCTCTACGTATCGCCGTCCTCACCGCGAGAATCGCGCGCCGCGCGCTGTGGTTCGCGAAGGGTACGCCGCGGGGCAGGAGACGCCCTCGAACGGCCTCGCCACCGCGTAGAACCTCTGCGCGTCGGCGACACCGGCTTCGCTCACGGTCTCCACTCCCGGCGAGAAGAAGGACATCACGCCCGGGCCGGAGCTTACGTCGCCGCTAAGTGACCGCACGCGCTCGGGCTGCCCCCGCCTCCAGGTCTCGTGCGCGGCGGCGCCGGCGCTCGTCGAGCGCGTCGGCGTGGGCGGGTCCATCCGCACGTTTCGCGGATGCCGCGGGCGCCACAGCGTGTCGCCCGGGACGCGGTCGCGGTGGAACTGGTCCAGCGCGCGCAGAAGCGCCTGGTCCTTCAGCGAGCCCTTCGTGAGCACGCCGTCGGAGTGGTCCAGCGCGGCGGGGTTGTACGCGGACCCGGCGATGAACCCGCCGTACCCGGGGACGTGCTTGGTGCTCCGCACCAGCCCGCTCGCCAGGTCCGCCGTGGTGGACCGCCGCGAGATGCCCGCGCCCAGCCCGCGGCCGTTCGCGGGCGGCGCGCGCGCGCGCGGGTCCGAGCCCGCCTTGCCGTAGTCGCGGTCGTAACGGGAGGTGTCGTCCAGGCGCGCGGGGGGTTCGCCGGCGGTGCCCGCGGGCGCGCGGCCCGCGGGGCGAATCGGCGCGCGCGGGCGCACGACGCCGGCGGCTTCGCGCGGCGCGGAGATGTCGTGCTGGTACGAGGACTTCGCGAGGAACTTAGCGGGCGCGGGCGCGACGCTTTCGGTGTCCGTGGCTTTCCTGGCGTCGCCGATCCAGTACCCGCCGCCGGTGCCGTCTGGGACCCTGTACGCCTCGGGCGCGTGCGCCGGATGCTGCGCGTCGTAGCAACTCCTCGGCATGGCATCGAACGGAGCGTTCGCCTTTTCCGCTCGCATCGTCGCGTCGTCCACGCGCCTGCCCGCGAACGCGCTGTGGCCCTTGACGGGGACGCCGATGTTACGCTCGGAGTTGATGTATCCGGTGTATCCTGTTTCGGTTCGAGGGTCAAAAGGGGGTTCGGGTCAGGGACCGACGAGTGCGATTCGGGCGATTGAATCGGCAGGAACGAAGAATTGCGTGGCACGAATCCGAGACGAGACGCCACACTAGAGGAGACGCACCCGGTACACCCAAGTCGACGCGATAGCCGACGTGACACTGGTTGCCCGCGGTGGCGACCATCTCGGTCGGGGGGGTGGTGGGGTGTAGCGGGGCGCTCCGGCTGTGACCTCGGTCTCGACGGTTCTTCCAATTCCGGCATTGCGAAGCACGCACGTTGTTGTTTTTCCCTTCAGAATGATCTTCAGTGCTCGCCAACAAGATCCGCATATCTTTTTTACAGTTGGCAAACGCGCGGGGCGCCACAAGCGACTGCGCACGCAAGCAGCTCACCTCGCCATGTCCTTCTCCATCGGTACGCGACGCACCGACTCTCTCGCGATGCGCACCGCTCACGATCGCGGACGGCGCGAGCGTCCTCGCGCCGTCGCCCGAGGCTGCCCTCACGACTCTGTCACGCCGGCCGAAACTGATGTCCTCCGTTCCGATCCAACATTCACTCATCATCGCTTTCCGATACAGCCTCCGCGTGCGCGTGCGCGTCCTCCGCGGTCGGCTCGCTCGCGTCGAGGTCCCGCAGCCGCGCGTCCCGCGCCGCGCCCGTCTCCGCGCTCCCCGCGCAGGAGCTGGCGCAGGTGGCGGAGGGCGGCGTCGGCGGCGTCGTCGCCATCTTCGGCGTCGCCGGCGGGCTCGCCGCCGTCTCCGCGCTGTCGACGGCGCGCATCGAGCAGAGAGTGGACGATGCCATCGCCAAGGCAGAGAGCTACGGCATCGACCTGACCGATCTGTACTACGACTTCGACGTGCCCGGCGACCAGTACCCGTTCGGCGACGGCGAGGACTGGATGCCGGCGTCGTGGAAGCCGCCCAAGACGGGCGACTCCAAGTACCTGCCCACGAAGATGCTCGGCCAGATTCAGATCCGCACGAACCAGTACGAGGCGATCGAGAAGTGCAAGGCGGCGGGGATCGACATCGAGGACTTGTGCGTGCCGTTCGAGGGGTACGAAGGGGAGTTCGACACCAACGCTAAGCGCCTGATCGAGATGCGGAAGAGGCTCGAGGCGGCGGGAAAATGATCGACCGACTTGTACTGACAGCCACATTTTTTTCGTTTGTTCCGCACGGTGAAGCCCGCGCGTTTCGATCGCGGCCACGCGGCGTTGTTGGGCACCCGAAACCGCGTTCGTCGACTGAGACCGATCGCTCGCGCTCACTGCCGCGCGCGCGCGTCTCCATGCGACGCTCGCGGATGCGGGCGTCGGAGCTTCAGTTCCGCTGCGTCGGAACTGTCGTCGGCGCGTTCTTGTTCGCGACGCTGTTGACCTTGTCGCTGCACTCGCCGTCGCCAGACGCGGACGTCTTCTCGAACGACCAACATCACGCGCCCGTCGTCGAAGACGGCGAGTGCGCCGGATTCGGACGGTCGAGTCCACTCCTGCCCGCCCCGTCCGGGGCGCTGAGCCTGTTTTCGCTGGGGGACTGGGGCGTTCGCGGTCTGAGCGTGGGAAGCGACGCGCAGATGGCGGTGGCGCGGGGCATGAAGTGCGCGGCGAGAGCCGCGCCCGTCAGCGCGGTGTTTACCCTCGGTGACAACTTCTACGGCAACGGCGTCGCCTCCGCGGACGACCCGCAGTTCGAGTTCAAGTGGGCGAGCGTGTACACGGACGCCGCGCTGGACGTGCCGTGGTACCCCGCGCTGGGAGACCACGACCAGTGCGGCGATGTGAACGCGCAGGTGCGGTTCTCCGAGCGGCACGAGCGGTGGCGGATGCCGTCGGCGTACTACGAAGAGACGTTCGCGTTCGAAAACGGCAGCGCGCAGTTCGTCTTCGTGGATTGGGTGCGGCTGGAGGGGGCGTTTTCGCGGAGCCCGGAGGACAGGCGGTTCGGCGAGCGTCTGCGCGAGGACCAGGCGGGCGAGGTCACCTCCGAGGAACACTGGGAGTGGCTTCGCCGGACGCTCGGGAAGGGCGATCCGACGTGGCGCGTCGTCGTCGGCCACAGGCCGATCATCTCCGTCTCGGCGCGAACGGCGCGAGACGACGCCGCGTTCCCGGCGGAAAAAAAGACGCGGAACGCGCTGCGCGAGGCGATGGAGACGTTCGGCGTGGACCTGTGGATCAACGGGCACGACCACACCGTGCAGGTGGCGTGCTCGGAGACGCCGAAGGGCGCGACGCACTTCGTGACCGCGGGCGTGGGAGGGTACGACCTGCACGAACTCTCGCCGAGCGCGGAGTGGCCGGAGGAGACGGCGTTCGCCGACGCCTCGTTCCACGGGTTCGCCGCGCACAGGTTCACCGCCGACGCCATCACCACGCACTTCTTGGACGCGCTCTCGAATGTGCGTCACTCGTTCGTGATCGGCAAGCGCTCGAAGACGTGTCCGGGGCGGGGGGGATCTACTAAGGCGAACGTCGATGACAACGTCGCCGGCGGCGCTCTCTAATCTAATTCGTTTCTAGCCGAAGCGCCGACAACCGTCTCTCTTTCTTTCTCGCCCGTTTCGTCACCGAGTCTCCGTCGGCGGCGGATGCGTCTCGGCGCGACCGGCTCAACTCCGCGTCTCGTTGCGGTTCGAGGGGTTCGCATTCGTCGTGAATTCGAACAAGAGTCGTGTCGCGGCGGACGACTCGGAGTTGAGCTGCATGCGGAGCTTATCCGTGAGCTTGTACACGAGCGCGAACTTGGTTTGCATCTCGTTCTCCGTCAGTTTCCGGGACATCGTCGCCTGGACCGAGTCGCCGAGCATGAGTTCCCAGTCGGACCCCAGCGTGAACTGCGAGATGTTCCGAAACGGGTCCGTCCCGGGGTCCAGGGAAAGCAGGCCCGGAATCGAAGGCGCGGTGGTGACTCGCCATCGCGCCTTCCCGAGCTGGCCGCCCGTCTCGATCTTCGGCATGAGCGTCGCCACCGTGGACGCCGCGAGGTTGCTGAACGCGAGTTGGCCGCCCTCCTCGAGAAGGGAATCCGCGAGCTGCCCTTCGAAGATGCGCGCCGCCTCGGCGACGGCGGCTTCGCGCTCGCTCTGGCCGACGATGGCGCCGTCGCCCGGGCCGACGCCGCCGACGGTCTTTCCGCCCACGGTGCCGCCGGCGCCGACGGACTGCACGGACGCGGCGCCGGACCGGGACGACCCGGAAGTCACCACCAGGTTGTCCGTCCAGTTGCTCGCCTTGCCCTGCACCAGCGCGCGGAGGTCGGCGCCCACCAGGGAAACGTCCAGCGTCGGGTCCAGCCCGTGCTCGGGGACAAACACCGCGCGGTTCGGGTGCTCGCGGCTGAGCCGGACCTGCGTGGCGACGAGGTTCACGTCGCCTCTCTCGAAGTTGACCACGCCGCTCGGTCGAATCAGCGCGGGATCCGCCACGCCGTTCACCTCCACTTCGCCGCTCACGCCGAAGTTCAGCACGAACGGGTACACGGCGCTCAGCTCGGGGCCCACCATCAGCCGCAGCCGGTTGAACCGAAGTGGCAGTTGCTCCGAGGAGGACGTCTCCGCACCCCGCGGGGACTTCGCGGAGGCATCCGACGCGGACGAAGACGATCGCTGCAAGAATCCAGCGAGACCCCTTCTCGCCGCGCCGCCGAAAGGCTTCATCGCGCGACCGGCTTCGGTCCCGGGAGCGGCGGACGCCGCCGCGCCGGGCGGCGGCGCCGCGTTGGGCTGCAGGAACGCCGTCCCCTTGGACAGACGCAACGAGCCGCCCACTTCCGGTTCCAGGAGCGTGCCTTTGACGACGATGTCCGCGTCCAAACGGCCGCTGTACACGGCGCGCGCGCGCACGTCCAGGCCGGAGGCTTCGGCGCGAATCCCGCCCTGCACGTCGGCGCGCGCGACGAGGCCCTCCCATGTTTCGCCGCTCGCGCCGCGGCGCGTGTGCAGCACCGGGACGGCGCCTCTCACCTTGACCGAGCCTCTGGGTCCGCACTTAGCGTCGAAGCTGTCCGCGTAAAGCGTGTTCCTCTGGATGCGCACGTTCGCGTTCACGGGGTAGAGCGGGCGCGCGAGCAGCGGCGAGACGATCTTCGCGCGCGTGATCACGGCGGCGCCGTCGTAGATGGGATCGGCCAGCGTGCCTCTGACGGTGAGCGTGATGTTGGCGCCGCCCTCTTGCCACTCCACCGGGCCGCCCGTGCCGAGGCTCGGCGCGCTCAGCGCGGAGACGAGCTGCATGCCCCCGTCCTGCACGGACCAGTCCACCTCGACGGACCTGTCAGTGGCGTCCGGCAGAGGCAACACACCGCTCAGTCGCAGGTGGCCGGGATCGATCTGGGGAGGCGCGCCGCGCTTGTTGCTCGACGCCGGGTTTGCCTCGGCGCGGAACTTCGCGGTGCGCGCGGGCGTGATCTCCGCCGACGCGCTGGCGTGTCCCATGCGCACGGTCCCCACGCGGCCGTCGCTGAGGTGCGCGCGGACGGACCCGGTGGGGCGCGAGACGGACCCGCCGACATCCCCGGAGACGAATAGCGTCCCCGCGATGTTCGGCAGCGGAGGCGGGGGCGGAGGCGGCATGCCGTTCGACGCCGACGCCGCGGACGCGACGTGGTGCACGATGGGCGCTAACCTCTGCGCGGGGAGATCGATCACGGCGAACGCGGCGTTCTGCTCCTCGCCGAACAAGTTCCCGTCGAGCTTGACGGTGGCGCCGTCGGAGCGGAGCTCGAGTCGACGCATGTGGAGACCATCCACGGCGTCCACATTCCCCTGCGCTTCGAGAGATTGCACCTGGTACGGTCCCCACGACCAGCCGTCGCCGGAGACGTCGAAATCCACCGCCGAGACCTGGTTCGCGTTCGGGTTCGTCGCCGTGCCCGGGAACGGCGTCTCCGCGCCCCCACCTTTCATCTCCACCGCGCCGCGCCACGCGCCGCGGAGATCCTGCAAGCCGGGGAGCTTCGCGGGCGCGTCACCGTCCTGCGCGTCTCGGCCGCCCCCGCTGCTCTTGAAGTCCGCGCCACGGGCACTGCGCTGCTCCGCCGCCGCAGCCGCCGCCGCCTCGTCCAGCTGACGCCCGAGCTCCTCGGACGCCTTGATGGCGACGTCTCGCACCGCGTCCAGGAAGTGATCCTTCGCGCGGGTGTACTCCAGCGGAGTCGCACCCTCGCGGAGCGCGGCGGCGAGACGCACGGCGGGGAGCATCTCCTCGACGTCAGCCTGCGGAACCGCCAGGAGGAGACGCCACGCGCCCGGGTCCATCTCGACGGGCGCTAAAGTGGGCCCCTCGGGTTTAGCCCCCGCCGGCTCGGCGGCGGCTTCGGCGCCGTCCCCGGCGTCGCCGGACGACGCCGAGACGACGCTGTTCGACGAGCCCCCGTCGGTGACCTTCAGCTTGATCGCGGCGAGGCGGTCCATGACGCTGGCGAGGGGATTCGAGCTCGGCTTCTCCTCGGAAACGGCGGCGAACACCTTCCCTTCCATGACGTCGTCTTCCTTCGACGTGAGCTCGGCAACCCACTCCGGGCCGGCGCCGCGCGCGTCGTCCCGCGCTTCGTCCGCGGCGGCGGCGTCGCTTGTCGACGCCGCCGAAAGACCGACCTCGGCCTCCTCGGATGTCTCCTCAGGCAGCGGCGCGGCGACATCCCGAGCCTCAACGACGAGTTCCGTCGTGACTTCCTCGGGAACCGAGTGCTTCGCGTCCTCCGCGCGATCGACGGCTTCCGCGACGGACGCCTCAACGACGGACGCGTCCGCCGCCTCATCCGCCGTCGTCGCGGAGGCTGGGAATTCGGCACCCACCTTCGCCGCGGGCGGGCGGAACACCGTCGAGACGAAGCGCTTGAGCTTTTCCTGCATGGAGACGCGTTCCGCGGGGTCCCTGGGGTACAGCGGAATTTCGACGTCCGATCGCTGCGACGCGCTCGTCACCGTCTCCGCGGCGCCGGCCGACGCCTCGCCCGCGTCGACGGCGCGCCCCTCGAGCGCGTCGTCTGAAGTCGCCTGGTCCTCGGGAACCACCACCCAATCGCCGGTCGTCTCGACGCTGTCGGCGTCCGCCGCTTCCGCGGCGTCTTGCTCGGCGACGGGGACGGGGCGCTTCGGCGGCAGTGAGTTCCACACGGAATCGTCCAGGCAGTGTTCACCTTGGAGCGTGTACTTGGACCGACGCTGATCGAGCGCCGCGCGCTCGAGGCGCACGATGCGCCCGTCCCACGACGCGTCGGCGTCCAGGACTTCGCCTTGCATGCCGCTGAGGCGAGGCTGCTGCACGCGCAGCGTCGCCGCGCCGAGCTTCTCGCGCAGGTCCATGGACAGCTTGGCGCGCTCGACGCGTCCGCGGAGCGACGCGAGTTCGAGGTCATCCAGTCGAAGGCCCGCGACCTGCATGTTGCCGCGGCCGTCGGACGCTTCGACGTCGGCCTTGAGCAAGCCGCGGTGGATGGACATCGACACCGAGGGCTGAGGGTGTTCCAGCCCGGCGGAAGTCGTCGCGTCCGGCGCGGGGTTCTTCAAGTTGAAGCGCAAGTGCTCATCCGCGCGGCCGCGAGCATCCATGCTCACGCCCTCGATGCTCGCCTTGACCTCTCCTGCCAGTCGCGGCGCGAGCAAAAGCTGATTCACGCGCAAGCCTTCCAGCGAAACCTCGCCGCTGAAGTTCGGGTCGTACACGCCGTCGGGAGAGGGCACGTAGGGGTGCTTGGAGATGTTCTCGACGCCGTGCGCGGCGAATTGCCTCGCCGCCGCGCGCGCGGTGGCAATCGACGCGGGCGTCGCAGCGGGCAGCGATTCCGCTGACGCGCCGCCCGCGCCCTCGACGACGCCGTTCACTTTGGCGCTCCCGGAGAGACGAAGTCGAAGGCGATCGGGAGGCGCGAGACGCGCCAGGTCATCCTCCGACACGACTAGCGCCGCGAGATCCAGCGAGCGGAGCGTCGCATCCGCGGAAGCCTCGGTGAACGCGGGGCGTCCCGCGGCGAGCGATTCGTCGATGGTACGCGCCGCCAGCGCGACTTCCAAGGGAGGGTAGCTCGTCTCCGCGGCGCCGCTAAACTCGATCGCGGGCGCGCGCACGTCCGCGCTCACGCGACTCCGCGTGATTTTCAAATCTCCAGCCACGCCCGCGTCCTTGATCTCCCACGACGCGTCCACGACGGGGGCCGCGTGCGGACCGGTTATGGTCGCCCTCGCGGAGCCGGGCGCCGCCGGCACGATCTTTTCGTACACAGCCTGGGGCAACCCGAACGTCGGGCTCGCGCCCAGCGCGGAGGCGGAGGCGGACGCGTCAGATTGGTCGACCCGGTCCGACGCGGCGTTTTTCACCACGGCTTCCAGCGCGGGGTTGCTCGACAAGAGTTGCTGTAACCCGCTGG
>Ga0181558_10000626_pt1 | contig 33054 bp, 29 predicted proteins | sample 011ome_22_FD_133754 | JGI IMG/M metagenome (GOLD analysis project Ga0181558, IMG submission 133754) | Coastal salt marsh microbial communities from the Groves Creek Marsh, Skidaway Island, Georgia - 011507BT metaG (megahit assembly) | ecosystem: Environmental > Aquatic > Marine > Intertidal... | reverse complement strand
TTCCAGGTTTCGGCAGCCATGCGCATGGCATCGTTTTCAAAACCGTCTGCGGGATTACCCGGCACAGTGTAAAAGCGCCATTTGAATTCACCGGTATGGGCATCCCAGGCGGACACCACGCCGCGCACTCCGAAATCGGCGCCGCCATTGCCCACCACAACCGTTCCGTTGAACACGCGCGGCGCACCAGTAATGGTATAGGGCCATTCCTTGTCGGTAGTCTGTGCTACCCAGACTTCTTCACCGCTACCCGCATCCAGGCCGATCAGGCGGCCATCCAGCGTACCGATAATGACCTTGCCTTCCCACACGGCCAGTCCGCGGGAGACCGGACCACAGCAGGCATAACGTCCCCATTCACGCGGGGTTTGCGGGTCGTACTCCCACAGCAACTCACCGGTTTTGGCATCCAGGGCATAGGTCATGGTCCAGGCGCTGGTCAGGTACATCACGCCATCGACGACAATCGGCGTGCCTTCCACACCGCGAAAGGTCTCCAGGTCGAAATACCAGTCCAGGCCGAGCTGGTCGACATTGTTGTCGTTGATTTGCGTGAGCGGGCTGAATCGCTGTTCCTTGTAGGTCCGCCCCCAGGACAGCCAGTTCTTGCCGTCGGATTCATCCATCAGGCGTTCGTGGGTGACGTTGCCCTGGGCGCAAGCGTGCTCGAGGGAAAAAGTGAATAACAGGAAACAGGTAGCAGTACTGGTGACGTTTAGAATTTTCATCATTGTCTTATATGCTTTGCTCACATTGCGGTGTAAAGGGTTCAGTAATCTGGCTGTTCACGAAAGCAACGAAATCCGGATTGAAAGAAGGTGACATGCCTCGCCATTGCCCGCGGAACCTGGGGGTGTTACTGATATTCTGGGTCAGGACCCTGCTGGCCTGAATCAGGCGCTCTTCATCGACAAGTCCTTCCCTGTACATATAGTGTGCCATGTCAGCATGACGGACATAGGAGATGAACAGGGTGCTGAGCGGGTAAACTTCTTCGGGAGCCTCATTGCCGCATTGGGCATCATTAAGGGCTTTATATAACTCGGCATCGTTAATGGTAAAAGAGCTTATTTCCAGCAGTTGCGCCGTCAGGTCCTGGTAGGCCTGGGTACGAATGACGCTGGTATTGATAGCTGTTTCCTGGGCCCCCATGCGTACCTGAAGTCCAACAAAGACCAGGGAAATGACAATGGCAATGCCACCAACGATTTCAGCGACAAGTGCCCAGGTTTGTAATTTGTTGTTCATGGTTTCAGCAACCCTGCTGATCGCGGAAGTAGGGAGGATAAACGCCCGTGACGGCCATGTCCATGTCCGGTGGATGCCGGTTTCCAGTGCTTGACCCGGGTAGTGAGCTGGGGCAAAGTGAGTCTCAAAAAGGGACCTTCATCCATGCTCAACTCGTTGAAAACTGCCCTGGTCATTGCCTGCACCCTGGGCATCAATGGTGCCATTGCCCAGACCAGCCCCTTCCAGGAAAAACCCGATCTCACCGGCGTGTGGACCTGGAACATGGAGCCCGGCCAGAACCCGATGGCCGCCATGTCGGCGGCTTCCGCCAATCTTCCCTTTACCCCGGAAATGCGCCCGCGCATCGAGGAGTACCGGGAAATGACGCGCCTGTCGCTGGAAAACCCCGGCAGTTACTGCGTCCAGTTCGGCATGCCGCAGGCGATGCTCTTTTCAGGCGGCTATCCCATGGAAATCATCCAGCGCCCGGAACGGGTCACCTTCATTTTTGAAGCCTACTCGGAAGTGCGGCGGGTGTTCATGGAGCCCCATCCCTACGACCCGGAAGACGAATGGCCCTCCTTGATCGGCTTTTCCGAAGGACACTGGGAAGATGACACGTTGGTGATCACCACCTCACGCATGAAAGAACAGTTATACGGCATCATTCCCCACAGTGATGAAGCGGTCCTGGTGGAGCGCTATCGACTCGAGCATGAGGCAGACGGTACACCAATACTGATAAACGACTGGACGTTGACTGACCCGGTATTTTACACCGAGCCGGTCTCCAACAGTCGCGACTGGAAGCCGCTCGGGGATAACCGTCACCTGGCCGAGTATGCCTGCATGGAAGATCGATGGGTGGAACGGGTGGATTACCTGCTGGAACGATTTCGCAGTGGCGATCCAGTGATCGCCAACCAGGAAGAGGAGTAAGTCCCATGACTAGAATCGTGAAATTTCTTACTGCGGCGTTCTTGATGGCAATGGCTCTCATGGCCAGCGCCCATCATTCCAATACACCGTTTGATATGTCACGCCGACTGGAAGCCACCGGTGTCATCACCAGAGCCAATTTCAAGAATCCGCATTCACTGCTGACCCTGGACCTGATAGAAGGCGGGGAGGGTGAGGTGACCTATGAAGGACACAGCCTGACCACCTTGCGCCATTACGGCCTGAAGCCGTCCGTGGTCAAGGAAGGACAGACAGTGACCATTGGCTATGCACCGCGTATTGATGGTGAGCCGGGCGGTATTTTCCTGGTCATTACCGGCGAGTCCGGTGAGACGCTGGATTTTTCCAATTTCGGTTACGAATAATACAGGGTGCAATAAAAAAGGCCGGCAATTGCCGGCCTTTTTTGTTTCGGGTCACGTAACAACTCAGTTCACCGGGTTGCCCTCGGTGTCCAGTTCCACGATGGGGTAGCCCAGCTCTGCGAGTGAATCACCGATCACGGCCTTGTCGCCCACCACCAGGATCTTCATCTGTTCCACCGGCAGGTGTTTCTGCGCCAGTTCGAGGACGCGTTCCTGCGTCATTCCGGAGATCACGGCTTGCTGCTGGCGCACGAAATCCGGCGGCAGGTCATAGGTAATGATCTGGTCGAGCAAACGTGCTTTTTGTCCTGGGGTTTCATAATCACGGGCTTCACTCTGGCCGATGGCGTTCTTGGTGAAGGCAAGCTCCGTTGGCGTGATGCCGTTATCCCGGTAGCCGGTAATCTCTTTCATGAACTGCACGATGGAATCGGCAGTGGTATCCGTGCGCACGCTGGCCGAAGCGGTGAATGGTCCGGGCAACTTACTGGCACTGAAGCCGCTGCGAGCGCCGTAAGTGTAGCCCTTGTCTTCACGCAGGTTCAGGTTGATGCGGCTGTTGAAGGCACCGCCCAGGGCATAGTTCATCAGGAAGCGTTTCCAGTATTCGCCAGCGGCATCATAGGTCAGGTCGCTGAGGTAGCCGATACGAATTTCTGACTGTGCAGCACCGGGTTTGTCGACCAGGTACAGGGTAGTTTCATCGATGTTGGTGACACCGGGTTGTTCACGCAGGTCAACATCCTCATCGGGCAGCTGGTGCAGGAAGTCCAGCTTGGCAATGACGTCTTCCTGCGGGATTTCACCGACAACAGAAACTTTCAGTGCCTGGCTGACCAGGTTCTTGCGCGCAAAGGCATTGATATCCTCCAGGGTAATATCCCGCAGGGTCTCGATGGCACCGGCAGAGGAAACCGAATAGGCGTGGTCTTCCCCGTAAATCAGCTTGGGGTAGACGATGCCGGCAATACCGGAAGGTTCTTCCTTGCTGGCTTCCAGGCTTTCAATCTGCTGCTGGCGCAGGCGGTCGAGATCGTCCTGGATGAAGTTAAGACCAAACAGGCGTTCTTCCAGTAACGCCAGTGTAGGGTCCACGTTACGCAGCAGGGATTGCAGGGTGATAGTAAAACTGTCATTACCGGAGCTGACACTGATGCGGCTGCCCAGTTTGTCCAGTTCGTTCTCGAATTCCTCGGCACTGTAGTTTTCAGTACCCTCATTCATCATCTGCGCGGTCAGGCTGGCTACTCCATACTTGTCCGGGGACTCGAGCAGGTGGCCACCATCAAAATCAAGACGCATGCTGACCAGCGGGACCTCCGCGTTGGCCGTGCCGATGACCTGGATGCCGTTGTCCATGTCCTGGCGCCAGTAGTCCGGCATGGTCACCAGCGGATTGGGTGGCGGCTCCGGGCGCAGGGAGCGGTCAAAGGATTCGGGCGCATCGCGCATTTCCAGGTCGTCGGTGGCGCTCTCCACTTCCGGCAGGCGCGGCGGCACTTGATAGTTGTCCGGCCGAGCGACGATGTCTTCGCTGCCTTCGGGTACAACGCTCAGGTAGATCGCAGGTTTGTCCTTGATGTAGGTGTTGTACACACGCAGGACGTCTTCCCGTGTTAATGAGCGAATGGCATCCAGGTCTTTCTGGATCTGGTCGGGATCTCCCAGCAGGGTTTCGTTCAGGGCCAACTGGGTAACCTTGCCGCTGACACTGGCCAGGGAATTGATGAGGCTGGCTTCCTGCGTGGACTTGTAGATCTGCAGCACTTCATCGGTGATATCTTCCTCGCTGAAATTGGCGAGGATTTCCCGCATGTCGGCCTCGAAATCTGCCAGCGGTGTTCCCGGAAAAGGCAGCACCAGGAAAGTAATCAGGCCGGCCAGTTCCTGCGGAAAACTGAAGCCGCTGGCCTGGATGGCCTTCTGTGTGAGGATGAATTCCTTGTAGAAAAAGGATTTGCGGCCTACGGTGATGATTTCATTCAGGGCTTCCAGGGCCACGCTGTCGGGATGATCAGAATGGACTGTCGGAAAGGCAATGAACAGGGCCGGAAAGCGGATATTGCGGTCGACGTAGGAAATGTAACGGTCCTGGTCGAGTACTGCTGGCTGTTTCTCGTCGTTTTCAACGGCCGGGCCGCGGGGAATTTCGCCAAAGTATTTCACGACCAGGTCCATGACTTCCTCTTCATCCACATAGCCGCCAATGGACAGGGTAGCGTTGTTGGGACCGTACCAGCGCAGGAAGAAATGCTTCAGGTCATCCAGGGTGGCGGCATCCAGGTCCTCAATAAAACCGATGGGCATCCAGGAGTAGGGATGTCCCGGCGGAAACATGGCCGTGAAAATTTTTTCAGACCACAGGCCATAGGGCTGGTTTTCATAACTCTGGCCACGTTCGTTCTTGACCGTGTCACGCTGGACCTCGAATTTTTCCTGGGTCACGGCATCCAGGAAGTAACCCATACGATCTGATTCCAGCCACAACATGGTTTCCAGCTGGTTGCTGGGTACGGTTTCAAAATAGTTGGTGCGGTCAAAGGAGGTAGTGCCATTCATGGTGCCACCGGATTCGGTGACGATGCCGATATGCTGTTCGTCGGCGACATGCTCGGAACCCTGGAACATCATGTGTTCAAAAAAGTGGGCGAAGCCGGAACGCCGTGGCTCCTCGCGAGCCGAACCGACGTGATAGGTCACATCCACATGCACAAGGGGATCGGACATGTCTTCGTGGATGATGACGGTCAAGCCATTGTCCAGTTCATACTTGCTGTAGGGAATAACAATCTCACTGCTGTCCGCTTCCACGCGTTCAACCAGGGTATAACCGGGACCGGCACTTGCCGGTGCCTGCATGGCGCTGTCGACTGCCGTTGTTTCAGGTGCCGGGCTGTCACTGCAGGCGGCCAGGGTAAACATGGCCAACAGGGCCGGTACCAGGGCGTAAGCGGAAAAGCGGGACTTGAATGGCGTGTGCATCCTTGGCTCCTTCAGGAAAAAAATAGTGGATTGTCTGGAGAAATATGACCGTTGATTAAAGCATATCGTTCAAAACCAGCCAAGAATGTCCGGCGGGGCCGGACAGTGGGCAGGCAGCCTACAGATTATGCAGGTAGGACACGGAAAAAGAGCCATAAAACTGGGCCTTGTCCTGGCCGCTGAATTCCTTGCTGCGAAATATGTGCGCATAGGAAAAGCGCAGCTTGCGCCAATTGCCGGCAAAACCCACGGCGATGTCGGCCACGACAGGTTCGTGGTCGACACCATGGCTGCTTCTGAAGTAATTACCGTCAAGAAAAATATTGTTGACCACAAGCCTGGCATCGGTGGCGATAAATCCATGCAGTCGCAGGGAATCGTTACCTGCCACCAGTCCTGGGGTATTGTTGTCACCACCGGGACGCAGGGTAGAGGTGCCAAAGTCGTCTGGCAGATCCCAGCCCAGTCTTAATTCGCCCCCGGCGTTCAGGTAGGAAGATACCGTGCCCAGGCTGGCTCCCCAGTGCGTGATGAACTCCATCTGCATGCCATTAAGCACAGGCAGGTCCATCTTGCCGTTTTTATGCTTGCGCTCGAAAATCAGCTGAAAAGCAGGTTCGTTTTTTAACTGGTTATCCCAGCCTTCAAATCGTTCCCAGCCACCAATGTCGTGCACCAGGTTCTGGGCCTGCCGGGCCAGGGCGGCTGGTCCCACCACGCCAAAATTGAATTCCGTGGAATGCAGGGTGTCTGTGGTGCGTGCATGGTATCCCAGTCCAAGGTAGAGATAGCCTGCATAGGGACGGTCGTCGGGATCGAGTGTGCGGCGGAATTTATCCCTGGGAGTGAACATGAGCTGCCCCAGGCTGATGACCATATTCTGGTTGACCGGGTTATTGGCGGGATTGCGGGGGGCCGGATGAATAAATGTCAGCAGGTTGTTGAGTTTTTCTACCCAGGGATATTTCTGGCCATTGGGATCCTGGAAGTTCTCCAGGTCAGGAGAAATGGTGGAGAGCCGGATACCGTTGGTGTAATTCAGGTCGGTATTGGCAAACAGGTCGTTTTCCAGGAAAAAATTGAATGACCAGGGTTCTTCCTCCTGATCTTGTGCCTGGGCCTGCCCGGTCAAACTGGCAGTCAGGCAAAACGCGAACAGCAAACTGCAAAAACTTCTCATGCAGCAAAGATAGCGTGCGTGTTGGAAAAATTAAAGCACCCAAAGTGGGCAGAAGGTAATATTCGAGCGTGGTCTGGGTTAAAATCAGCTGCGTATCACTATCATCAGGAACAAGGCATGGCAGTGCAGTTGGTCAAACTCAGGAATGTGCCGGAAGATGAACTGGAAGAGATTCATGCGCTGATGGCTGCCCATGACATCGATGTCTATGAAACCAGTGCCGGTAACTGGGGAATTTCAATGCCCGCGTTGTGGTTGCGTAATGACGAACAACTCGAACAGGCCAGGGCGCTGCTGGATGAGTATGCCGAAGAACGCTTTCAAAAAGCCCGTTCGGAATACAATGCCCTGAAAGAGGCAGGCAAGGCCCGTACTTTCCTGGATATCGCAAAAGAAAACCCGGTACGCTACATTGCCTACCTGCTGATGATAGGAGCCCTGATGTATATCTCGCTGATGCCTTTCCTGTCCCTGGTCAGCTAAAGCCGGATAATCGAGTCGAACAATCGAGCACAAGAAACCATGACGAACCCGATAATTGCCAAACAGCCACTGGATTTTCACTGGCAGACTGCCGACCCTTTTCTGTTTTGTGCCTATCACCAGGATGACTTTCCCCGGGGCAACGGCGAGTTGGGTCCGGATGCGCCTTTGTCGGGTCGACATATCGGCCAGGACTTTGAAAAGCGTGATGGCTGGCGCATGTACCATGGCGACAGGGTACCCGGTTTTCCGGGACATCCTCACCGGGGTTTTGAAACCATCACTGTCGTGCAGAACGGCCTGGTGGATCATGCCGATTCCCTGGGGGCTGCCGGTCGTTATGGGAATGGCGATGTACAGTGGATGACGGCAGGCAAGGGTGTTCAGCACAGTGAAATGTTTCCCCTGGTCGATGCTGACAATGACAATCCCCTGTTGTTGTTCCAGATCTGGCTGAATCTGCCGGCAGCAAGCAAGATGGTGGAACCTCATTTCACCATGTTCTGGGACCGGGATATTCCCGTGGTGGAAACACAGGATGATCAGGGACATGATGTTCGTGTTGAGGTCATTGCAGGAGACTATGGTCAGTCCAGGGCGCCGGCACCGCCACCGGACTCCTGGGCCGCCAATCCCGATAACCATGTCGCGGTCTGGCTCATCGAACTGGCAGCAGGAGCGCAATGGGAATTACCGGCATCGGTGCCCGGCTTGAGCCGCATGTTGTATTTCTACCAGGGCAGCACCATCACGCTGGCCGACCAGGATGTATCGGTAAGCCATGGATTACAATTGCAGTCCGATGTGCCTGTCACGATCAAGGCGGGCGATGCGAAGGCCTGCCTCCTGCTCCTGCAAGGCAAGCCCATCGCAGAGCCGGTTGCCCACTATGGCCCCTTTGTCATGAACACGCGCCAGGAACTGCAGCAGGCGTTTATTGACTACCAGCAAACCCAGTTTGGCGGCTGGCCCTGGGAGCGCAATGACCAGGTGCATGGTGACCGTGGACGTTTTGCCCGTTATGCTGATGGTCGGGAAGAAGAGCCGGGTTAAGACAGGAACAAGGAACAACACGCCGGACTTAAATGGTAACCCGTAGGTCGGCATAGGCCGCAGGCCATTTGCCGACATGGCGGCAGAAAGCCGCCTGGATTATTACAACAATTCAAGAGCATTAAAAACTATGGAAGAGGAACTACAACAAGCCCAGGAAATCTATGACCTGATCGTGAACTACCTGGTGACTTACAGTTTCCAGATACTTGGCGCCATCATCATTTTCCTGGCAGGTCTTTTCGTGGCCAAGAAAGTCTCCGGTTTCGTGGAAGGCTTCATGCTCAGGAACAATATCGATGTCACCCTGAGCAAATTCACCGCTGGTGGAATCAGGATTGTCATCATTGTCATGGTCGCCATCATGGCCCTGGGCAAGATCGGGATCAGTATTACACCATTCATTGCGGCAGTCGGTGCTCTCTCCCTGGGTGCCGGCCTGGCTCTGCAGGGTTTGTTGTCCAACTACGGGGCCGGTGTCAGTATTATCGTGGCAAGACCCTTTGTTGTCGGTGACACGATCACCGTCCTGGGGGTCACCGGTGTGGTCAGGGAAGTCAAACTGGCTTATACCATCCTGACCAATGAAGACGACGTGACGATTACCATTCCCAACCGCCATATCGTCGGTGAAATCATCCAGAACTCCAATGCCAATACCATCATCGAGAGTTCCGGTGGCGTGGCCTATGCCTCTGATCCGGAACAGGCCGTGACTGTGGTTACGAATGCCATCAAATCCATTGACGGTGTTTCAACCGAAAAAGAACCGCAAGTCGGTATCGAGGAATTTGCTGACAGCAGTATCAATATCGGCATGCGTTACTGGGTGCCCACCGATTCGCTGTTTGATACCCAGTACCAGGTCAACATGGCCGTGTTCAAGGCGCTGGCTGACAACAATATCGAGATACCTTTCCCGCAACGGGATGTCCACATCCTGGAGCAACAGGCCGCCGACACCCCCTGATGCTGTATGCCCTGTTATTGGCAGGTGGCAAGTCGTCCCGCATGGGACAGGACAAACGCCGGCTGCAGTTCCAGGGGAAATCCCTGCTTGAGCACAGTTTGTCATTACTGCAGGAAACCGGCGCTGACCAGGTGTTGTTGAGTGGCGATGTCGAGGGCTATGACAGTCTGCCCGACCTGATTCCCGATTGCGGCCCTTTGGGCGGCCTGCATGCAGGCCTGTACTATATCCGGGAACACGGCCAACTGGATAAAGACCTGCTCCTGGTGATACCGGTTGATATGCCTCGACTGAACGTGGATTCACTGGCCAGGCTGGTGACCAATATCGGTGATGCTGACTGTTGTCATTACCAGGGCGAAATCTTTCCCTGCCTGTTCCGTGCGAGCGGGGCACTGCTTGCCCATCTGGAGTCGCTGTTCGCTGAAAGCAGGGAGCTGGGTGGCAAACGGTCCATGAAAGCACTGCTGGCTTTTGGCCGGGAAAAAACATTGCCACTTGCTGGCCTGCCTGACGACCTGTTCATGAATCTCAACAGGCCCGAAGACTGGCAGGCGTTTCTTACTGGCGAGTCGACTCGCTGATCCGATTGCCTGCTTTACTCAATAACGCCAGTAAGCCGGCGTCAACAGTACCAGGACACAGTAAAACTCCAACCTTCCCAGTAACATGGTAAATGACAGTATCCATGTACCAATGTCATTGACCGGCTGAAAATTATTACCCAGTTCGCCAAACGCAGGGCCCAGTACATTCAGGCAGGCTGCTACCGCGGTAAATGCCGTCCAGAAATCCAGTCCGGTTGCCTGGAGCATTACACTGAAAACCATCGTCAGCGTTGCTGCGGCGACCATGTAGGACATGGTCGATGAAGAGACTTCCTCACTGACGGTCTTGTGTTTGTAGGTGATGACGAACATGCCCCGTGGATGGATGAGTTGTTGTATCTGGCGAAACACCACCTTCATGCAGATGATGTTGCGAATCATCTTTTTGCCACCCGCTGTACTCCCGGCACAGCCGCCGATATAGCCAGCGAAGATTAACAACATGGCGGTTATTACCGGCCAGTGGGTGAAATCCCCGGCAGCGAAACCGGTACTGGTCATGAAAGACACCAGGTGAAATGCCGGCTGGAAAATACTTTCACTGGTGCCGGTATAGACGTGGAAATACAGCAGTATTCCGAACAGGATTAATCCCAAGAAAATAGCCATCAGGAGAAAGTCCCGCGTTTCTTCATTCTTGAGGTAGACCTGTGGATGATGTTGCCGGGCAAACCTGAAGTGCAGGGCAAAGGAAATGGCGCCCAGTAACATGAACACCACGCTGATCATTTCTATCAGGTGACTGCCAAAATAACCCATGCTGGCATCATGGGTGGAAAAACCGCCCGTGGAAACGGTGGTAAAACTGTGGGCAAAGGCGTCAAAGAGGTTCATGCCGGCAAGGTAGTAAGACAGGGTGCAGAGCAGGGTGATCACCAGGTAGATGGTCCACAGGTGTCGAGCGGTATGCTGTATTCGGGGAGCCAGTTTTTCATCTTTCGCCGGTCCCGGGGTTTCCGTGCGAAATATCTTCATGCCGCCGATATTGAGCATCGGCACGATGGCCACCACGAACACGACGACTCCCATACCACCAAGCCATTGCAGGAACTGCCGGTACATGAGAAAGCTTTCCGGCTGGACATCCAGGTTGACCAGTATGGTTGCACCTGTTGTCGTCAATCCTGAGATCGCTTCAAAGACGGCATCGGTGAATGAGACCGGCTCTATCAGGCAGATGGGGATGGCTGCTGCAAACCCGCAAATAATCCAGGAGAGCGTGACGAAAAGCAGGGCCTGGCGATAGCTGATGTCCTGGATAAGATCGTGACGTGTCAACAACAATATCGTTAATGCCAGTGAGGCGATAACCAGGGCAGGTTCAAAAAAGAACCAGGCAACACCATCGTTGAATAGTACTGTGGATAATATTCCGAACACGAACTGGACATTGGCCAGTATCAGCGCCGAAATCGCCAACAGGCGAATCAGGGATAGACGATGAGACATGAGATACCTCCCGGTATCACTAATACAACATGCAAAACGGCTGTTATGCCTTCAGGCAATCAGCCAGGGAGATGTCCTGACGGACAGGGGGTCATGTCAATGGGGGAGGGGCGCGAATGGAAAGCGGTGAGGCCAGGCATTGGGTAATGCAGGCCTGGTGAAAGGCAAGCCAGTCGACTCGCCAGTAGGAGAGGAAGGTATGTACGTTATCAGTGGGAGCCAGGTTGTCCCAGCCCTGTGGTTCATTTTCACCTTCTTTGCCAGTCTCGCTTTCCGTAACAATACTGTCGCACAGCATGACAGAGTCATGGCAAGTGATGGTGTCACTGGTATCCAGGCCAAAGGCAAATAAAGGTGTGAACAACAGGCATTGAAGAACAAGCACCAGTTTCAATGCACTTGTCTTGTTGGTCATACCCTTGATCATCATTGCGAATCCGAAAAAGCAAAACCCCCGGGATTGCCGGGGGTTTTACAAACTACTTACTCAATGGCCTCGGCCAGTTTCCTGCGTTCTTCATTGTAGGCAAGATACTGCTTCTGCCACTCGGACATGGAGTCAGTGTGCTCTACCTGGACCGCAGTGACCTTGTACTCGGGACAGTTGGTGGCCCAGTCACTGAACTCGGTGGTAACTACGTTGGCACCGGAGATCGGGTTGTGGAAGGTGGTGTAGACCACACCCGGCTGCATGCGCTCGGAGATCATGGCATGCATCGTGGTGTCACCCTTGCGGCTGGCGATCTTGATCAGGTCGCCATCCTTTATGTCGCGCTCGGCGGCATCTTCCGGGTGAATCTCCAGGATGTCTTCCGGGAACCACTTGTTGTTTTCGGTGCGGCGCGTCTGTGCTCCCACGTTGTACTGGCTCAGGATGCGGCCGGTCGTCAGGATCAGCGGGAACTTGCGAGTCACTTTTTCCTCGGTTGGAATGAACTCGGTCACTTCGAATTTACCCTTGCCGCGCACGAAGCCACCGATGTGCATGATTGGCGTGCCGTTGGGCGCGTCATCGGTTACCGGCCACTGCATGCTGCCTTCATTGTCCAGGCGCTCAAAGCTCACACCGGCAAAGGTTGGTGTCAGGGCAGCGATTTCATCCATGATCTCGGCGGACGATTCATACTTCATGGGGTAGCCCATGGCATTGGCCAGGTCCATGGTGATTTCCCATTCATGCTTGCCCTGCTTGGGTGACATGACCGGGCGAACACGACCGAGGCGGCGTTCTGCATTGGTGAAGGTACCGTCTTTTTCCAGGAATGATGTGCCAGGCAGGAAAACGTGGGCAAACTTGGCGGTTTCATTCAGGAACAGGTCCTGGACCACCAGGCATTCCAGGTTTTCCAGGGCCGCTTCCACGTGGTGGGTATTCGGATCGGACTGGGCGATATCTTCACCCTGAACATACATGCCCTTGTATTCGCCCCTGATGGCTGCATCGAACATGTTGGGAATCCGGAAGCCGGGTTCGGGATCCTGTTCCACGCCCCAGGCCTGTGAAAACAGGTTGCGGGTGGCATCATCACTGACATGGCGATAACCGGGGAATTCATGGGGGAAAGATCCCATGTCGCATGAACCCTGGACATTGTTCTGGCCACGCAGCGGGTTAACGCCGGCGCCATCCTTGCCCACGTTGCCGGTGAGCATGGCCAGGTTAGCCATACCCATCACCATGGTGGAGCCCTGGGAATGTTCAGTCACACCCAGGCCGTAATAGATGGAGGCATTGGGTGCCTTGGCATACATACGGGCCGCCTCACGAACTTTTTCGGCATCGCCACCGAGCCAGTCAGCGACTGCTTCCGGTGAATTCTTCTCGTCCTTGATGAACTCGACCCACTTGTCGAACTCTTCCTTGTCACAACGCTCGTTGATGTAGTCCCAGTCAGCCAGGTCTTCGGTAACGATGGTGTGGGCAAAGGCATTGATCAGGGCCACGTTGCCACCCGGTGTCAGTGGCAGGTGCAGTTCAGCCTTGATGTGGGGTGATTCCACCAGGTCAATCTTGCGTGGATCGCAGACGATGAGGTCGGCACCGTCACGCAGGCGTTTCTTCATGCGCGAGGCAAATACCGGGTGAGCATCGGTGGGGTTGGCACCGATCAGCAGGACCAGGTCAGTATGATCCACGGAGCGGAAATCCTGGGTACCAGCCGACGTACCGAAAGTCTGCTTGAGACCGTAACCGGTCGGCGAATGACAGACGCGGGCACAGGTGTCGGTATTGTTGTTCTTGAAGGCTGCACGAATCATTTTCTGCACGACCCAGACTTCCTCGTTGGTACAGCGTGAGGAGGTGATACCGCCAATGGACTTGCGGCCGTATTTTTCCTGGATGCTGGTGAGCTTTTCAGCCGTGTAGCTGATTGCTTCTTCCCAGCTCACTTCGCGCCAGGGATCGGAAGTCTTTTCACGGATCATGGGGTGCATGATGCGGTCTTTGTGCGTGGCATAGCCGAAGGCGAAGCGTCCCTTAACGCAGGAGTGGCCATCGTTGGCCTTGCCGGATTTCGCCGGCACCATGCGCACGACCTGGTCACCTTTCATTTCGGCACGAAAGGTACAGCCGACACCGCAATAGGCGCAGGTGGTTTCAACGCTGTGCTCGGGGGTGCCAATCTCCACAACGGATTTTTCCATCAGGGTGGCGGTGGGACATGCCTGGACGCAGGCGCCGCAGGACACGCACTCGGAATTCATGAAGTCTTCCTCGACACCGGCACTGACCTTGGACTCAAAACCGTTGCCGCTGATGGTCAGGGCAAAGGTGCCCTGGACTTCTTCACAGGCCCGCACGCAACGTGAACACACGATGCACTTGCTGGATTCAAACTGGAAATAGGGGTTGCTGGTGTCGGTGGGGGCATCCAGGTGGTTGGCGCCCTCGTAACCGTAGCGCACTTCACGCAGGCCGACGGCACCGGCCATATCCTGCAGTTCACAATCACCGTTGGCGGAGCAGGTCAGGCAGTCCAGCGGATGGTCTGATATATACAGTTCCATCACGCCCTTGCGCAACTTGTTCAGCTTGGCATTTTCGGTATGCACCACCATGCCTTCCTCGACCGGGGTGGTACAGGAGGCAGGCGTGCCGCGGCGGCCTTCAATTTCCACCAGGCAGACACGGCAGGAGCCAAAGGGCTCCAGGGAATCCGTGGCACACAATTTCGGAATCGTGGTGCCGACCATTTGTGTGGCACGCATGATGCTGGTCCCTTTCGGCGCCCGTACTTCCTGGCCATCGATAGTCAGGGTGACTTCATCCGTGTCGGTAACAGCCGGTGTTCCGAAATCAATCTCTTTGTTTAAGCTCATTGGGATTCACCTGTTCTTTAAAGTCTATCCAGTGGTTTTATTTCTCAAAATCCTGGGCAAAATGTTTGACGGCGCTCATTACCGGTATGGGTGTCAGCCCGCCCATGGCACACAGGGAAGCGGATTCCATGGTGTCGCACAGATCTTTCAGGACGATATGTTCTGCTTCGCGTTCTTCGCTGCTTGTCGCTTCAACGATGCGGTCGATCACTTCCATGCCGCGCACCGAGCCAATTCGGCAGGGGGTGCACTTGCCACAGGATTCAACAGAACAGAATTCCATGGAGAAGCGGGCCTGTTTGGCCATGTTCACTGAGTCATCAAATACTACCACTCCGCCATGACCCAGCATACCGCCGGCCTTGGCGAACTCCTCGTAGTCCAACTGGGTATCCAGCAGGGCATCGGGGAAGTAGGCGCCCAGCGGGCCGCCCACCTGGACTGCACGGACCGGCTTGCCGGTATAGGTGCCGCCACCGAAGTCTTCGATCAGTTGCCTGAGCGTCAAGCCGAAGGCCTTCTCTACCAGACCGCCTTGTTTGATATTTCCTCCCAACTGGAAGGGCATTGTGCCCAGGGAGCGCCCCTGGCCGTATTCGGCGTAATGCTTGCCGCCTTTTTCCAGGATGACAGGGACTGAAGCCAGGGAGATCACGTTATTGACCACGGTGGGCTTGCCAAACAGGCCCTCGATGGCAGGCAGGGGTGGTTTGAAGCGAATCTGGCCGCGCTTGCCTTCCAAGGACTCCAGCAGTGAGGTTTCTTCGCCACAGATATAGGCGCCGGCACCCATGAAGACTTCCAGGGTGAAGTTCTTGCCCGAGCCCTGGATGTTTTCACCCAGGTAGCCTGCAGCTTCGGCATTGGCGATGGCTTCGTTCAGTATTTTCTGTGTCAGCGGGTATTCCGAGCGCAGGTAGATATAACCGGTATCGGCACCCACCGCCAGGCCGGCAATGGTCATGCCTTCCACCAGGGACAGGGGGTCGCCTTCCATGATTATGCGGTCGGAGAACGTGCCGGAGTCACCTTCGTCGGCATTGCAGACGATGTATTTCTGGTCGGCATCGCAGTCAGCCACGGTGCGCCACTTGATAGCGGTAGGGAAAGCGGCACCACCACGACCACGCAGGCCGGAATCGGACATTTCCTCGATAATACCGTCGCTTCCCTTGGCCAGGGCATTTTTCAGGCCGACGAAGCCGCCCAGGTTTTCGTATTCAGTGACACTGGTAGCCTCAATGATGCCGCAGCGGGCAAAGGTGAGGCGTTCCTGGTTCTTGAACCAGGGCAATGCCTCAACATCGCCGAGACGTTTGGCATGCTCGCCGCCATTGATGAAATCGTTGTCGAAGAGGTCGGGCACATCTTCCAGGGTTACCGGACCATAACCAATGCGGCCGTTGCCGGTCTCGACTTCGACCAGGGGTTCCAGGAAACAGGCACCGCGGGAACCGTTGCGGACAATTTCCACGTCCAGGTTACGGTACTGGGCTTCGGTGCTGATGGCTTTCACCAGCAATTCTGCACCCAGGGAGTCTGCCGTGGTTTCGCGGGGAATATAGATTTTGACCATCAGGCTGACTCCTCGCTGGCTGAAAGCGAACTGGCAAGGGCCTTGAAGCCTTCTATGCTGACGCGACCATAGGTTTGCTCATCAACAATGATATTGGGTGAGCAGGCGCAATTGCCGAGGCAATAGACAGGCTCCAGGGTGAAGTCACCTGAAGCGGTGGTTTCGTGGAAGCCCACGCCCAGGAAGTCCTTGATTTCATCAGTCAGCTTGTCAGAACCCATGGCCTGGCAGGCTTCAGCCTGGCATACCTTGATGGTGTAGCGGCCGGGTTTGCTGCGCTTGAAGTCGTGGTAGAAACTGGTGACGCCATGGACTTCGGCACGTGACAGGTTGAATACCTTGCCCAGCATGGGCATGGCGCTGTCATCAACATAACCAAAGATTTCCTGGAGCCTGTGAAGGGCGATCATCACGCCACCGGTTTTGTCGGCGAGATCCAGAACGGCTTCACGGGCTTTGTCGAGATCCCAGTCCTGGTAGGTAAGTGGTCCTGCTAACTGCTGCATGGGCTATACATCCTGCTGTGCTGCTTGAACCTGAGTGACCGAAATCCCGGGAGGCTGTCTTGGTGTTTGGCAGCGTCTGGTAATGTCAGTCTTTTCAAGTTGTTACATAATGGAATGCGGTCGATTTTGGAGCGCGAATTCTACCATGAGTGTACAAAGGCCAGCAATTTTCGAATGCCGAAAAAATTTTCGGTGAAAGACGACCTGGGGATTGCAGCTATGAGTTTAATATTTTAAATTACCAAATAATATCATATATTTAGATATATAAATTAATGTAGTTTATAGGTTGTTTTATGCGCCACGTTTTCCGCGAAATACTTTTCATTTCCTTGATTCAGTCGAATTTATAAACGCTGCGGTCGGGTCATTGAAGGGATTGAAGGCCGGGCATAAAAAAGCCGGCGCTGTGGCCGGCTTTTGATCGTGCTGGATACTGGAGTTTATTGCGGCGTAATCATGGCCGGATCCCAGTGCTCGTCAGCCTTGCCATCCACAAAGCGCCAGGTGTCGAACCAGGACGTGCTGTAGGTTTCACCGGGCTTGTTCGGATGATCATAGGTGCGTGGCCAAAGGACAGTGACGTAGTCATCTTCAGCCATCACGGCGACGATTTCAGTGGTGAGTTCATCGCAATCCATGTTGGCTTCAACGCCCATGACCTGGGTGAAGAAATAAATCACACCATCCAGGCCGGAAGCGGCATTGGGATTGTGCTGGATATAACGATCGGTCAGCCATTCGCCGGCACGGCTCCACTGGCCGCACTGCAGCAGTTCACGCATGATGTGCAGGGTTGCCTGCTTGTTGCGATGCAGAACCGGGTCGTCATCCACAAACAGGGATTCAGGATCATCCACACCAACAACAGGTTCCTGTGCCAGCAGGGGAAAACTTACCAGTAGTACAAACGATGCGAAGAGAGATGTCAGGGTCTTCATGAAAACGTTCCTCTATTTATTGTGAGATCCGGAATTGGTTAACCGGGTGCCATGCACAGTGGTTTTGTTTTAAATGTTAGGCTGCACAGGCAGGGCGGCTATTGTAACCACAGATTTACCGAATAATCGAATCCTCTCTGGTCCTGTCAGCGGCCGGGATTGTTGTTGACTTCGAACACGAGCAGGGTATTACCTGTGTCTCCGTTTTTCACACCGATATAGCCGGTAGTGACCAGCACCAGGCCATCTTCCACCACCGGGCCGACGGCGCCCATGGAGCCGCCTTCAGCAGGTACGTCGTTGACGGTGTCGAATTGGCGCACTGTATTGTATTGCCAGAGTGTCTCCCCGGTTGCCGGAGAGAGCGCGCGCAGTACACCGTCCCAGCTGCCGGAAAAGAGCACATCATGGCTCAGGGTCAGTGGGCCTTCCAGGCCTGGATGGGTTTCCATACCGGTTATGGGAGGGATGTTGCGGCTCCACTGCACGGCGCCATCGCGATGACGTACGGCAGCAATTACATTATTTCCCATGCCCCAGTAACTGTTGTTACTGTCGGCCGCACCGCCCCAGACGATTTTGCCGCCAAATTCAGTCGTGTTTTCCACCAGCGGGGTTTCCCACAGGACTTCGCCGCTGCGCCTGTCAAAACCACGGACAATGCCGCTTTTCTGTCCGGCGACAAGCATGTTGTCAGTACCGGTGGAAACAATCATGGCCGGTGATCCATAGTCCTGGTCAGGGCCGCAATCATCGGAAGCATTCGGCGTCATGCACATGACCGTCCAGATATCATCGGCTGTGCCCTGGTGACTCCAGAGTATGTCGCCGCTGACCAGATCCAGTGCGAGCAGGGCATCGGTGGCGCTATCTGCCGGGGCACTGTAGGCATCGCCTGTCGTGACATAGAGCTGGCCCAGCTCGCGGTCAATGGTAGGAGCACTCCAGATGGCGGCGCCGGAAGGACCGAACCTGCCTTCACCGGTTTCGCGTACCGGTGCCTGGATGGCGTAGGTTTGCCAGACGATCATCCCATTACTGGCATCCAGGGTCAGGACACTGCCCTGGAAGGAGCAGCACTCGTATACCGGGACTGCGCCCAAACCTTCTTCACTGGAAGACACCGGCACGATGAGGCGTTCTGATACGGGGTCATCTGCCAGGCGAACGAACTGCGGGGCGCCGGTCAGGATGGCCGCTTGGTGATCTTCTACTTTTGTTTTCCAGACCTGGCGCCCGGTAGTCGCATCAAGCGCATAGACATTGGCACTGCGGTCGCCAAAAAACACCAGCCAGCGTTCGCCGACACGTTCGATCAGTGGCATGGTCCGCACGCCATTGCCCGCTGTAAAAATCCAGTCCTCGCAACCCGTGTCGCGGTCCAGGGCATAGACCTTGCCGTTTTCATCGCCGATAAAAATCCGGTTGCCCTGCAGGGCGGGATTGCCGATGACAGAGCGCACGTCAGCAAAACCATAGGCCCACTTCAGGCTCAGGTCTCCCAGGATGCTGCTGTCCAGAGGATTTTCGGGGGCATTATTGAAGCGGGTGTTGGCGTGGTTGCCGCCCCAGCCTTGCCAGATGTCTGTGGTTGCCGGGGTGAAGGTGTTGGACGTGTCGCAGGTCGCCGCCAGTACCGATGAAAAACAGGAGAAAGCCAACAGTAAAGTCTGGACCGGTTTCAGGATATTGAACATGGATAGCCCCTGGCGTGTGTGAACGCGATTGTAGTGCAGCGTTGTTGCCAGGGCAAAAAGTGCAGGTAACAAAAAGAGGCTGCCGCGGGACAGCAAGTCAATTTTTACTTAAATAATGGCATCAGCATTATGATAGATGTTCATGCTCATGTCGCCGAGAAAGCCGACGAGGGTGACATTGAATTCCTGGGCAAGTTCGACAGCAAGGGAGGAGGGGGCGCCTACTGCAACAAGCATCGGGCAACCTGCAACCAGGGCTTTTTGCATGAGTTCAAAGCTGGCACGTCCGCTGACAATGATACCCCTGTCCTGTAGCGGAAGTTGTCCGTCACGCAACAGGGTGCCGACAAGTTTATCCATGGCATTGTGGCGGCCGACATCTTCGGTCACCAGTTCGATGTCACCATCGTGGTTGAAGATCCCTGTGGCATGACAGCCGCCGGTCTGGCGAAACAGGGATTGTTTTTCCCGCAACCGTGTGCCGAGATTACACAGCATTTTGCGTTCCATGGTAAAGGTGTTATCGAGAATGGCGTCATAGCCACTGGTGCTCAGGGCTTCCAGTGAGGCCTTGCCGCAGACGCCGCAGCTGGACGAGGTGTAGAAGTGGCGATCCAGGCGCGCCATATCAAAAACGGCATCCTTTACCAGCTCAAGTCGAATGACGTTGTCATGACTGTCATCAATGCTTTCTATTTGTGTGGCACTGCTGATGATGCTTTCGCTGAATAAAAAACCACAGGCCAGGTTGATATCGTTTCCCGGCGTGCGCATGGTAATGGAAATGCTTTTATGAACCCGTCCCTTGCGGGCGTCGGTATAGCCCAGGCGAATTTCCAGTGGTTCTTCCACGGCAACAATGTCATCACAGGTCTTGCGTTCGTTGGCGCGCACGGTAGTGATGGAGATGTTTGCAAAGGGCTTGCCGGGTTCGGGCATGACGTCCTCAGTTGATTGGTTTGACAATGCGCCGGTTATCTTCTGCAAGAATGATATCAGCGGTTCTTACCGGAAAATGCTGTTCCGGCAGATCCTTGAAATATTGTTTCAGTGTATTGCCTACGGCGGGAAAGGCAATTTCATTCCAGGGGATATCAGCCTCGTCAAATAATTCAACTTCCAGGCTTTCCGGACCGGCAGCAAAGTCAGTGTCGACCAGTGTTGCCCGGTAGAACATCTGGACCTGGTTGATGTGAGGCAGATTGTAATAGGCATACAGGCCATGAATCTCTATCTTTGCGCAGGCTTCCTCGCGCGTTTCCCTGATGGCGGCATCCCTTGTGGTCTCGGCATTTTCCATGAAACCTCCGGGCAGGGTCCACTTGCCATATCGTGGCTCGATGGCACGTTTGCACAGCAAGACCTGCTCTTTATAGGCCGGGAGTGAGCAGACCACTATACGTGGATTCTGGTAATGGATTTCACCACAGGCATCGCAGATATGACGTTCACGATCATCATTTTCCGGTATTCGGAAAGTAATGTTGCCAGCACAGGTGGGACAATATTTCATGGGAATTGAACGCGGCCTGTATCAGTATGAATGGTCAGGAAAATGAATCAGCTAAACAGCGTGCCCTGTTGTAGTTCGTCGATCACGGGTATTTCCTTTTTCCACATTTTAACCGTTTTGATCGCATTGTCCTGGACATTGAGAATCTCAACGCAGTGAAAAGGCAGTCGCACGCAGACATTTTTTTCCGGAATGATTTCCAGTAATTCGGTTAACAACCCGTTAAGTGTTTTGGGTCCTTCAATGGGCAGGTCCCAACCCAGGGCCTTGTTGATCTCACGAATCGTGGCGGTGCCGTCGATAAGATAACTGCCATCGCCCTGGGGATGAATGTCATCGGTTTCTTCAGACAGGTTCGTGGTGAAGTTGCCCACAATTTCCTCGAGGATGTCCTCGATGGTAATAATGCCCTGGACGTCACCGTATTCATCCACCACCAGGGCGATGCGACGCTTGTTGTTCTGGAACTTGAACAGCTGCGTATGCAGCGGCGTGGTTTCCGGAACGAAGTAGGCCTGGTCGGTGAGCTGCATGAGCTCAGCCTTGTTGATTTCTTCCATGCTGATGAGTTTGGATACGTTGCGCATGTGCAGGAAGCCGATGACATCGTTAAGGTCTTTCTTGAATACCGGCAGCACGGTATGAGAACTCTTGCTGATGACCTGCATGATTTCATCGATGTCATCTTCCAGGTCAATACCCACCACTTCATTTCGGGGCACCATGATGTCTTCGACAGTGGCTTTTTCCAGGTCCAGGATATTCATCAGCATGCCGTGACGCTTGGCGGGAATCAGGGCGCCGCTTTCATCGAGCACTGTGCGCAGCTCCTCCTTGGTCAGGTGCAGAGAATTCTCGCCTTCGGGTTTCAGGCCACAAAGCCTTACCAGGCCGTTTGAGACGGTGTTGATGAGCCACACTGCCGGGTAAAGAATTTTCAGCAATAACAGCAGAAACAGGGAAGAGGGAAATGCAATCTTTTCCGGGTAGAGCGCGGCGATGGTCTTTGGTGTCACCTCGGCAAAGATCAGGACGATGATCGTCAGCAGTACAGGGGCCAGGATGAAACCCAGGCTGCCCCATAACCTGACGGCAATGGCCGTACCTACTGAAGCCGCGATGAAGTTCACCAGGTTATTGCCGATCAGGATCAGGCCGATAAGGCGATCCGGTTGATCCAGCAGTTTGCCCGCGCGCATGGCGCCATGATGATCCTGCTTGATGAGGTGGCGCAGGCGATACCGGTTCAGTGCCATCATGGCAGTTTCCGAACTGGAAAAGTAGGCCGACATCAGGATCAAAAAGATCAGAATGCCCAGCAGGACGGTAAGTGATGTTTCTTCCAAAAGAGTAGCCTGTTATTGCTTAATCAGAAAGCCCTTAGCTTAATCGGAGAGCCCTTAGCTTAATCGGAGAGCCCTTAGCTTAATCGAAAAGTCCTTAGCTTAATCGAAAAGTCCTTAAATGCGGTCAAGAACGATCTCGAGAACAAACTTGCTGCCAAAGTAGGCAAGTATCAGAAAGGCGAAGCCGGTCAGTATCCAGCGGTTGGCGACCTTGCCACGCCAGCCGAGTTGGTGTCTGCCCCAGAGCAGAATAGCAAACACAAACCAGGAAATAGTGGAGAGCACGGCCTTGTGGCTCAGGTGCTGACCATAAAAGTCTTCCATGAAAAGCACACCGGTCAACAATACGCCGGTCAACAACAGCAGGCCCAGCCAGAGCATTTCAAAGAGCAGCGCCTCCATGGTAACCAGTGGCGGCAGATGACTGACCAGCCTGAACGAGCGCTTCTCTTTCAGCAGACGGTTGAGAAAGGAAATCAGCAATGCCTGGAAGGCGGCGATGGTAATGATGCTCACTGACAATATGCCCAGGAGAATATGCAGGGCCACACCGGCTGAATAACTGGTTTGCGTATCGTAGGAGCTGGGAATAAAGATGGACCCCAGCAGGCAGATGATGGCCAGCGGAAACAGGTAAAGGAACAGGTTGTCCAGCGGCTTTTTCCAGCTGCTTAAAAGCACTGAGACCACGATGACCCAGCTGATCAGGGAGGCAACCTTGAAGAAACCGAAATCAATGCCTTCCGGTTCCAGCGTCACCAGCAGGATGACGGCCAGGTGCATGACCACGGCAACAAAGCCGGTCGCCATGACAAGACGGCGATCCTGGTGTTCGCTGACCAGGTTGCGACGCTGAAAGAAAGACCCGAGTCCGTAGCTGATTGCCGCCACGACACTCACCAGGGTGCTCAGAATGGGTGTGAACATGGGTAAAAGTCTCTCATAACCGGACCTGCCGTTGAAGCGCTATTTTCGAAAGGGCAGGCAGGACGGGTCAATCCGGCCTCCTGACAAGAAATTTTGGCAGACAATGCCTGCAGGCCTGTGTTCCTGTCGCCTGATTTTGTAGAATGGCGGCCTTCGAATTTTCCAGCTAGCAAAGAGACAACGGCAATCCATGTTTGAGAACCTGACTGACAGACTTTCGCACACGCTGCGCTCCCTGACCGGCAAAGCCAAACTGACGGAAGACAATATCCAGAAAAGCCTGCGCGAAGTGCGCCGGGCCCTGCTGGAAGCAGACGTTGCCCTGCCGGTAGTGCAGGAGTTCATCGAGAAGGTGAAATTCCGTGCGGTGGGCCAGGAAGTCAGCAAGAGCCTGACCCCGGGACAGGCCTTCATCAAGATTGTCCAGGCGGAACTGCAGGCACTGATGGGCGAGGCCAATGAAGCCCTCGACCTGAAAGTGACACCACCGGCCGTCATGCTCATGGCGGGCCTCCAGGGTGCTGGTAAAACGACTACCGTGGGCAAGCTGTCGCTGTGGCTGAAAAACACCCAGAAAAAATCTGTCATGGTGGTCAGTGCTGACGTTTATCGTCCGGCAGCCATCAAGCAGTTGGAAACCCTGGCCGGGGAAGTCGGTGTCACATTCTTCCCCAGTGACACTTCCCAGAAGCCTGAGCAGATTGTCAAAGACGCCATTGCCGAGGCGAAAAAGCAGTTTGTCGATGTCCTGTTCATCGATACAGCGGGTCGTCTGGCCGTGGATGAAGACATGATGGCAGAGATCAAGGCCCTGCATGCCGTGGCCAACCCGGTGGAAACCCTGTTCGTGGTGGATGCCATGACCGGCCAGGATGCCGCCAACACTGCCAAGGCATTCAATGACGCCCTGCCGTTGACCGGTGTCATCCTGACCAAGGCCGATGGTGATGCCAGGGGCGGTGCGGCACTGTCGGTGCGTCACATTACCGGCAAACCGATCAAGTTCTTGGGTATCGGGGAAAAACCCGATGGCCTGGAAGCCTTCCATCCCGACAGGGTGGCATCACGCATTCTCGGCATGGGGGATGTGCTGTCCCTGATCGAGGATGTCGAGAAGAATGTCGACAAGCAGAAAGCGGAAAAGCTGGCGAAGAAAATCAAGCGTGGCCAGCGATTTGACCTGGAAGACTTCAAGGAACAGTTGCAGCAGATGAACAACATGGGCGGCATGGCCAACATGCTCGACAAGATGCCGGGTTTAAGCGGTGCCCAGAAAGCTGCCGCCGGTATGGTGGACGACAAGACCTTTGGCCGCATGGAGGCCATCATCAATTCCATGACCATGAAGGAGCGTCGGCGTCCCGAACTGCTCAATGGCTCACGCAAACGCCGCATCACCCAGGGATCCGGAACCTCTATCCAGGATCTGAACCGCCTGCTGAAACAGCACAAGCAGATGCAGAAGATGATGAAGAAAATGAAGGGCGGTGGCATGGCCAACATGATGCGCGGCCTTGGTGGCATGGGAGGCGGCATGAAACCACCGCCGGGTGGTTTTCCGCGGATGTGAGCCCGGCTTTTGGGCTCTAATACAGGTCTGTAGGCCGGAAAAGGTGCGAAGCACCGTCATCCGGCATGGTGCCCGCAGGGTACCTGAATACACATATTTGTGGGCATAACCATGACTGGGCAGCCCCGGGCCGCCTTGCCAGATGACGCTTCGCTCTTCCGGCCTGCGGCGGTTGTTGACCGGCCCAAACCCGCACCAAAAAAATCCACAGTTTTTTAGTAACTTACGGTTTCAAACGGGCGCATTTTCTCGTAGAATACGCGCCTTTTTTGCTGCCCCTGAATTTTGCGCCGACAATGCTCGGGAAGAGGGCCGGGGAGAGCAGGGAATTGAACATACATTTTGTTAGTGGAAACAACTACTTATGGTAACCATTAGACTATCACGAAGCGGTGCCAAGAAACGCCCGTTCTACCACCTGACTGTTGCGGACAAGCGCTTTTCCCGTGACGGCCGCTTTATCGAGCGTGTCGGTTTCTTCAACCCGGGTGCTCGCGGCCAGGAAGAAAGGCTGCGTGTGGACTTGGAGCGGGTCAAATTCTGGCAGGGCCAGGGCGCTATCGCCAGCGATCGTGTCACCAGGCTTCTCAAGGATGCTGAAAAGACTGCCACTACTGCAGCCTGATAGCATTCCGGTCAGGTTCAGGCGGACACCCTGATCGTGTCGTCAACAGACCGGAACCTGACCACTCTGGGCAGAATCGGCGCCCCTTACGGTATCAAGGGCTGGGTCAAGCTGATTTCATACACTGACCCGCCCGGTAATATTCTCGATTTCAGGCATTTCATCCTGGGGGAGAGTAACCTGCCGGGGGGCAAGCGAGGCACCGGCAAGCCCGAGACCATCGAAATCGATGACAGCCGGATGCAAGGCAAGGGCTTTATCGGCCATATCAGTGGCTGTGATGACCGGGAACAGGCAAGCCAGTACACGGGCAGGGATCTGCAGGTCGAGACCGCCGCCTTACCCGACCTGGAAACTGAAGATTATTACTGGTACCAGCTTGAAGGCCTGCAAGTGGTAAACCAGCAGGATGAAATCCTGGGTACCGTGCACCACCTGATGGAAACCGGTGCCAATGATGTACTGGTTGTCAGGCCGGACGAACAAAGCCTCGATGACGAGGAGCGCCTGATACCCTGGATCAGGGAGCAGGTCATCATTGCAGTGGACCTGGACAGCAAGTGTATCCGGGTAGACTGGGAAAAGGATTACTGAGCACAGCTAAGCAAAACTGGGCACAAGAGAACAACTGCAAACGGGGCAGACATGCGGGCAGGAATCGTGACACTTTTCCCGGACATGTTTGCCGCAGTCAGCGAGTACGGTGTCACCGGAAGAGCTGTCAGGGAAGGCCTGGTGGATTTGAGTTTCTGGAATCCCAGGGACTACACGCAGGACAAGCATCGCACCGTGGATGACAGGCCTTATGGCGGTGGTCCCGGCATGCTGATGAAGACTGAACCGCTGGAACTGGCGGTAGGTGCAGCAAAACAGGCATTACCCGGAGCCAAGGTGATTTACCTGACTCCACAGGGCAAAGTCCTGGACCAGGCGGCAATCAACCGGCTGGCACAAGAGCAGGCCGTGATCATGTTGTGCGGTCGCTACGAAGGAATCGATGAGCGCGTCATCGAAACCCAGGTCGACGAAGAATGGTCACTGGGAGATTACGTACTCAGTGGTGGAGAGTTGGCCGCGATGGCCTGCCTGGATGCCATCACCCGCTTGCAACCGGGGGCATTGGGGCACGAAGAATCCGCGGACCAGGATTCGTTCATGCAGGGCTTGCTGGATTGCCCGCATTATACGAGACCTGAGCATTATGCAGGGAAGTCGGTACCGCCGGTATTACTGAGCGGAGACCACGAGGCCATAAGGAAATGGCGGTTGCAGCAAAGCCTGGGAAGAACCTGGCAGCGGCGACCGGAATTGCTGGAAAGAATGACGTTGACCGATGAAGAAAAGGCCTTGCTGGATGACTTCATTGCGTCGGGGAAGGAATAAAACAGATCGTTTTTAATGGTGGAAACAATGAGCAAGAACAGCATTATCGAAAAAGTCGAACAGGCACAGCTGAAAACCGATATTCCGGAATTTTCTCCGGGAGATACCGTTGTTGTGCAGGTCCGTATCCAGGAAGGTGACCGCGAGCGTCTGCAGGCCTTTGAAGGCGTTGTTATTGGCAAGCGTAACCGTGGCCTTAACTCTGCATTTACCGTGCGCAAAATGTCCCATGGTGTTGGCGTCGAACGTACTTTCCAGACTCACAGTCACCAAGTGGAAAGCATTACCGTGAAGCGTCGTGGTGACGTGCGCCAGGCCAAGCTGTACTACTTGCGTGACCTGACAGGCCGTGCAGCCCGTATTACCGAGAAGCTTACCAAGAAAGGGGATGCTGCTGTTGAGTCTGTACTGGCTGAAGACAATGTCTCCATTGCCGACCAGGTAGAAGCTGCCGTGGCAGAAGAGCCCGTGGTTGAAGAGGCTGCAGTTGAAGAAACAGCGGCTGAAGAAACCAAGGCTGAAGCACCTGCTGCAGAAGCGCCAGCTGCTGAAGAAGCACCAGCTGCTGACGACCAGGAAAAGAAAGAAGACTGATGTCTCAACCCTCTTGCTCCTGCAAGAGGGTTTGCTCAGCCCCCGGCCGGGTTTAATTTTCCGCTGAAATGAAGTTTCATGGTGTCGGTCTCTTATAGAGACTCTTGTTACAATTTCTGTTGTAACCAAGATTTAACCGTGACAACAGTCAACTCAATGACAGCTCGGCCAATTTCGCAATGCATGAGGGAAACCAATGAATTATTTTGTTAAGCATCTTCTTGGAATTTTCTCCCTCCTGCTGGCATTCCATTCCACTGTCCATGCCCAGTCTCCTTCCCAGGAAGAGGCCATTTCTGCCATTCGTGAAGTGATTGCGGTAACCCAGCCGACCATGGTGGTCGATGATGTTTCTCCCAGCCCGATTCCCGGTATTTATGAAATTGTCCTGGAAAATGGCCAGGTAATATTTGTTTCTGAAGACGCCCGCTATTTTATTCCGGGTGACATGTACGAAGTGCTGCCTGAAGGCATGGTCAATCGTGGCGAGGAAAGGCGCAATGCCGTTCGCGCGGAAAAAATCGCTGCCATTCCGGAAAGTGAGATGATCATCTTTGAGCCGGAAGATGGCCGCAAGGCGACCATTACAGTTTTCACTGACGTGGATTGCCCTTACTGCCGTCAGCTGCATGGTGAAATGGAGCGCATGAATGAGCTGGGTATTGCCGTCAGGTACCTGGGCTTTCCCCGTACCGGCCTGAACACCGAAACCCATTTCAAGATGATTTCCACCTGGTGTGCAGATGATCCCAATGTCATGTTCACCAGCGCCACCCGTGGCGCGGCTGTTCCGGATGCCCAGTGTGACAATCCCATTGCTTCCCACTACCAGCTCGGTCGTGAAGTCGGGGTGACGGGAACGCCGGCCCTGGTCCTGGAAGATGGCACTATCCTTCCCGGTTACGTGCCTGCAGATACGCTGGCAGGTTACCTCCTCGGTTCGGCTCCCCAGTAAATCACCGCCTCGCCAGTGCCAAAACAGGCAATCCGGATGGATTGCTTCACCGCAGGCAAAGTATACTTACCCCTTTTTTTACGCATGACTTGTCATGTGCAGAGTGAATGAACTTGGATCCTATTAAAATCGGTATTTGTGGTCTCGGGACTGTCGGCTATGGCAGTTACACCGTGCTTGAAAACAACAAGGCAGAAATTGCCCGGCGTGTCGGCAGGGAGCTACTTGTCTCCCATATCGGTACCCGCAGCATCAAGGCACACCAGGATGTGGGCAATACCCGCGTCAGCAATGATGTGTTTGCCGTGGTTGATGACCCTGAAGTGGACATCGTACTGGAGCTGATCGGTGGCTATGATGTTGCCCGGGAACTGGTGCTCAAAGCCATTGCCAATGGCAAGCATGTGGTGACCGCCAACAAGGCGCTTATTGCCGTGCATGGCAACGAGATATTTGCCGCGGCACGCCAGCACAATGTGGTGGTGGACTACGAGGCGGCTGTGGCCGGCGGTATTCCCATTATCAAGGCTATTCGCGAAGGGCTGGCAGCCAATGAAATTGAATGGCTTGCCGGTATTATCAACGGCACCGGTAACTTCATCCTGACCGAAATGCGGGAAAAAGGCCGGGAGTTTTCTGACGTCCTGAAACAGGCGCAGGAATTAGGCTACGCGGAAGCCGATCCGACATTTGATGTGGAAGGCATTGATGCCGCCCACAAGCTGACGATTCTTGCATCAATAGCCTTCGGTATTCCCCTGCAGTTCGACAAGGCCTACACCGAGGGGATCAGCGGAATCACCATTGAAGATATTCGTTACGCCGATGAACTGGGTTACCGGATCAAGCACCTGGGGATTGCCCGGAAAACTGACAACGGCATCGAGCTGCGCGTGCATCCTACCCTGATTGCGGAAGACAAGCTGATTGCCAACGTCAATGGCGTCATGAATGCCGTGATGGTGCAAAGTGATGCGGTTGGTCCAACCATGTACTACGGTGCCGGGGCCGGGGCACTGCCGACCGCTTCGGCGGTGGTTGCCGATGTGATTGATGTGGCCCGGAGTATCAACAGCCCGGAGAACTCCGTGCCGGCGCTGGCCTTCCAGGATGACAGTCTGTCAGATATTCCTGTCTTGCCAATAGAGGCAATAACCAGCTCGTATTACCTGCGTGTCCAGGCTCGTGACAAGGCCGGTGTGCTGTCTGATATTACGGAGATCCTCGGTGATTTTGACATCAATATCGAGGCCGTTATCCAGAAAGAGCCGCGTGTACATGACGAGGAACAGGTGTTGTCAGTCATCATACTAACCGATGAAATTCGCGAGAGTATAATGAACGAAGCGATCCTCAAGATAGAAAACCTGGATGCTGTTTCGGGTCCCGTGTCTCATATTCGCATGGACCGGCTGGAGTAAATTGAACGTGAAATACATCAGTACACGGGGTAAATGTCCCGCACAGAATTTCGAAGAAGTCCTGCTTACAGGCTTGGCTCCTGATGGCGGCTTGTATATTCCCGAAATGGTGCCCCAGGTGTCGGCCTCACAATTGCAGGAATGGAAAGAGCTGGATTACGCCGGGCTGGCCTTTGAAATTGTCCGCCTCTATGCAGGTGACTGTCTTCCCGATGAAGACCTGCGCGAAATTATCAATGAAACCTATGCCGTGTTTTCACATCCGGAAGTGGCGCCACTGGTGCAACTGGATGAAGGCGAATTTGTGCTGGAGCTGTTCCATGGCCCGACACTGGCATTCAAGGATTTTGCCCTGCAATTGCTGGGCAGGTTGCTTGATTACTTCCTGGCGCGCCGCAAAAAACACGTGGCCATCCTGGGCGCAACTTCCGGTGATACCGGTTCTGCTGCGCTGGAAGGCTGCCGCCATTGTGACTGGGTGGACATGTACATCCTGTTTCCCCATAACCGGGTATCAGAAGTCCAGCGACGCCAGATGACCACCGTACCGGGTGACAACGTGAACAGCCTGGCCATTGAAGGCAACTTTGACGACTGCCAGAACATCGTGAAAAAAGCCTTTGCCGACCAGGGCTTCCTGCCGGAAGGTGTGCAACTCGTCGCCGTCAACTCGATCAATTTCTCGCGCATCATGGCGCAAATCGTGTACTACTTTTATGCGGCATTGAAAATCAATGGTGCTGAAAAACCGGTGTCTTTCTCGGTACCGACCGGGAATTTTGGCGATATTTATGCAGGCTACCTGGCACGAAAAATGGGCCTGCCTGTCGACAGGCTGATTATAGCGACCAACAAGAATGACATTTTGCACCGGTTCATGAGTGAGAACCGTTATTCCCTGGGTGAACTGGAGCCAAGCCTGTCACCGAGCATGGACATCATGGTGTCGAGCAACTTCGAACGTTTCCTGCTTGACCTGTTTGGTGGTGATACTGCCCGGGTTGAAGCTTTTGTCACCAGCCTGGGCAAGGATGCGCAACAGGTCAGTGACAGTGAATGGGCATTTGCCAAGTCAATTTTTGACAGTTGCCGGGTTGATGATGACACCACCTGTGCCACCATTGCCGAGGTCTATGAAAAGTATAACTACCTGCTGGATCCTCACTCAGCAACCGGGGTCAAGGCAGCGCGTGCCTGCAGTGCTCACAAGGCCGCACCCGTTATCTGCCTGGCCACCGCCCACCCGGCCAAATTTGCCGATGCCATTACGCGTGCAGGCCTGGAAACACCGGCACTGCCGGATCACCTGTCGGACCTGATGGAAAGGGAAGAGCGCTTCGAGGTCCTGCCTGCAGACCTGGGTGCCGTCACGGAATTTATTCGTAACACGCTCTGAGTCCAAGCGTGCCTGTCCCTGCGCCTTCTAACCGGGCGGCGCCAGAACGACATCGAACTCCAGAGTTTTCTGGTCGCGCAATGTAATCACCTTGACGGTGTCACCGGGCTGATGCTGCTCTAGGGCATTGAGCAGATCGTCCTCAGTCAGGATTTTCTCACCATCCACTTCAACGATGATGTCCCCGAGGATGATATCGCCACGTTGATTCTGGCGAAAACCGATCATGCCGGCTACAGCTGCCGGCATGCCATCATTGACCTGGTAGATGGGCAGGCCGGTAATGCCGCGCTGGCGACTCCAGTTATCCGGCATGTTCATGATGCCAAGCAGCGGCCTGACCTCCCGGCCAAACTCCTCCAGCTGGGGGACAATTTTCTTCACCGTATTGACCGGGATGGCGAAACCGATTCCGGAGCCGTTATTGGGATTGATGGTCTGGGAGTTGACCCCGATCAGCTGTCCCATGGAATTCAACAGAGGGCCGCCGGAATTGCCGGGATTGATGGCGGCGTCAGTCTGAATGACATCGCGGATAGTGCGATTGGTCATGGAATTTATCTCGCGTCCCAGGGCGCTGACAATACCTGTTGTCAGGGTTGTATCCAGGCCAAAAGGATTGCCGATTGCCAGCACTTTGCGGCCCACTTCCAGTTGCGCGGAATCGCCGACCGGCAATGGGTGTAACAGCTCCTGCGGTGCATCAATGCGCAGCAGGGCGAGATCCTTGCCGGGAGCCCGCCCGACCAGCTGGGCATCCCAGGTGCTCTGGTCGTGCAGGGTGATGATGATGTGGTCTGCCCCCTGGATGACATGATCATTGGTGACAATCAGTCCCTCGTTATTCCAGACAAATCCTGTACCGGTGCCCTGGGGGATTTCCTGGACGTTCAGCGAAAACATGTTGGTACGGCGCAGGGCAGTATTGGTGACATAGACGACAGCGGGGCTGGCCTGTTTGAAGATTTCAATGGTATTGGCTTCATCCTCGGTCTGGAATGTCAGGTAATCGGCCGATTGCGCATTGAACGAAGGCAGCAGGAACGCCAGGGAGCTGCCTGCCAGAAAAAGAGCAATAGCAATTCCGTTTTTAATATTCATGGTCTAACCTGTATTGAGTAGTACACCAGGTAAAACCCGGTTGTAATTACGTTTGTATACAAATGCCTCAAAAGTTATTCGTCAGCAACTGGATGAGTCATAAAAAGATTAAAGTAAATAAGGTAACAGGAAAATAATACAAAAAGTCATCAATCAATTTGTTGAAATAGCTGTTTTAATAGCCTTTTTGAAAGCCGTGCAAATGCCGGTCAGTCATGAAGTATTAGGCCTGAATACAGGTAATTAGTTCCGCACTCAAACATTATGTTTTACCACTATGGATTCGCTCGCTGATATCTCTTGCCTGATGCATTAACTACATATGGCCACTCCTGAAATAAATCAAGTCGACCCGGAATTGCCCGTTGGCGGCTCCTTGCGGGAAATGCTCGGCAAGGCCATGCGTGCGCATGCCAACCGGATAGCTTTCAGCTGCGAGGGGGCCAATCTCAGTTATCGCCAGCTTGATCACCTGAGTAGCGAATTTGCGGCCTGGCTGCTGCGGGAGTCGACACTGGTGCCAGGCGACAGGGTGGCTATCCAGTTGCCCAACCTGTTGCAGTACCCGGTTACCGCCATGGGCGTGATCAAGGCAGGAATGGTACTGGTCAACATCAATCCCCTGTACACGGCTGGCGAAACTGAACACCAGTTACGGGATTCCGGTGCCAGGGTATTGGTCACCCTGGAGGAAGTGCTGCCTGTGATCAGTAAAATCCTGCCGAGTACGGCCATAGAAAAGGTGATTGTCACCCGTGCATCCGATTTTTTTCCCTGGCACCTGAAACTCGCTTACCGGATAAAGTGTTTTATTGGCCGCCGCAAACGGTCCCGGTCACGATTATCAATGCACATGGATTTCGATGATGTGCTCAAGCGCGGAAAAAAATATTTACGCTACA
>Ga0181558_10000622_pt1 | contig 33126 bp, 25 predicted proteins | sample 011ome_22_FD_133754 | JGI IMG/M metagenome (GOLD analysis project Ga0181558, IMG submission 133754) | Coastal salt marsh microbial communities from the Groves Creek Marsh, Skidaway Island, Georgia - 011507BT metaG (megahit assembly) | ecosystem: Environmental > Aquatic > Marine > Intertidal... | reverse complement strand
GCCGCACTCTGGGTGATCCCCGCCGCCCACGCAACTATACCGATCAACAGTATCTGAAGAGCAGCGAGGAAATGGCCGAGCTGTTTGTGGACATTCCTGAGGCGTATCAGAACGCCGTCGAGATCGCCAAGCGCTGCAACCTGGCTCTAGACCTGGGCACGCCCAGTCTGCCTAACTATCCGGTGCCAGACGACAGGTCTCTGGAGACCTTCCTCGAAGACCTCAGCCGTGAAGGCCTGGAAGATCGCTTGCAGCAGTTGTTTGGGGAGGGCGCCAAGGATGAGGCGCGCCGAAAGCCCTATTTCGAAAGACTGGATATGGAATTGGGCATCATCAATCAGATGGGTTTCCCAGGTTACTTTCTTATTGTGATGGAGTTTATTCAGTGGGCAAAGAAGAATGATATTCCGGTTGGGCCGGGACGAGGCTCAGGAGCTGGTTCTATCGTCGCCTATGCCCTGGGTATTACCGACCTTGATCCATTGCGCTACGACCTGCTGTTTGAGCGTTTCCTCAATCCAGAGCGGGTCTCGATGCCGGACTTTGATGTAGATTTCTGCATGGAAGGTCGGGACCGCGTTATTCAGCATGTTGCAGATCTTTATGGCAAAGACGCGGTATCCCAAATAATTACATTTGGCACTATGGCCGCGAAGGCGGTGGTGCGCGATGTTGCCCGCGTGCAGGGTAAACCCTATGCGTTGGCTGATAAGCTTTCCAAGCTGATTCCATTCGTGCCGGGCATGACGCTCAAACAGGCCTTCGAAGATGAGCCGCAGCTGGGAGAATTTGTCGAGAGTGATGAAGATGCTCAGGAATTCATGGAGATGGCCTTTAAGTTGGAGGGCATCACGCGTAACGTCGGCAAGCACGCGGGCGGTGTGGTAATCGCGCCAACCAAACTGACAGATTTCACCCCGCTGTACTGTGAAGAATCGGGCGGCGGTCTGGTGTCCCAGTTTGATAAAAACGACGTCGAAACTGCCGGTTTGGTGAAGTTTGATTTCCTGGGTTTACGTACGCTTACGATCATCGACTGGGCCGTCAAGATGATCAACGCCAACCGTGATGAACAAAGCATTGTAGAAATCAACGACCTGCCGCTGGATGACAAGACTGTTTATGACCTGCTGCAGAAGGGAGAGACCACCGCGGTCTTCCAGCTTGAGTCCCGCGGGATGAAGGAGCTCATCAAGAAACTTCGACCCAGTAGTTTCGAGGATATTATCGCCTTGGTGGCGCTATTTCGTCCCGGCCCACTGCAGTCCGGCATGGTGGACGATTTCATCGACCGCAAGCACGGCCGCACCCAGGTGAAGTTCCCACACCCGGAACTGGAGCCGGTGCTAGCCAATACCTATGGCGTGATTCTCTACCAGGAGCAGGTCATGCAGATCGCCCAGGTGCTAGCGAATTACAGCCTGGGTGGGGCGGACATTTTGCGCAAGGCCATGGGCAAGAAGAACCCAGCGGTGATGGCGAAGCAGCGCGAGTTATTCATGGCTGGGGCAGAGCAACGCAAGATTGACAAAGTGCTGGCTGGATCCATTTTCGATCTGATGGAGAAATTTGCCGGCTATGGATTCAACAAGTCGCACTCGGCGGCATATGCCTTGGTGTCCTATCAGACGGCCTGGCTGAAGACGCATTATCCGGCCTATTTCATGGCGGCGGTGTTGTCTGCTGATATGCAGAACACCGACAAGATAGTTACGCTGATTGACGAATGTAATGCCATGGATTTAACCATTGTGCCGCCAGATATCAATATGGGGCAGTTTAATTTTGCGGTGAATGATGCCGGAGAGATCGTATACGGTCTGGGTGCAATCAGGGGTTTAGGGGCAGGTCCTGTCGAGGTGCTGTTGGCGGCGCGAGACCAGAGTCCGTTTATCAGCCTACTGGATCTTTGTCAGCGAGTTGATCCGCAAACCGTTAACAAGCGCACGATGGAAGCGCTGATCCGTGCCGGTGCATTGGATAATCTGGTCAAAGGGGATCCGGATCATGCGCGGGCCAACCTCAGCGCTATGCTGCCGGGCTCCGTGCAGGCCGCAGAACAGAGCAGCCGCAACCAGGCTAGTGGGGTTGAGGACTTGTTTGGGGAAATTGCGCCAGCCGAGCCTGCCACAGAGGAGCAGAGTTTTGGTCTACGAGCGCAGGCCTGGAGCGAGCAGGAGCGCCTGCAGGCGGAGAGAGATACCCTGGGGCTTTATCTGTCCGGGCATCCAATCGAAGAGTTTCTGCCCGAGCTTGCCAAAATCACGCGTAATCGGCTCGTGGAATTGCGCCCAGAGCGAGGCACACAACTGGTATCTGGTCTGGTGAATGGCTTCAGGACCATGAAGAGCAAGGCGGGCGATACCATCGCTTTCCTGACCCTGGATGACCGTAGCGCTCGGTTTGAATTATCCCTGTTTGCGAAGGAATACGAGAAGTACAGGGACCTGATTCAGAAAGACATCATTATCATCGCCGAATGTACCGTCAGCGTGGATGACTATACCGGCGGCATGCGGGGCCGGGCCAAGCAGGTGATGACGCTGCCGGAGGCACGCAAACAATTTGCCAACCGGCTGGCCTTAAAGCTTCGGTCTGAGGAGCTCGCGCCTAGTTTCTGCGAGCATTTGGCTGCGATTCTGGCGCCTTACCGACGGCCGGAGCACATGCCGGCTGGTGATCAGCTGGGTGCGCCAGGGACTCACGCTCCAGCCACTCGGGCGCACCCAGGGAGTCAACCCCGGCCACCAATCGGGGTGCAGCCCGGACCTCAAGACGCGCCGCAGGCGAGCGGCTGCAAAGTCGTAATTGACTATCAGCGAGAAGATTCCAGAGGGTGTATAATGCTCGGCCAGGACTGGTCAATCCTGCCTACAGATGAGCTGCTGCAGCGCTTGCGAAGGGAGTTTGGCAAAGACCGGGTGGAGTTAGGCTATAGCCAGTCGATTACGCTGAATTAGCCCAGGGATTTGCTTTCCGCGACGCCGTCGATTCCATTCAGAACAGTCTCTGATTTATTTGCAGAGCACACTACTCAAGCACAGAAGATGAACCTAGGTTACAGTTGAATCGGAACGATCATGGATCCAAATTATCTAGATTTTGAGCAGCCTATTGCTGAGCTGGAAGCAAAGATTCGCGAACTGCGATTGGTTGGCACTGACAACGAACTCAATATCAGCGAGGAAATTCAGAATCTTCAGGGCAAAAGCACCAAGCTAACCGAAAAGATCTACGCCAACCTGAGCTCGTGGCAGATATCCCAGGTAGCCCGTCACCCGCTGCGCCCCTATACCCTCGATTTCCTCCGGCACATCTTTACGGATTTTGATGAATTGCATGGTGATCGGCTGTTTGCCGATGACCTGGCGATTATTGGTGGCCTGGCGAGGATCGAAGATCGCCCTGTGATGGTAATTGGCCACCAGAAAGGGCGCGGGACCAAGGAGAAGGTGCGGCATAATTTTGGCATGCCCAGGCCTGAGGGCTACCGCAAGGCTCGTCGCCTGGTTAAGTTGGCTGAGCAATACCAGCTTCCAGTCTTAAGCTTTATTGATACACCTGGCGCCTACCCTGGCATGGATTCAGAGGAGCGAGGCATCAATGAGGCGATAGCAGAGAATATGGCAATGATGTCCCGCGTGCGAACGCCGCTAATTGCCACGGTAACGGGTGAGGCAAATTCCGGTGGCGCCATCGCCATTGGTGTAGCCGACCAACTCAACATGTTGCAGTATTCCACTTATACGGTCATTACCCCTGAAGGTTGTGCCACTATCCTCTGGAAGTCTGCTGATCACGCAGCGGCGGCTGCTGAGGCGATGGGGGTAACCTCTGAGCGCCTGGTAGAACTCGGTATAGTTGATCAGACTATCGCTGAGCCACTGGGTGGAGCGCACCGCGATGTGGCCGCCACTGCAGCCAACATTAAAGCCGCGTTGATCGAGCAGCTGGACAAATTGCAGGCCATGGATCTGGACGAACTGGTTGCGCGACGCTACCAGCGTCTCATGAGCTACGGCATCAGCAGCTAACCTTCATGAGGTGCCAGCCTGAAATTCCCGGCAGGCCGCAATGAGCTACTCAGCAGATAAATTGTTACCCGCTTTGCAGCAAGCACCTGCTGCCAAGCGCTATGTCGTGGCCCTGAGTGGTGGGCTTGATTCGGTCGTACTGCTGCACAGTCTGTGTGCCCTCCGTGCGCAAGGGCTGTTCACTTCTGCGCTCAGTGCCTTGCACATTAATCACAATCTTTCTCCCAGCGCGCAGCAGTGGCAAGCTTTCTGCCAGCAGACTTGTGCGGACTGGCAGGTTTCACTGCAAACCGAGGCTGTCGAGGTGAACGCCTCCGGGTCCCTGGAAACGGCGGCACGAAACAGTCGCTATCAGGCCTTTCGCGAGCTGCTGCAAGCTGATGAGCTGTTGCTCATGGCGCATCATCTGGATGACCAAATAGAGACCGTGCTGTTTCGATTGATCAGGGGAGCAGGCGCACAAGGGCTCTCTGGAATCCCAGCGCAGCGCCAGCTTGGGTCCGGACGTTTGCTGCGCCCACTGCTGCAATACGGGCGCGCCGAATTGGCTGCATACGCCGCCATGCATCAGCTTGCCTGGCAAGAAGATGAGTCCAACTCTGACCAGCAGCATGATCGCAACTTTCTCCGGCATCAGGTTCTACCTCAAATCGAACAACGCTGGCCTGATTACCGTCAGAGTTGGCGCAAGAGTCTGGCCTTACTGTCAGAAAATGACGATCTGCAAAAGCAGTTAGGCGCCATTGACCTGCGGGACGCCACCACAGAAATGGGTGGGATCAGCGTGGCAGTGATGCAGGGTCTCGGTAGTGCAAGGCAGAGAAATCTGCTGCGCTGTTGGCTACAGCAACTCGGGGTCAGTGATCCAGGCTGGAACACGCTGCATCAATTTGTCAGCGAGTTCATTCCGGGTGTCAGTCGTGGGTCAAAGTTTGCGCTGGAGAGCTGTGATGTCTACCAGCATCAAGCTCAGCTGTTTGCCGTGCGGCCGCTGCCTGAACCTGGTCTGGAAGCGCAGACGCTGAGACTTGATGATGGTGCCATAGACTTTTGCCTGAACGGCAACGGCAGACTTAGAATTGAAGCGAGCCAAGGTGAGGGGATCTGCCCATTGCCACATGCGCTGCAAGTGAAGTATCGCGAAGGTGGTGAATCGCTGAAGCTGAAAGGCCGCCCGCAAAAAAAGCTTAAACAGTTGCTGCAGGAATCGGGCATGCCGCCATGGCAGCGTCAGCGCGTGCCGCTGCTTTTTGCTGACGCCGAACTGGTGTGTGTGCCTGGTGTGGGTATTGCAGAGTCTTACCTGGCTCAGTCAGGGCAGAATGCTAGGCAGGTAGTCTGGGCAGCGCCAACACAGCTTCTCACGCCAAAACCCTGACGTACTAAAATTAAGTGACCAGAATAGTCATTGAATCGCTGTTAGCGCGCAATCTTCATTGAGCTTGGGGAGGCGTTCTGGTAGGCTGTAGATCCATCTGCGGTAGCCACTTCAGCGGCTCGGGTTAACAAGATGGGGTCCTCATGACGCGTTATATCTTCATCACCGGTGGTGTGGTTTCTTCACTGGGCAAAGGCATCACTTCTGCGTCTCTCTCTGCGATTCTCGAAGCCCGTGGCCTCAAGGTTACTCTCCTTAAACTCGACCCATACATCAATGTCGATCCAGGCACCATGAGCCCGTTTCAGCACGGTGAGGTGTTTGTCACCAATGATGGCGCTGAGACTGATCTGGATCTTGGGCACTATGAGCGCTTTAGTCGCGCGGTGATGTCGCAGAAGAACAACTTCACCACTGGCCGGGTTTATGAATCGGTGCTCAAGCGCGAGCGGCGCGGGGACTACCTGGGTGCCACGATTCAGGTCATCCCCCATATCACCGATGAGATCAAGCGACGAGTTGTGGCAGGGGCGGGTGACGCCGACGTGGCGCTGGTTGAAATTGGGGGTACGGTCGGGGACATTGAATCGCAGCCGTTCCTAGAGGCCGTGCGCCAGCTGCGGGTCGAGCTTGGTTCCGACCGCGCGCTGTTTCTCCACCTGACCCTGGTGCCTTACATTAGCACCGCGGGTGAGACCAAGACGAAACCGACTCAGCACTCGGTGAAGGAATTGCGCTCAATTGGTATTCAGCCTGACGTGCTGGTCTGTCGCTCAGAGCAGGAAATCGATGAGTCGTCTCGCCGCAAGATTGCCCTGTTCACCAATGTCGACATACCCGCCGTAATCAGCTTGCCAGACACCGATTCGATTTATCGTATCCCCTCGATTTTGGGTGCGGCAGGGCTGGATGAAATTATCGTCAATAAACTGCATCTGGATTGCCCTAAAGCGGATTACTCGGAATGGGATCGGGTAGTGGACTCACAGCTCAACCCGGAGCGGGAAGTGAAGCTGGCGATGGTCGGTAAATACATGGAGTTGCTTGATGCCTACAAATCCCTGAATGAAGCCATCATCCATGCCGGCATTCAAACCCGGACCAAAGTGAATATCAGCTACATCGACTCATCTGACCTGATGGAGCAAGGCGTCGAGCTGCTGCACGGCCATGACGCCATATTGATCCCGGGTGGTTTTGGCGAGCGCGGATTCGAGGGCAAAATCCATGCGACTAAATTTGCGCGCGAGAACAATATTCCGTTTCTCGGCATCTGCCTTGGATTGCAGGCGGCCGTGGTTGATTATGCAAGACACGTGGCTAATTTGAAGGATGCCAACAGCACCGAATTTGAAAAAGACTGTGAGAATCCGGTGATTGCCCTTATCAGCGAATGGACAACGGCGGCAGGCACGACCGAGGTTCGTGATGAGAATTCTGATCTGGGCGGCACTATGCGTCTCGGAGGCCAGAAATGTGTGCTTGATCCAGACTCCGCCACCTTCCAGTGCTATCAGCAGGAAGAAATCATCGAGCGACATCGACATCGCTACGAATTTAACAACGATTACCTTGATACCCTCAGCGCCGCCGGTTTGAAGTTGGTGGGCAAATCCGCTGACGGGATGCTGGTAGAGGTTATCGAGATTCCCGATCACCCCTGGTTTATAGGCTGTCAATTCCACCCAGAGTTCACGTCAACGCCACGGGAAGGACATCCGTTGTTTACCGGTTTTATCAAGGCTGCAATCTCCCGCCATAAGCAGCAAACCGATGCAAGTACCGCAGCGGGTTCAGTAGATGACCTGGCAACGGCTACTGCTAACGCAGCCCGCGCTTGATTGCGATGTCGGCAACGATTAACTTCAGCGCATGAGCAACAAGTCCATCTCAATTGCTGGGATCACCCTGGCTAACGATCAACCCTTCGTCCTGTTTGGCGGCTTAAACGTGCTGGAGTCCCGCGAATTGACCCTGGAAGTGGCGGATCACTTCAAATCGGTGGCTGCGGCGCTCGATATCCCGCTGGTTTTCAAAGCCTCATTTGATAAGGCAAATCGCTCGTCTCTGGATTCATTCAGAGGGCCTGGCCTGGAGCAGGGGCTGGAGTGGCTGGCAGAGGTCAAATCGAGTCTGGCACTGCCTATCATTACCGATGTCCACGAGCCGCAGCAGGCGGCGCCAGCCGCCGCTGTAGCTGACGTTATCCAACTGCCAGCCTTTCTGTCGCGACAGACTGACCTGGTGAGCGCCATGGCGGCCACGGATGCGGCGATAAATATCAAGAAGGCCCAGTTTCTGGCGCCCGATGAAATGAAGCATATTCTGCATAAGTTTGAACAAGCCGGTAATTCTCGCCTCATGCTGTGCGAACGCGGCAGCAGCTTTGGCTACAACAACCTTGTGGTGGATATGCTTGGTTTGCCAATACTCAAGCGGTTTGGCTATCCCGTACTGTTTGATGTCACTCATGCCTTGCAGCAGCCGGGGGCTTTGGGACATGGTGCAGGGGGGCGGCGTGAGCAGGTTACTGGCCTGGCCAAGGCGGGCATGTCCCAGGGGCTTGCTGGCCTATTTCTGGAGGCACATCCGGACCCCGATAAGGCAAGATGCGATGGTCCTTGCGCGCTGCGTCTGGAAACGCTGGAACCTTTTCTCAGCCAGTTAAAAGCGCTGGATGAATTGGTAAAATCCCAGCCAGAACTGCACACTTCATGAAGTTTGTTCTTTAGCTAAGTAAATTAAGGTATTGAAATGTCTGAGATTATTGGTGTAAAAGCCAGAGAGATACTGGACTCGCGCGGCAACCCAACGGTGGAGGCTGATGTGATACTGGCGAGTGGGGCAGAAGGCAGTGCCTGTGCCCCCTCCGGTGCGTCCACCGGATCCCGGGAAGCCCTTGAGCTCAGGGATAAAGATCCCCAGCGCTACGGCGGCAAAGGGGTGCAGCAGGCGGTCGCCAATATCAATACCACGATCCAGGCGGCGCTGAAAGGGCGCGAAGCCAGTGATCAGACCGGTCTCGATACCCATATGCTGGAATTGGACGGCACCGAGAACAAGTCCAAGCTGGGGGCCAATGCCATATTGGCGGTATCCCTGGCGGCCGCGAAGGCAGCGGCCAATGAGGCGGGAGTGCCACTGTACGCGCATCTGGGGCAGCTCAACGGCTCCTCTTCATTCTCATTGCCAGTTCCCATGATGAACATCGTGAATGGCGGCGAACACGCTGACAATAATGTCGATATTCAGGAATTTATGATTCAGCCCACCGGGGCGCCCACATTCAAGGAAGCACTTCGCTATGGTGCCGAAATATTCCACGCCCTGAGGTCTGTACTGGGCAAGCAGGGTTTGAGCACCGCAGTGGGAGATGAGGGGGGCTTTGCCTCTGATCTGCCCTCCAACGCAGCTGCCCTGGACGCAATCATGCAGGCGGTGGAAATAGCCGGGTTTACTGTCGGAAAGGACATTCAGCTGGCTCTGGACTGTGCCGCATCCGAATTCTATGTCGATGGTCAGTACGTCTTGAAGGGAGAGGGCAAGCGTTATAGTTCCGAGGAGTTTGTTGATTATTTACAACAACTTGCTGCGAATTACCCGATTCTTTCCATTGAGGACGGCATGGATGAGTCGGATTGGGAGGGCTGGGCTAAATTATCTGAGCGGATAGGCGATACAGTTCAGTTAGTGGGAGATGATTTGTTTGTCACCAATACCAAGATATTGCAGCGCGGCATTGATGAAAACATCGCAAATTCGATCCTGATCAAGTTCAATCAGATCGGCTCACTCACAGAAACGCTGCAGGCCATCAATATGGCGAAGGCGGCGGGCTACACGGCGGTTATCTCCCATCGTTCGGGGGAAACCGCAGACACCACTATTGCCGACCTGGCGGTTGCCACCGGCGCAGGGCAGATTAAGACTGGATCGCTTTGTCGATCCGATCGGGTCGCCAAGTACAATCGCTTGCTCCGCATTGAAGAAATGCTCGGGGCCGCAGCCGTATACAATGGCATGGGAGAATTTGCCCGCTTTAAGGCTTAACAGATAACACGATGAAGATTTTACTGACCAGTCTCGCGATCATTCTTCTGAGCTTGCAGTTCCAGCTGTGGCTTGGTGAGGGCAGCGTGCGGTCATTGAGTCTGTTGGAATCAGAACTTGCTGAACAGCAGGCAGCCAATGCCGACCTGCAGGCCCGAAACCGACTTCTGGAGATAGAAGTAGTCGATTTGAAGAATGGCCTCGAAGCGGTAGAAGAGCGCGCACGCTCGGAACTCGGGATGATAGGAGACGATGAAGTCTTCTACCTCATTATCGAGTAACGGGCGCTGCCAGAGCCGCAGCATTTGCGGGCTAATCATTCAAACTAAAAGTTCACTCTATGTCGATTTGGGCTATTGTGCCAGCCGCTGGCGTCGGTCACCGCATGGGATCGGCTATCCCCAAACAGTATTTACCCCTGTGCGGTAAACCTGTTCTCGCACACACGCTGGAGCGCATCGCGCAGATTGAAAATCTGTCTGGCTTGCTTTTGGTGCTGCACTCGGACGATCAGCAATTTGCAGAATTTTTTTATGCAGAGGCAGGCGCAGTCGAGACGCTTGAGATAGTGCGTGGCGGCGATGAACGCTGCCATTCAGTCCTGAATGCTGTGTTGTCCCTTAAGACTCGTGCCCAGCTTGACGATTGGGTGCTGGTGCATGATGCCGCCAGGCCCTGTGTCAGGGCGACAGATATTGATGCCCTGGTTCAGGCTCTGGGGTCTCATCCTGTTGGCGGTCTGCTCGCGAGACCGGTCTCCGATACGCTCAAGCAAGTGAACAGTAACCACGAAGTGCTGCAGACCGTTGATAGAAGTACGCATTGGCAGGCGCTGACGCCCCAGATGTTTCGCTTCGATATCCTGCTGCGTGCACTGTCAGCGGCAGTTGCGAGTGGCGATAAGATTACAGACGATGCAGCTGCGGTGGAGGCGCTGGGACTAAAACCCCTCGTCGTGCCAGGTAGCACAGATAATATTAAAATTACCCATGAATCGGATCTCGGTCTTGCCGAGCGCATCATTGAGCAGCAGGCATCCACTGCGGGAGTCAGTCCATGAACCTCGCCATGATAAGAATTGGTCACGGCTATGATGTGCATCGCTTCAGCGATGTGTTCCTCGAAGACAAACCCCTGAAACTGTGCGGCCTGGTACTTCCAGAGCAGCGGAGTCTTCTGGCTCATTCCGATGGCGATGTGGTGTTACACGCGGTCTGCGATGCCGTGCTGGGTGGTATCGGTGGTGGCGATATTGGCGAGCATTTTCCGGATACGGATGCGACATTCGCCGGTGAGGACAGTGGCAAGCTGCTGCGGCAGGTTTTGGTTCTGGCAGAGCAAAAAGGGCTGAAGCCAATAAACGTTGATGTCACGGTGATTGCCCAGGTGCCGAAACTGGCACCCCACAGAACGGCAATGACTGCCAGGCTGGCTGAACTGCTGGCGCTTGATCCCGGCAGCGTAAACATCAAGGCCACCACTACCGAAGGGCTGGGCTACATTGGCAGAGAAGAGGGCATAGCCTGTCATTGCGTGATGTTGCTCGGCGCTGAGTCCTGAGTTGAGCGAGTTGGACCAAATAAAATCTGAAGAATCGTTTCTGCAGCTCGATTTCCTGGCCTATGCCACCGGCAAGCCAGAGCTATTGGCGCGCATTAAGCAGCATTGGGATGATTTTCGCGTCGATGAAGAGCTCGGCTTTGCGCCCACCGGGGCAGGGGAGCACCTGCTGCTAAGGATTGAAAAAGCCGGTCAGTCCACCACCGAGGTTGCGCGCCAGATTTCCAGTACCCTGGGTATCAGCGATTCCGATATTGGCTATTCCGGCATGAAGGATCGCCAGGCGAGAACTAGGCAGTGGTTTAGCATCCGCCTCGATCAGGCGGCTGAGGCTGAGCTGGGGCGGCTGCAATCCGATCAGCTGCAAATTCTCGAACAATCGCGGAATCAGCGCAAACTTCAGATTGGTGCCCACAAAGCCAACCATTTTCAATTAATTCTGCGCGAAGTGATGGGCGTGAATGCGAGCGGGGCAGAATCCCCAGCAACTAACGCTGAGGCGAGTCTTGATCGAAAACTACAGACTCTGGCGCAGCAGGGTGTGCCTAACTACTTCGGCAGCCAGCGTTTTGGTCGCGACCTTAGTAACCTGTATCAGGTTCGGGAGTTGTTGCGGGCTGAAGCGAGCCAGGCTATCGCGACCCGCAACAGATATCGTCACAAGCGCAAACGCTCCATGCTTTACTCGGCGGCTCGCGCCTACCTGTTCAATCAGTTGCTATCGGCCCGAATCACCCGCGGTAACTGGGCCAGCTATGTAGACGGAGATGTGCTCAACCTGAACCACACGAAACGCTGTTTCCTGGTGGAGCCCGGTGCCTGGGGGCCAGAACTGCAGCAGCGCCTGGATACGTTGGATATTCATATCACTGGACTGCTGCCCGGGCGCACCGATAGCAAAGACAGGTATGTAACTCGCGGCCAGTCTGCCGATAATGAGAAGGCGGTGTGTAAAGAATTTGCAGAGCTGGTCACAGGGCTTGAGCAGCAGGGTCTCTCGGCGGCACGGCGCCCATTGCGGTTTCAGGTTCAGCAATTGCAGTGGCAGTGGCTGGACTCAACAACCGTGAGCCTAGCGTTTACCCTGCCTACGGGGGCCTATGCCACCAGTCTGCTGCGAGAAGTCTGCGTGCTGCGTGAAAACGAGCACAGTCATTAACCTGGATAAACCTGGAAGGCGAGCATTGAACGGAAAACAGAACCTCAGCGGTATCGGCATGACTTCTCAGCGGACGCGGGAACGCCTGTTGGGCCGATTGATGGATCAGGGAATCCAAAGCATGGAAGTGCTTGATGTTATGCGTTCAACCCCCAGGCATATTTTTCTGGATGAGGCTCTGTCGCACCGTGCTTACGAGGATGTGGCCCTGCCGATAGGGCACAATCAAACCATTTCACAGCCCTATGTAGTGGCAAAAATGACCGAGGCAATCGTGAAATCTGGTCCGATAGGCAGGGTACTGGAAATTGGAACCGGCTGCGGTTACCAGACGGCTGTGATTGCGCAGCTGGCCAAGAAGGTTTTTACCGTGGAGCGGATCAAGCCGCTGCTGGATCGCGCCAAGAAAAACCTCAAGCTGCTGGGCTTGCGCAATATCGAATTCAAACATGATGATGGCAGCCTGGGATGGGCCGAACGTGGGCCTTTCGATGCCATCATTACTACCGCCGCGCCGCGTCAGATTCCCGGTGAATTGCTGGAGCAATTGGCAGATGGTGGGCGCCTCATCATCCCGGTGGGTGGCGATGAGCATCAGGAACTGAAGCTGGTGCGACGGGTTGGGTCAGAGTATGAAGAGCATATTCTTGACCAGGTACGGTTCGTGCCCTTGCTGATTGGACAGGTACAGAGCTAGCTGTAAGTGTCGTTGCAATAGTTCTCTAGCCTTCTTCTGCTGAGTAATCTCATGGTTTCCCAAACCAAGCCCACAGACCTATCGACCTGGCGAGGCAAAGCAGCGCTATACAGCAAAGGTATTGCCATGGGTCTTGGAGACTCGGTGCCCGGTATCTCTGGCGGTACCATCGCCGTGATTAGCAATATCTATGATGAACTGGTGTTCAGTATCCGCGCTTTCGACGCCAGACTGCTGCTATTGATCTCGCAGGGTCAGCTGGCAGCTGGCTGGAAACACATAAACGGCAATTTTTTGCTGGTGCTTGCGCTGGGCATTCTCACTGGCCTGCTGGTTTCTGCCAATACCGTGTTATATCTCCTGGAGAACCAGTTTGAAGCCCTGATGGCCTTTTTCCTTGGTCTGGTGCTGGCTTCGGTCGCTATATTGGCCCGCGAAGCTCACATACTGCATCTGCACAACGGTGCCGCACTGCTGGCGGGAGTTGGAACCACCTTGCTGGTGGCGCAACTCGATCCCGTAGTCGGGACGGAGCTAAGCTACGGCTACCTGTTTCTTTGCGGCTTGATCGCGATCAGTGCAATGATCTTACCGGGTCTATCTGGCGCCTTCATTTTGATCTTACTGGGCGCCTACGAAGCCATGCTGACTGCGCTCACCCAGTTCCAGTGGTTAACGATCATCGTTTTCATGGCTGGCTGCGGCATTGGTATCATCGCCTTTTCGAGACTGCTGGCGAGCTTGCTGCTGCGCTTCAGGAACATCTGCTATGGCTATATCTGTGGCATGTTATTGGGTTCGCTCCCGGTGCTTTGGCCCTGGCAGCAGTCGGTGAGCTTTTATGAAGACAGCGACGGCCATCAACAGGCGTTACAATCTGTGAACGTTTGGCCGCTAAACTATACAGAGCTAACCGGTCAGAGCCCCCAGTTATTCTGGGTCGCGCTCTTCTTTGTGTTGGGCGGGGCAGCGGTATTGCTGCTGCGCTGGCTGTTCTCTGGACGCCATTGACAGGACACACCATGCACGCGAATCCGCAACACAGTGCCCGATTTTCCCCACAGGGGCGGACACGCAATCACTGCCTGCTGGCGCTGGTCGGCATTGTCGCGGTGGCCTGTGGCTCCCACCAGGCGCCAGTGAGCGAGCAGGGGCGGCGATTAGAGCGATCGGCTCCCATCGTCCTCAGCAGCACCGGCCGATCAGACAGTAGCCGCATACAGACTTCGCAACCTGACCAGGTGCTTTCTATTGAGTCGCGTCCACAAATCGTCTCAAGCCGCAGTGCATCTGCGTCGACAGTAACTTCTGCTCCCTCTCCTGCAGCGACGGTGACGAGAGCGGCCCTGCAACAAACCCAGTCTCTGGTACGGCGTCCAGTGGGCTCTGCTTCCAGCCCGGTGACATCTGTCGCACGGTCCTCGATCGCTTCGGCAGCAAGCCGGGTGAGCAGCGCAGCGGCAAGCGCAGTGACCGCGCCCCTGGCCCATATGGTGACGGCAGGGGATACTTTGTTTTCAATTGCGTTTCAATATGACCTGGATTTTCGTGCGCTGGCCGCAGCCAACGGCTTGACGCCACCCTACACGATTTTCGTTGGCCAGGAGTTGGAGTTGGGTGCTGCGCTCGCTGAAACGGCAATCGACGCTGTGGGCAACGGCATCCGATCAGGAATTCGCTCACAGGCGGGAAGCAGCGAGTCTGGTTCAGTCAACAGGCAACCCATACCTGCACCTGTGCCCACCGAACCCGACTGGACCTGGCCCCATAGCGGTCGCGTCTTGAGTTCGTTCCAGTCGGATATAACCAAGGGTATTGATATAGCGGGTAATGTGGGTGACCCGGTACTTGCTGCAGCGGCAGGAGATGTTGTGTATTCCGGTCGCGGCGTGCAGGGTACTGGCAACCTGATCATCATCAGACATACCGATCAATTTTTGAGTGCCTATGCCCATAACAGCGCCATGCTGGTACCCGAAGGCATGCATGTGTTCGCCGGTGAGAAAATTGCTGAGGTAGGGGTTAATCCTGCCGGCACGGCAATGCTGCATTTTGAGATTCGACAAGAAGGTGAGCCCATCGATCCGACTCTGTTCCTTCCGGTCCGCTAGGGCCTAAAACGCTTTCTTTAGCCACTTATAAGGTGCGCTCTGATTTCGACGCCTTTGCAATGGTAAATTGTTTATAACAAACAGCCGCCTCCCGTCCTAAAAAATAGCGTTGGCAGGATCATTGGCTACGACTAAAAGTCAGAAGCATCGCGGAGTAGATTGCATTTAGCTTGTCAGCCGTCGTTGGGGCAGCAACTGGTAGCTTGTCATAACTGGATCCCGATCAAAAAAGGGCCATAGTAGGTAACTACTATGGCCCTTTTATGTCTCGATAACAGTAGCGCTCTTGCGCCAAGCTCGAATCTGGGTGTGTTGATTGCACGCTGGCCAAGGCCAGGCAGCCGCGCCGGGACTAGCGTTCCAGATACTGCAGCTTGTTGGGCTTGTCCGTCCATTCTTCCGCGTCGGGGAGTGGGTCTTTTTTCTCTGTGAGGTTAGGCCAGGTCTCGGCGAGATCCGCGTTCAGCTGCAGGAATTCCTGCTGGTCCTCAGGCAGTTCATCTTCCGCATAAATTGCGTCCACCGGGCACTCTGGCTCACACAGCGCACAGTCAATGCATTCGTCAGGGTGTATGACGAGGAAGTTTGGGCCTTCATAGAAACAATCTACCGGGCATACCTCAACGCAATCCGTGTGCTTGCAACGAATACAGTTATCTCCAACTACAAAAGTCATGTCTCAATCTACCCCTGATTTTGCGGTGTCCAACATTTGACGGTGTTTAACACAGGTGTTTGATTATTTTGGGCGCAATTCTACCAGCTTTTAGTACAGTTTTCTCAAGGCTCAGTTTTCTTCTTGAGCTCATAGAGGATGGCTAGTGCCTCCCTGGCACTGACCTCATCCGGATTGAGTTTTTCCAGATATTCCAGCGCTGGATGGGACGATGGGTCAAATAGCTCAGCCTGAAATGGGTCATTAATCTGAACTGCTGCACCAGGGCTTGCTGGTTTGGGTCTGGCGAATTCTGCAGGTGTGACGTTTGAAGCTTCTCGCTCCAGTTCAGCCAACTTTTCGCGGGCAGAATCGATGACGCTGGCTGGAATACCCGCTAATTGGGCCACCTGTAGGCCGTAACTTTGATTGGCTGGTCCGGATTTTACGCTGTGCAGGAACACGATGCCGCTGTCGTGCTCAGCAGCATCCAGATGCACGTTGGTAATATTCTTATAGGTTTCTGGCAGCGCGGTGAGCTCAAAATAATGGGTCGCAAACAGAGTAAAAGCCTGCAGCTGCTCGGCAATATAAACAGCTGCTGACCAGGCTAAGGAAAGACCATCAAAAGTACTGGTGCCGCGGCCTATTTCGTCCATCAGCACCAGGCTGTCGGCGCTGGCGTTGTGCAGGATATTGGCAGTCTCAGTCATTTCCACCATGAAGGTGGAGCGGCCACCGGCGAGATCATCGGAAGAGCCGATGCGCGTGAAGATTCTGTCTATCGGGCCGATGGTGGCGGCAGAGGCAGGCACGCAGCTGCCACACAGTGCCAGCAGTACGATCAATGCGGTCTGGCGCATGTAGGTAGACTTGCCCCCCATGTTGGGGCCGGTGATGATCAGGATCTTCTGTTTTGCGTCCAGTTCGGTGTCATTGGCAATAAAGGTTTCTTCAGAAACGATTTCCACCACCGGATGACGTCCTTCGGTGATGGCAATGCCACGGCTGTCACTAAGGGTAGGGCGGCAGTAATTCAAGGCGGTGGCGCGATCGGCAAAGCTTTGCAAAACATCCAGACTGGCTATGGCTTCGGCACTGGCTAACAGGGCATTCAATGCTAGAGCGAGCGTTTCCATCAACTCATCATAAAGTGCTTTCTCCCGGGCCAGCGCTTTGCTGTTAGCGCTCAGCACTTTGTCCTCGAATTCCTTGAGCTCCGGCGTGATGAAGCGCTCCGCGTTTTTAAGGGTTTGGCGCCGCACATACTCGGCCGGGAATTCAGCGCTGGCCTGCCCCTTGCTCACTTCAATATAGTAGCCATGCACCCTGTTGTATCCGACCTTGAGGGTGCTGACGCCGGTACGCTCTCGCTCGCGCAGTTCCAGATCCACCAGGAACTGACCTGCATTACTGCTAAGATCCCTGAGTTCATCCAGTTCCGCGTCGAAGCCTTTCGCGATAACGCCACCCTCTCGAATGACGACCGGCGGGTTTTCCTCTAGCGCACGCTGGAGCAAGCCATGTTGGTCGGGAAATTCTGCGATCTGCTTCGCCAAGGCATGTAATTCAGGGCAGGCCACTGCTGCCATCTGGGACTGCAGCGCAGGCAGCATGGCCAGACTGTCCCGCAACCTGGCTAAATCGCGAGGACGTGCGGTGCGCAGGCCCAGGCGCGCAAGAATACGTTCCATGTCGCCTATACCTTGCAGCGTTTCAGCGCAGGTCTCGAAACGATAGTCAGACTGCAGGGCGGCAACCATGTTCTGGCGTCTGTTTAATTCCGCGTGGTTGCGCAGGGGGCGGTTTAACCAGCGGCTCAGGAGGCGACTGCCCATTGCTGTGGCGCAGGTATCCAGGGTTGCCAGCAGAGTATTGCTGCGACCGCCGGTCAGGTTGCTGTCAATTTCCAGATTGCGGCGGCTGGCGGCATCGAGGATGACGCAGTCACTCTGTTGCTCGACCTGAATGCCCTGGATATGGGGAAGGTCGGAGCGCTGCGTCTCTTTGGCGTATTGAATAAGGCAGCCGGCTGCCTGCAGGGCGAGGTGAAGTTCGGCGCAGTCGAAGGGGGTCAGATCCTTGGTTTTGAAGTGTGCGACTAGCAAGCGCTCGGCGTTTTCCTGTTCAAACTCCCAAACGGGACGCTTGCGCAGGGCAGGATGTTTGATTATCTGCGCTGCCATTGAAGCGCCATCGGGCAATAGTATTTCGGCAGGCTTGATACGCTCGATTTCTGTCAGCAGGGCATTGCTGCCGCTGACTTCCGCCAGCACAAAGCGGCCGCTACTCAAGTTGGTGTAGGCGATGCCGTACTGCCCCTCCAATGCGTCCAGACTTGCTGCGCTGATGGCCATCAGGCAATTGTCTTTATGCTCATCCAGCAGCGCTTCGTCGCTGATGGTGCCCGGCGTAATGATACGCACGACTTCGCGCGCCACCGGCCCTTTGCTGGTCGCTGGATCACCCACTTGCTCACAGATTGCTACCGAGACGCCCGCGTCTACCAGCTTTACCAGGTAGCGGTCTGCGGCGTGAAACGGGATGCCGCACATGGGAATGGGAGAGCCGGCAGACTTGCCGCGGGCAGTCAGGGTGATATCGAGAATGTCGGCGGCGGATTTGGCGTCGTCGTAAAACAACTCATAGAAATCGCCCATGCGGTAAAACAGCAGCTCATCAGGATGCTGTGCCTTGATGCCAAGATACTGCTGCATCATGGGGGTATGTTGGGATGACTCTGCCAAGGTTTGCTTCAGGATTTAAACGGTTGTTGGTGTGATTTGCGGGATCATTGAGGATTGCCATTCTACACAGGTAGAGCCCGATTGATGAGCGGCTGTTTTTAATTTTCATCGTTCAGGTAACCGGATACCATTAGGCCATGAGTGACCTGCGAAATGAGCGAATTGATGAACTGGTTCAGCGTCTGGCTGATCAACTCTTAAGCAACCAGATAATGCTTGCCACGGCCGAATCCTGCACCGGTGGCGGCATTGCCCAGGCGCTGACAGCGCTTGCCGGAAGCTCGCGCTGGTTCGACAGTGGCTTCGTCACTTATTCCAATGCTGCCAAGCAAAAGATGCTCGGTGTCCCCTCATATTTGTTCGAGCCCGGCGCTGCAGGCGCTGTCAGTGAAGAAACAGTCAGGGCTATGACTGCCGGTGCCATCGCCAATAGCGCGGCTGAGATCGCAGTTGCCGTGAGTGGTGTTTCCGGTCCTGATGGTGGCAGCAAAGACAAGCCGGTAGGAACGGTCTGGATTGCCTGGCAGCTTAGAGAGCAGGGCCGCGCCCAGCGCTTTCAGTTTTCGGGAGATCGGGAGGCCGTGCGAACAGCCACGGTGGAGGCAGGCCTATCCGGGCTGTTGAAGTTGCTCGAAAAAAGCGGCTAAAGGATTTCCACTTTTTGCCAATATACTGGTTGTATATACAGTAAAAAACTGATTTAATTTGTACTGGTTGTATATACAGTGTTACACAAATTCACAGAGTGGGTTGGTTTGCACTGTAGGTCTTCGGCAGCTGGGATTACCCAGTGAGTTCGCCAGCACTGCTGGCTAAGAATTGGCAAGACTACGACGAAAACCGGCAAAAATTTAGCAGGTAGTTGGGGACAGACTACCATTTGGAGCTCGGGCAACTGGGCAGATACAAAGCTTCGCTGGCTGACTGAATTCGGGGCACTCTTAGAACAAAGCTGGAAGAGGGCTAGATCAACCCGGAACTCAGTTAACACAGGCCTCGAAGTTGGGGACAACTGGATTACTCACGGAACCAGGCATCAGTTGTAAGTTAAATACAAGGAAACAACTATGATTGAAGATAACGGCAACAAAGAAAAAGCACTTACCGCTGCGCTGGCGCAAATCGAAAGGCAATTCGGCAAGGGTTCCATGATGCGACTCGGCGATACCGAGCGCGAAGCGATTCCGGCGATATCAACCGGTTCCCTCGGGCTGGATATCGCCCTCGGCATAGGCGGCTTACCTAGGGGCCGTATTGTTGAGATCTATGGTCCTGAATCATCCGGTAAAACTACGCTGACCCTGCAAGTTATAGCGGAAGCACAGAAAGCCGGTGGCACCTGTGCCTTTATCGATGCTGAGCACGCCCTGGATCCAATTTATGCCGGTAACCTGGGCGTCGATGTTGATGACCTGCTGGTCAGCCAACCGGATACCGGTGAGCAGGCCTTGGAAATCTGTGACATGGTAGTCCGTTCCGGTGCTGTTGATGTGGTGGTGGTTGACTCCGTTGCGGCCCTGACACCCAAGGCTGAGATCGAGGGTGACATGGGTGACAGCCACATGGGATTACAGGCACGACTGATGTCCCAGGCCTTGCGTAAGATGACTGCGAACATCAAGAACTCCAATACCCTGGTGATTTTCATCAACCAGATTCGTATGAAGATTGGGGTGATGTTCGGATCACCAGAAACCACTACCGGCGGCAACGCCCTGAAGTTTTATTCCTCGGTCCGTCTCGACATCCGCCGCATAGGATCGATCAAGGAAGGGGATGAGGTCGTGGGTAACGAGACCCGGGTTAAGGTCGTCAAGAATAAAGTGGCACCACCGTTTCGGCAGACTGAATTCCAGATTATGTATGGTAAGGGCATTCACCACTTGGGCGAGGTTATTGATCTCGGCGTAAAACTTAACCTGATCGACAAGTCAGGTGCCTGGTATGCCTACAAGGGTGAAAAAATCGGTCAAGGCAAGAAGAACGTTGCTGCTTATCTGGAAGAGAACCCGGAAATCGCAGTTGAGATCGAAACCGCTATTCGCGCAGAATTGCTGGAAGACGACGCTAATGCCGAGGCTGAAGCGATTGAAGCCAGTGAGGACGTAGTGGTCCTGGCAGACGCGAAGAGCAAGTCAGCCTCCTGACTTGTACTTGGATCTTGCATGACTCTGTCGCGGAATAGCGACAAGCTGCAGCTAGGTCGTTAATTTTCAGCGGCAGAGAGTGCGGGATTCTGAGGATTGTGTGACATCCGTTTTGTGACAGCTGAAATGCAGCGCTGCTGATCTGGAATGATCAAGGGTAATTATGAGCGCTGAAGGCAAACCAAGACGAATCAAGTTAAATAGACAAAAAGTCAGTTAGTCAAAAAGTCAGTCAGTTAGTTAGATAGATAGATAGAAAGATAGACAAACAAATAGATAAATAATTAAACAGATAAACTGACAGACAGAAAAACCTGAAGTTAGCATAGATTGCTTATATCGACCGAGTACATTGGCTGATTACATTGAAAGATAAAGAAGAAACAGAAAATAAAAAGAGTAAAGAGGATAACAAAGATCACGCTACCAGTGATGTCCCCGTTCTCCGGCGGGCCGCCATGGATTTCTTGGCCCGCCGGGAACACTCCTTCCACGAACTTCAGCACAAACTTCACCAGAAATTCTCAGACACCCCCAGCGAACTCTTGGATGAAGTGTTGCGCTGTCTGCAAAAAGAAGGTCTGCAATCTGATGAGCGCTTCACAGAGTCCTGGGTGCGCTACCGCCAGGGCAGGGGTTTCGGATATCACCATATTCGAAGTGACCTATGTGCTCGCGGGCTTTCAAACACGATAATTGACCGATATCTTTTTGATGACGACGAGGCGTGGTTGAACAGCGCGATAGATTTGGTGGCAAAAAAACTACGATCCTTGAATACTGAAACAATTGAATTCGGTAGCAAGCCCCACCGGAAACTAATGAAGTTTCTGGAATCCAGAGGGTTTGGGCATCGTGAAATCCGCCAAACCTTGGAAGAAGTAGTTAAATGATGGCGCAAAACTGTGTGCTGGATAGAAATACCCGTTAATCCGGTCTAGCTAACTACCCGCTAGATTGCTTAGACTTTGCGAAAGCTCAATAAATTGAGAGTAGGTGCAGTACCTTGAAGTATGCCCTCCAAATTTGCTGTGTCTGCATTTGCCTGATTGGCAATGCCAGTATGGCCAATGAGTTCTACCAGCTCGGATTGAATGTAGGAAACGAAGACAACTTGCCGAGGGGGTTTGATCCCATACACCAGCTTGATGCGAGTTTTTTTCAGGCCAACCTCAGTGCGGGAAAATTCCTTCAGCTGGGATTAAACGATTCCCTTAGCGTCTCTGCAAAGCTTGAAGCAACCCGTTACGACCAATTAAAAGGCTTCGATAATCACGGTATTGGTATCTCAGCTGATTTTGGGCACAAGCTTGGATTCGGCGCCTATGCGCCGCGACTGGGTATCAATCTGTCCGCCAGCCGTCAGTACTTCCAGGGCGAAGCTAGAGACAGTGACCGCTGTGGGCTAGAGCTTTCTTACAGCCGCCGAATTAGCGCTGGTTTAATGTTAGCTGGAGGAGTGGACTTTAACTGGAGTCGAACCGGTGACTTGCCCGAAGATCCTCGGGTAACGGCGTTTGGTTATGATCCTGATATAAGACTTCCCTATGAACTTTTCGACTATGATGCAAAGAGCCTGTTCGTATCCGGTGAATACGCGTTTGAGAATGGCTTTCTTTTGGGTTTGGGCTATCGCCGCATTCTTGGCGCAACAGTCGCGAGCACTCCCGTGCCGACGCAGAAAGTTTATAAGTTTTCTGACGCGTTCTATTCAGACCCGGCATTCGAATCTCGAGACTGGTTTGCTTATCAGTTGGATGCCAACACCGATGAATGGTCCTTGAGTGGTTCCTGGGCCCTGGCATAGATTCATCCCTAAATCTCGGTGTCACCTGGAATGACTCTGCGGTACCGGCTAATCGCAGCTATACCAACACTATTATTACATTTGGCCTGCTGCACAATTTCTGATGATGACTCCAATGTTTCTTACTCAAATTCGCAGTTTTATGTTGCCGGGCTTAATCGGGTTTGTGCTTATTGTTGTTCCTGTTCTTTTTCAAAGCCAATCGGCGTTGGCCCAGGAGCTTCGAATAGAGCTCACCGATGCTGAGGGCAACGCGCTCGAAAAAGCGGTTATTGAGCTGATCTTGCCTCCAGATTTGAAGTCGTCATACCAGACCGTGCTTGCTGATGTGATTGACCAGCAGAACAAAGAGTTTGTGCCTGCTGTGACGGTAGTCCCCGTTGGAAGCGAAATCAATTTCCCTAACAGCGACGACATACTGCACCATGTTTACTCTTTTTCACCAGCCAAGACTTTTAACATCCCACTCTACGGCCAGGGAGAGAACGACAGTTTTGTCGAGACTTTTCCCGAGCCAGGCATTGTTGAGATTGGCTGTAATATCCATGATTGGATGCTCGCCTATATCTATGTGGCTGAGTCTTCCTTGTATGCCCTGAGCGGTGAAGATGGCGTCGCTGTGTTATCTGGTCTGCCAGCCGGTGAATTCTCACTGCGAGTGTGGCATCCCCGTGCAGCGGCCAGTCTTGAAGAGCTTACCCAAACCGTTTCCCTGTCCACTGATAACACGACTTCTCTCTCCTTGAGTCTGGAACTGCAGCGCGATCGCAGAGTGCGCAGAGCACCTGGCGCGAATAGCAGACGCTACCGGTAACAGCCCCCTTGGCCAGTATCGAAAAACAGTCACCATCGCCCGCTCCCCAAGCGCCGGCGGCGGGCTTCGCTTCTCTGTTTACATTCAAGAGTTTCCGTTCTCGGCTAGTGGTTTTTCTCCTCTGTCTTCTGTTACCGGTATTGGGAGGCATTTTTTACTACGTTAACCAGAACAACGAGGAATACACGGAAGAAACGATAAATACTTATCTGGAACTCGGTGCCAACGTTTTTGATTTTACCCGTCAGCAGCAGGCTTATACTCTCGAGGCAATAACGGCAAGCCTCACCTGGGACTTTGGCTTTCGCTCAGCCTTTGCTGCTAATGATCCTGCAACTCTTTTCGATGCAGCCCTGAATGTGCTTGAAAGGTCCCTGGGTATCGCCGACATGTTGATGGTCGCGGATCTCGACAATCAGGTCATAATCGATACTGAGTTACAGGGTGGTGAGATGCTTACCGGCACCTGGCTGGAATTGGTGCAGGAAGCGGATGCCAGTGAAGAGGGGATAGCCGAAAAAATCGTCACCATCGGCGAAGATCCCTTTCAGCTTATTGCTCTTCCGCTCTACTTACCAAGGCAGGTCGCCTGGATCATTGGCGGCTTTGCCCTCGACGATGGATTTGTTCAGCAGGTCAGCGACACCATCGTTTCGGATGTCAGTATTCTTCGCCTGCAGCCCGGGCAGCCCAGTGAGATTGTTGCTTCGACGCTGATACCAACGCGCCAACCTATCTTGCTAGAGCAGCTGCAAACCGAGGCAGATTATTTTGACAATTTGCAGCGTATTGATTTTGGCGATGAGGAATATACAACGCTGCTGCGAAGTTTGTATCAAGACCCGCTATCCGGTGGCGAAGTTTTAGCCGTTATTCAGCGCTCATACGATGAGAATAATGAAAACGTGCTGCAGTTTCGCAATCTACTGATTCAGTTTTATTCCCTTGTCATCGTGTTGAGTTTAATCGCGGTAATCTATTTGGCCCGCTCCATCACTAACCCGCTGAGTCATCTTGCCAACGCGGTGAAACGGATTGAGGCGGGGGACTATGCCAAGCAGGTGCCGGTCCGCTCCAGGGATGAGCTGGGCGAATTGGCCGATTCCGTTAATTCAATGGCAAGCGGATTGGCTGAGAAAGAAAAGGTCCGAGATCTGCTGGGTAAAGTAGTATCCCATCAGATCGCGGAAGAGCTGTTGAGTAATCCGGTTGAGTTGGGCGGTGAAGAACGTACGGCCACAATCTTGTTCTCCGATATTCGAGGTTTTACCAGCTACTGTGAAGATCTGCCGCCGCAGCAAGTACTGGGAGAGCTTAATAAGGTGCTGAGTTGCATCAGCGACATTGTTGAGGCGCACAATGGGGTCGTGGACAAGTTTCAGGGAGATGCGGTTATGGCCTTGTTCGGGGCGCCGGTTTCGAGCAGAGACGATGCCGCAAATGCAATGGCCGCTGGTCTGGAAATTATCGCGGCAGTGGGCAGCGCAGAGAACCCCCTCAGCGCCTGCGTCGGCATCAATACCGGCCTCGTGGTTGCGGGTAATCTCGGCTCGGCCAACAGGCTCAACTATTCTGTGATTGGGGACGCGGTGAATCTGGCGGCGTGTCTGGAGAGCCTAACCCGACTTTACAATGTCGCTAATATTGTAAGCGCAGCGAGCAAGGCGGCGGCCCCAGGTTTTGTGTACCGGGAGCTGGATGAAGTGCAGGTGGTGGGTAAGAACAGGTCGGTCAGTATCTATGAGTTGGTGGGAACCGCCGATACGGTTACTCCCGCAAAACAAGAGGAATTGGCTTTATTTGCCTCGGCCCTGGCTGCCTATCGTCAGCAGGATTGGCCACGAGCACGGGAACAATTTACCCAGCTTCTTGAGACATGCGACAATGCGGCATTGCACCGGGTATTTCTTCAGCGCATCAAACACTATGAAGACAATCTGCCTGGGCCAGATTGGCTGGGTGTGTATACCTTCGACAAGAAATAGCGTTCGCTCGCAGCGCCTCGTTAAAGAGTGCCTTGAATAGCTGAACTTCATGAGCCGGCAATAAATTGCGGGTCTTCAATTGAGGGGCTTCAATATTGGAGCTTCAATAGGAGGTCATCAATATTAGGTCTTCAATAATGGATCCTCAATAATGGGTCCTTCAACAGTCGAGCCTTCAATAGCAAAACCCGAAAAGTGGATCTCGAATAGAAACCGAAAATAACAGACAGAGCCCCGCCTTAAAATTTAACCAATACATTATCGTCAAAAACTACACGGAACAATTATGCAGTTAATCAAATCCTTCCGCGGGCTGCGCCCGACACGCGAGCTTGCTGAAAAGGTAGCATCCCATCCCTACGATGTACTAAATCGTGATGAAGCGTTTGCCCTTGCGAAAGACAATCCACACAGTTTTCTGCATATCAACAAGCCAGAGGTCGACATTGATCCTGCGGTAAGCGTGTATGACCCCAGCGTTTACGCCAAGGGTCGAGAAAACCTGGATCGATTCGTTGCTGAGGGAACGCTATGCAGGGATGAGCAGGACACACTGTATGTATATCGACAGGTCATGGGTGAGCATACCCAGACCGGCCTAGTGGCGATCGCATCAGTAGATGCCTACGAGGCTGACCTCATCAAGAAACATGAGTTCACCCGTCCTGACAAAGAGGATGACCGGGTAAATCATATGGATGCGCTGGATGCACAGGTTGGTCCGGTATTTGTCACTTACGCAGCGCAGGCCAAAGTTAATGAGTTAATAGAGCAGGTGACGCGCTCTGCGCCTGAATATGACTTCGCCGCCGAAGATGGTACCCATCATACATTCTGGACGATTGCCGACGAGGCTTTAACCGAGGACCTGGAAGCGGCGATTAATGGACTGGACTGCATCTATGTTGCCGATGGCCATCACCGCTCAGCAGCTGCTTCCCGTGTGCGAGCCCTGCGTAAGGATAGAAATCCAAACCATCATGGAGACGAATCCTATAACTATTTTCTGGTGGTATTGTTCCCTCACGACCAAATGCAAATCCTCGATTACAACCGCATCATTAAAGACCTGAGTAGCCAGTCCAGTGCAGAATTTCTTGGCGCGCTGTCAGAGAAATTTGAAGTAAGCACAGTCAGTGATGCGGCCGCCGCAAAACCGACAGGCGCGCAGCAGTTTGGGCTCTACCTGGACAAGCAGTGGTATCGACTGCAACTCAATGCAGTCGCGACGGCAGCCATAGACGCTGCCGACCCGGTTAACTCGCTGGATGTAAGCATCATGCAGAACACCATACTCGGACCGCTGCTGGATATTCAGGATCAACGCACAGATAAGCGAGTAGATTTTGTGGGTGGAATTCGGGGGCTGGCTGAGCTGGAAAAAAGAGTCGATTCCGGTGACTGGCAGGCGGCGATAGCGCTCTATCCAACTTCCATCGAAAGCCTCATGGCCATTGCGGACGCCGGTGAGGTGATGCCGCCAAAATCAACCTGGTTTGAACCCAAGTTAAAGAGTGGTCTGGTTGTTCACGTGCTGGATTGAAACTGCATCAGCGGGTGATGCTGGATGCTGGTACTCACCGCCCAACACAGTGCCCCTGAACCGCATGCGCATACACATATAGTTCATCAGGGACTCTTTCAGGCTCGATTTCGTGTCTGTTAAAAAATTCATGTTCATGATGCTCATGGTGGAAGCAGTATTGCTTTGCTAATTAAACGCCACCCGCCTGCATTTGGTTGACAGCCCTAGCTGCGAATATTGAAACCGTTTGTGTCTTCTGGTGCAGGCTGGTGGTCGATTCGTTGACTGACCGCAGGATTATCAGCCGGAATAAAAAAGCGCGGCCTCCTTCCTGGAACCCGCGCCGAGTCATCGATCTTCAAGGTCTGGCTGGCCGTCCCACACTTCAGGATTGCAGTCAGGCGAGCCAGCAGGGTGGTGCTTAAGCGGCGTTGCGATCATCCTTATTGAGGTCGATCAGCTTGCCATTGCCGTTTCCGATGGGGATCTGCTTCGGCTTCATCGCCTCCGGAATCTCCCGCACCAGGTCGACATGCAGCAGGCCATTTTCCACGCGCGCGCCGGTCACCTCGATATGGTCCGCCAACTGGAAGCGGCGCTCGAAGTTGCGGGCGGCAATGCCGTGGTGGAGATAGTTGTGCTGGACACCATCGTCACTGTGTCGACCCTTCACGGTCAGGGTGCCTTTCTCAGTCTGCAGGTCCAGCTCTTCGGTGGTGAAGCCGGCTACAGCCATGGTAATTCGGTATTTGTCCTGCTCTAACAACTCAATGTTGTAAGGCGGATAGGTTTGGGTGTTGTTATCGCTGCGATTCACTGCATCGAGCAGGGAAGAGAGATGGTCGAAGCCCACGGTGGAGCGGTAAAGCGGTGCAAAGTCTAACTTTCTCATGACATATCCTAATGTTTAGGCCTTTAATTTGATGGCCTTTAAAGCAATATGAAGGTGTCCACCAGTTTGGTCGGACGGCTCGAACGACCTCCATGGAGCATCGTTCGCAAATACTTATGTGGGGTTAGCTGGATAGATTTCAATAATGCTGCTGACGATTGCTGCGAGCGAGGCGAGTATTGAGGCAAATTCCAGGATGCAGCAGAGACTTCGGTTAAGGTCGAGATTTGCCGAGCAGGCGCATTATGATGGCTTTCTATGCCCACCCAAAAAGCCGTGGGATACTCTTATATGTTGTTCACAGCCACGCTTAAGTGAATTTTAGATAACTAAAATAATTTCTAAATCAGTATCAATAATTTGTATTATTAAGGTGAACTATAACCTGAAGTTTAAGTGTGGTTTTTCTGCGGGGGGGGCTAACTTTCAGGTTGGAAAAATTTACTGCGTGAGGCCGCTAAGTTATTGATAAAGCTATTTTTACGTAAATTTCTGCGGCTGTACCTGCCAAGTCTTTTTACTGCGCAGTTGCAGCCGATGGGCTGATGCTAAGTCCAGCGAGTTACATCAGAATTTCCTCTGCTTTCACCCGAGAGCGGCCGACTTTCGACTGACTTGAGTCAGCACCGGGCAGCTGCGCTTTAAGCACTGCTGCCCGCCGCCAACACAAATGGCTAGATGACCAGCATACTCATGAACTCATGCACCGGCGTCTGTTCCAGGCGAGCCTGATCCTTGCATAGGCCATATATCTCTTCGCAGCGCTTGGCAGGGAAGCGGGTGGCGAGGTTGGACTGGAATTTTTCTTCCAGCAGGGGAATACCTTCCTCACGGCGCCGTCTGTGGCCGACAGGATAGTGAATCTCCACGGCCCCAGTCGCGGTCCCATCCTTGAAAAACACCTGCAGACAGTTGGCAATAGAGCGCTTGTCTGCTTCCAGGTATTCCGCAGAATATTGCGTGTTTTCATGGACTTCCATCTTTTCGCGCAACTCATCGATGACTGGGTTAGCGCGGTGGAAGCTGTCTTCATAGTTTTCGGCTACCAGGTTGCCAAAAGCCAGAGGTACCGCGGTCATATACTGCAGGCAATGGTCGCGATCGGCGGGGTTGTTAAGCGGGCCGACCTTGCTGATGATGCGGATGGCAGATTCGTGGGTGTGAATGACGATCTTCTCAATCTCGTCCAAGCGGTCTTTGACTTCCGGGTGCAGGCGCACCGCGGCCTCGGCCGCAGTCTGAGAATGGAATTCAGCTGGAAAGGAGATCTTGAAAAGAATGTTCTCCATAACGTAACTGCCATAACTCATTGGAAATGAGAAAGAATTCCCCTTGAAAGAGACGTCATAGAAGCCCCAGGTCGGTGCCGTCAATACACTCGGATAGCCAATTTCACCGCGCAGGGTGAGGTCAGCCAGCCGCACCGCGCGGGAAGTGGCATCACCCGCGGCCCAGGACTTACGGGGGCCGGCATTAGGTGCATGGCGATAGGTACGCAGACTGGAACCATCCAGCCAGGCCTGGGAGAGGGCGTCGATAACCTGCTCTCTGCTGCCCCCCAGCATCCGCGTTACAACTGCAGTAGACGCAACTCGCACCAGCAGAACATGACAGAGACCAACCCTATTGAAGCTGTTCTCCAAGGCCAAAACTCCTTGTATTTCATGGGCTTTGATCATCGCAGTGAGAACATCTCTCATAGTCAGAGGCGCCTTGCCCTCGGCTACCCGCTGCTGCGACAAAAAGTCGGCGACCGCCAGGATAGCGCCGAGGTTATCCGAGGGATGACCCCATTCCGCCGCCAGCCAGGTGTCGTTGTAATCCAGCCAGCGAATAATGCAGCCAATATCCCAGGCCGCTTTCACCGGATCCATCCGAAACTGCGTGCCCGGCACCCGCGCGCCATTAGGCACCACAGTGCCTTCAACCAAAGGCCCCAGCAGCTTGGTGCACTCAGGGAAGCGCAGGGCCAGAAACCCACAGCCCAGCGTATCCATCAGACAATTGCGGGCTGTGTCGTAAGCCTCGTCCGAATCAATCTCAAAATCACAGACATAATCCGCAATATCCACCAACACCTGATCCGGCGCTGGCCGCTCATTTAAATCAACATTCGCACTCATAAAAAACCCATAAAAAACATAAAATAAAACCAATACTTCGAAGGGAGGGGTCAGAGTAAAAATTCTTTTGATTCAGTTAATTATGCAACTATCTTCAACGAATTTTTACTCTGACCCCGTATTTTCCTTGCCAAGCGCAGCAAAGGCACTCCCGCCCTTCGCTGGTGATGGTCTGTTTATGAGGGGGTCCCCGCAAAGCGGGGAAGCGGTCATAAACAGACCCCTTTACCCGAAGACACCTGAAGACATCAAAACGGTCATCAAAGCTGCCCATTCAGTCAGGGCGAACTACCGCTCCTCAATATCCACCCAATCAGAAGTCTCAGGCCCCGTATAATCAGCACTAGGCCGAATAATCCGGTTATTGGCCCGCTGCTCCTTCACATGCGCCGCCCAGCCCGTAAGCCGCGACATCACGAATATTGGGGTAAACAGCTTGGTCGGGATCCCCATGAAGTGATAGGCCGAGGCATGAAAGAAGTCCGCGTTGCAGAACAGCTTCTTCTCCCGCCACATCACCTCTTCACAGCGCACTGAAACCGGATACAGCACCGAATCGCCCACATGATTCGCCAGTTTCTCTGCCCATTGCCTGATGATCACGTTGCGGGGGTCAGATTCCCGGTAGATCGCGTGGCCGAAGCCCATGATCTTTTCCTTCCGCTCCAGCATGCCTATCAGCGCCTGTTCGGCTTCGTCAGCAGACGACCAGCGCTGAATCATGTCCATAGCCGCCTCGTTGGCGCCGCCATGGAGAGGGCCTCTGAGGCTGCCAATGGCGCCGGTGATGCAGCTGTGCATATCGGACAGGGTGGAAGCGCATACCCTTGCGGTAAAGGTAGAGGCATTGAACTCATGCTCAGCGTAAAGGATCAGGGAGACATTCATCACCTGGCTAAAGAGCTCTGAAGGCTTTTCCCCGCTCAGCATATGCAGGAAATGCGCACCGATGGAAGCATCATCAAGAGCCGTGTCTATGCGCTTGCCTTGGTGTGAAAAAATGTACCAATAACAGATAATTGACGGCAATATCGCGAGTAATCTATCAATTACATCATCCTGCTGGCTGAAGTCGATCTCTGTCTCCAGGTTGCCTAGCATGGAGCAGCCTGTGCGCATGACGTCCATCGGGTGGGCGCTGGCCGGGATGCGTTCCAGTACATCTTTTAACTCCTGGGGCAGGTCCCGCAAGCCCTTGATTTTGCTTACATAGATATCCAGCTCAGCATGATTTGGCAAGTGCCCGCGCAGCAGTAAGTGGGCCACTTCCTCGAAACTGGCTTTCTCCGCTAACACGCTGATGTCATAACCTCTGTAGGTGAGGCCAGTGCCAGTCTTGCCGACTGTACACAGCGCGGTTTCACCCGCAACCTGACCACGGAGGCCGGCGCCTCCCAGTTTTTTATCAACCATGAATCTCTCCGATTCCCAAAATGTCAATTAACTTAAATAAAATAGTATAATATATTGAAAATTAATGACTATTATTCGAATAATTTGTCCAGTTTTTGCTCATAGCTGTGGTATCCCAGTACCTCGTAGAGCCGATCTCTGGTCTGCATTTTTGACACCACCGCAGTCTGGTCGCCATTGATTGCAATGGTTTCGTAAACCTCCAGCGCTGCCTTGCTCATGGCCCGAAAAGCGCTCAGTGGGTAGAGCACCATGGCGACGCCGGCTTCACCAAGCTTCTGGCAGTTCAAAAGTGGGGTCTTACCGAATTCAGTGATATTGGCCAGGATCGGCACATCCACAGCCTCAGCAAACTCCTTGTACTGCGCCAGATTCAGAATCGCCTCAGGGAAGATCGCGTCAGCCCCGGCATCCACACAGGCCACCGCACGGGCAATCGCTGCTTCCATGCCCTCGACCGCGAGGGCATCAGTCCTGGCCATGATGACGAAATCGTCATCCCGCTTGGCATCTGCCGCCGCTTTGATGCGGTCAGACATCTCTGATTCAGGGACAATGGCCTTGTTGGGACGATGACCGCAGCGCTTTTGAGCTACCTGGTCTTCTATATGAACCGCTGCGGCGCCAGCTTTCTCCATGGCCTGTATGGTTCGCGCGATGTTGAATGCGCCACCCCAGCCAGTGTCGATATCGACTAGCAAGGGGAGGCCACTGGCGTTAGTAATGCGTTCAACGTCGGCGATCACGTCATTGAGGCTAGTAATTCCCAGATCCGGCAGACCATAGGATGCGTTTGCTACACCACCGCCGGAAAGATAGATCGCCTTGTGGCCGGCGTCTTCTGCCAGCATGGCACAGTAAGCGTTAATAGTGCCCACAATTTGTAGTGGGTTATTGGCAGCAAGCGCTTCTCTGAAGCGTTTTCCAGCACTGAGGGTTGTCATTGATTTTTACCTTAATTATCTTCTTTATCTAATTGATTTATATTTAAAATTAGAGTTTTTTTAGCGTTGGCTATATGGCGTTGCATGAGTATTTCTGCCAGCCCCCCATCCCCCTGTTCGATCGCGTCGACGATGTGATGATGCTCCCTGAAAGCGCGTTCGGGTCGAGAAGGTTGACTGCTGGTCTTCATCCGGCAGAGGCGAAGCAGGTGGTAGAGTTCGCCACACAAGAGATCAAATAAGCGCTGATTTCCAGACAGACTTACGATTTGGTAATGGAAGTCCAGGTCACCGGCTTTCTGGTAATAAAGTCGCCCATCTTCAGATTGGATCTGGGCTTCGTGAGCGGTGAGCAAATCACGCAGCCTGCGACAGTCCTCAGCGCTTGCTTTCTCAGCAGCAAGTCGGCACGCCAAGCCTTCTAATGATTCTCTAATTTCATAAATTTCAATAGCTTGAGATTTGTTTAGAGAAATAACTTTGGCACCGGCGTTAGGCTTGATCTCGACTAGCTTGGCGCCCTCGAGCCGGCGGATCGCTTCCCTTAGCGGGCCACGGCTTATGCCGTATTGGGAAGCTAGCTGGGGTTCGTTGATCTTGGAGCCAGGTGCAAAGTCTCCACATACGATGGCGTCACGCATCTGGCTGAAGACTTCATCAGCCAGGGTCTGTGGTTTGGCTCCGACAGCGATATTTTCATTTGGTATGTCGACAATTTCCGGCATAGAACGCATATTCTAACAAAAGGCTGCATACTTTTAACAGAATTGTCGACAAAAGACCGGCTAGTGCGTGACAGAGTGACTACGCCCGATACCGAAGTAGTTGATCCCCATTTGCTTGAGCATTTGCGGTTCGGAGAGATTGCGACCATCGAATATGACTGTCGATTTCAATGAGCGCAGGATTTGTTCAAAGTTTGGCGCCCGAAAATGCTGCCATTCCGTGCAAATCACCAGTCCATCTGCGCCCTCAAGCACTTCGTCCCGAGTTTTACAAAGCTGCAAGTCGGTTTGCCTGGGGTATAGGCGTCGTGCTTCCTCCATTGCTTCTGGAACATAGGCTTTCACCCTGGCTTCTGCCTG